>Ga0210059_1013657_pt1 | contig 12116 bp, 7 predicted proteins | sample Ectturendosymbi2_FD_188042 | JGI IMG/M metagenome (GOLD analysis project Ga0210059, IMG submission 188042) | Ecteinascidia turbinata endosymbiont from Florida, USA - Sample 2 (SPAdes) (version 2) | ecosystem: Host-associated > Tunicates > Ascidians > Unclassified | place: Key West, Florida...
TATCCGAAGGGGTACATTTAAGGTTATCAATAGATGAGCAAAATATATTTGCATATATTTTATTTCAAAATATTTACACATGTCAGCGAATATTCTTTTCAAAAATTATTATATGCTTATTGTTAAATATATCTATGAATAATCATGATAAAATGTATTGTCATAGGAAATTTTAGGGGTATATGTGCATCTGTCAAAATGCTGAAGGGGTACATACTTATCTGTTGAAATGCTGAAGGGGTACGTTCTCATCTTTCGGAATGCTGAAGGGGTACATGGTAAGAGAAAGCTTGGGAACCCCTGGACTAAATTAAAAGCTTTATACACATTTTCAGAAGTACTTTGGACTTTGATTCAGGAAAAGGTGGATCCACAAACCATACACAATTGATATTTCAGGAGGCAACACACCTAATATGCCCAGGATGAGTTTGTGGAGTTTTTAAACGACAAATGTTTACAACTGGAATTTTCAAAACAGTTTATGTCATTTTTGGATAAGAACAAGAACTGAATCTCCAGTCATTCTTTATTTAGCCATTCATAAACTCCTAGCATTTTGCACAACACATCTGTTTGAATCTGCATTCTCAAAATTGATAATCATCAAGTCCAAAAACCGATCCTTTTTGAAAAATATTGAGAATGTCCTTCGTTGTTATGTATCAATCTACGAATGGATGATCTGTGTAAAAATCATCAAGTGCTTCCATCCCTTTACTTGCGCTTGATAACTTCTATAAACTGAATTGTATTTTGGTATTACTTTTGCTTTAAAATTTCCATTACATGGAAGTTTTACTACTGTTCAGTTACTTTCGAGGATTGTATGTATTTGTATGATTTCGCCATAGACAAAAATGCCTCTTGAGCTTTGTAATGGGAAGTTCACACGTATCATTAACAACTATGGACTATCCATCAAGGGGTCCACGCCCGTAACCAGCTTGGGACACTAGAGGGGTGAAGAATTTTCTGAAAGGGGCCTAATTTATTCAAACTATATCCAATAGTTAAAAACTATGTCCAACACATCAACACATTTTCCAGGGGGTAGAAAAAATTCTCTACAAAATTTACGGGCCTGAGGGGCCGCATAAAAAAATCTGAAAAATGGGTCGTAGGACGAAAAAGTTTGAGAAGCCATATAAGGCTACTAACGCCAATAGTGGTGGCGTTTCGGCATTTACCCGTTTCACACTGCACTGTTATCGGATTGACGCGTGAGCGATTCGTCGCCCTTGGCTTACCTTCGTGAACGCACATGCGAACTCGATATTGGGGCGTTTTTACACTGCACAGACTCAAAGATTTGCTTCGTGCGCTTGGCCTATGGTATTGCGAAAGCGGGGGAATAGGTGAAAATTAAAAGGTGAAAGCTGATTCCACTACACAAAGGTGCTTTTTGTAGGTGTTGTTGGAATCGCCGAGATGTGATTTTATTTAGTGTAGTCCGAAAAATAACAGCCAGCAGAGAAAATCCTGGAGAACTGCTGGGCGATGAGGTCATGAAAACCGCGTCGCATCGTAATTGCAGTCTTCAAGTGACTTTAATAGAATTTGAACAGCTTCAACAGGGCAGGAAATGGGAGTTAGTTTTTACATTGCAAAGCCACTTTGTTGATTTCAGTCACGATCATTAACCAGTCTGTTGTCTGCAGCGCAATACAACAGAGTGTCATATACGAGGATTCACACCACTTTTAAGTAGTAATCCATGAACAGTAGGTAGGCTACAGCAATTCACCAGATTGCAACTGTAACCTATTCCATAAAGTTTTATGTCATATTTTATGCTACTCCATGTGTTCCATTATGAACTGAGGAAATCATAACCACATAACTGGGATACAAAGTTCAAAGTGTAGCCTATTTAGTATACTGAAGTTACCCACTTCCAATATTAGGCTACACATTTTGCACAGAAATCGAATCACTCTACTATACCAAGGTGTAATGAAAACCTATTAAATCAGTATTGGGGTAATAGTCCTTCAGCCCAATATCTGATATCTTGTGACCTACCGAATAATCTTCCAGTTTGCTCAACCGACTCAATTTTGCTGATTGTTTCCCCAACTAGGTGTAGTTAGCCCACAGGCAAAACTATTAAATAAATTAATCCGTCGTTTTTGCTACAGATTAGCTTGAATAGGCTAATTCGACATAAACCTACGACATAAATCAAGAAATGAAAAGAATAGAGGTGGTACCCTTAATATTTTGCAATGAGCTTGATAAACCATGGCCTGGAGGGCATGCTTTGCTGGTCCTGACAGGAGACCATTGGTAGACTTGTGAGCACCCTAGGCAAGATCCTTGCCAGTGGCCACCCCTCCTATACAAAGATCCTTACTCTACTCATCACATACATTACGGAAATACGAAGGACGTTTTGTACATTAGAAAAGCTTATTACATGAATAGAACTTATACTAAATTGCGACATAGCTTGTTCAGTATATGTGAACTTGAAATTAATAGGAAAAATATTAACCCTTCTGCAGCCAATCTGAAATAGTGTTGTGCCTTCATCTTCTCATAAACTGCATGATCGTGCATTTCATTCACTTTCATCATGTTCATTCCCTTTTTTGATGTACGTTCGTCACTCCCTCAACCACACAATTGTATTTTTGTCGCGCCTTTGTCCCAGCGACCAAGGCAGCCGCCTAGTTCGCCTAATGCAAGGGTTCCCAACCTTTTCACGATCTCATGCCACTTGGGCACCCCGTATTGTCAACGCGTAGCACTTCTTCTAGAACAACTAATGCGATCGAATCTTGGCTTATTCAGAATAATATACATTTAAATAAGAACAAACGACCTCAACTAAATTTAATGAGATTTTTGTTTTTGTTTACCTTCCACTACTTGGTCCATGCATGGCGTAAATTTGATAACGGCGCATCGAACGTCATAATGTTACGATACAATAGAAATAGCTGGCTTCAGGAAAATGTATATACACCTGAACTAGAAAGCTGTGAATACAGGTTTTTGTGAAGAAAACGAAGTTACTCGCGTACCACCTGAAAGTAACTCTAGTGGTACATGCACCACAGGTTGGGAACCCCTGGCCTAATAGTAGCGTCGGCCCTGAAGTGTTGTTCTCCTTTTATCAACAGGGGTGGAGCCAGACATTTTCGGTGTCGGTTGGAAACAGACCTGCTCATAACAGATCACTCGAAACAGACCGCATTCATAACATACCTGTTCATAACGGACCCGTTTATAACAGACCAGATCATAACAGCCAACTAGGCCATACCAATTTTGGGCGAATGTCTCAGATTTATACGTAAGTTGGTCAAAAGTTACAGTTGGCCTCGTCTTTCACAAAAATGACAAAAAAAGTTGAATCAGTTGTTGTTTGACGACTCCTGTATGAGCGTTTCCATGTAAACAACCCAAAAATAGAAAAATGCAAGTTATCAACAACCCAAAAAGCTGGAGCAATTTTTTAAAAAATGAACCAGAACTAACATGTTCCTTACATGCATTTAATATATTTTACTTGCTTATTTTATATGTTTTTGGAGATATTTAAAATTTGTTGATTTTTTGATGACCATAGGTCTAAGTTTTTGATTTTTGATGCTTACTGGTACTTGTATGAAATGTAGGTAGAGAATTTAGAAAAAAAATATTTTTGGACATTGTAATCCACAGTGTAATGATCAGCCAGTAGGTTTATGAGTGCATTTTGAAACACAATGTCATAAAGTTTCTTTGTTATAAATCAACCATAGGTGGCGGAACCGGGGGGGCGCGTGGGTCTAGGCCCCCCACTTTTGTTTCTGCGGGGGCCTGGCCCCCCACATTTAAATTTCGAATTTTGCCTAAATAAGTTTAAGTAACACAATTAATATTGATCCATTGTTAAAGTAAATCGTTTAACGAAAAAAAGGTTGCAGAATTTTGGCAGTATTTTGTTTGTAATATATTATTTGTGATTTGGCAGTGAATTTTGCAGGATTTCGTAATTGTTTGGCAGAATATACCGTGCACAGTCTATCACCCTGCTATGGCTTGCTTACCGAATTGGTGTTGTTGAATAATGTTGCCAATGCCAGATGGTGCAATACAACACAATTTTTTACAAAAATGGTGTAATTTTACATGCTTGTGTGCATGGGCGTCAGAAGGATATTATCCAGGGCGGGTACTAGTGGATTTTTCCAAATGTTTTTCTAGGGGGGACCAAAAGTGGTGAAATTTGTTTTTTGCCACTCAAAACTAAGAAAACAGCCTTTTTTGCTGACGTTTTCAAATCCCTGACCCCTCCGACATCTATGCTTGTGTGTAGGAAAAGGTTCGTGCCACACCATTACAAACTGGTGTAATTTCAAGTGATTTTAACACCATTCTAAATAGTGAAATTTCGCTGAATCTTATACGCAAAATGAAATGTTTGACAGATCAATTTCAATTGTGTTTTTGTTTCTGCATTGGCAACACAACTGGCATCCTTACAGACAACTTGATAGTTGTTACATACGCTTTGTCTCGTCTTTGCATTCTGGTATCTAATGCAGTTGTAGAATGGCTATTCAGTCATGTTACTTCTGTGTTCAAGATGTAGAAAAGTTGTGATTTTGAATGTGTTTAAGACAGGTACCAATGCTGTATCATTTTTGCCTGTTTTTTATGCTGTGTTCTTGGTGTTTTTAAACAGCCAGTCCAGTGGCGACGCCGGCACACGATCTCCTCGGGCGTAGCCCGAGTCTTCGATTACGATTTATATCGGAGAACGCGAACTTGCTTGCTTTGTATATTTGTGCCACCATCCACGGTCCCATTTCACTAAGTTGTTAACTTGGGCTCTTTTCTTGGGGAAATATTCATATATTTTCTTCCCATATCTGGCTTTTCGCGTTCATGTTGCAGGTGACTTGAATAAAACAATATCGTTTGTAATAGGCGTTCTCTCGACTTCGTTCGCTTGCGCTTTACCAGGGCTCATCCTTTAGAGCCCGAACTGCCCTATGCAATTAAGTATTTTTTAAAACATAATTCCTATCAGACTGAATGTTGTTTGAAGCAATGAATTTGTATAGAACACGGGTGTACAAACTTTTGCTATTGCCGGCCGCATTACTTTTATTTATATGGAATATGGCCGCCAATGAGTTCGAGTTATGTTTATGAGATACTGCCAAGTGCAAACCAACACAGAACATATTCAACATAAATTGTGTATTCATTCTATAACTCCTGGTTACATCACCATCCAGATCGTTGCGCATCGTGTCGACTGATTTTCTTGCCTTGCGTTTGTTTTGCTTCAATACAGCACGGCCGCCAAAGCTTATATTTTAAAATTACATGTGGACGGCCGCAAATTTCATTATCGAAGGCAATTTTCATTATCGAACGCAGGTTGTGTATCGTTGGTATAGAACATTGGATTTGAAGTCCAATCCAATGGACAGTTCCCATTTCGAGAATAATTTAAAACGAGCGATAAATTGTCCAGCAACTCGGACTAATAGGAATGAACCTGGTAAGCAGCAATTTTGAATGGCTGGGGCCGGAGCCAGAAACTTGTAGATGGTGGAGCCAGAGCCACAAATTAGGGTTCCGGATCCACAGAGATAGTTCATTGGGTAAGCGAATTATACTAATAAAACAATGTTTTTCTGATTTTTTGGACCAAATTGTTCTGGAGCCGGAGGCAAAGCCTCTTGATGTTGGAGTAGGAGTCCAAAAAATTTGGATGCCTGGAGCTGGAAATTTGAGTACCGGCTACACAGCCTTGGTGTGCAGAAGACTTCCTACAGTTATCATTGCTTTTTGACGTGCGTTACTCAACAATGGAGAAGTTATCATGCGAACTTCTCATTTACTGTTACGTAACTAACGTCACAGAGCAACAATAATGCCAGCCAGAATGAAAGCAAATGGAAATTTTACTGACGCAAGCGTCGAACGGTTTTATTCAATCAGAATTAATCATATGATGAGCCCGAGTTATCCTGCTGACCTGGGTAGCCCCTGTAACAGCCTATTTGAATTTCAGGTGGTTCACCGATACGTTTTCATAGTGGTCTAATTTTGTCTAAAATAGTGTAATTTAGACGTTCATATAATGTATAGGTAATGACTTCATATGTCAGTGCTTGTGACGTCACAGTTGATAATTCAAACCACAAAGATTTTCTGTACTTTTTTCACATGCACTTGTGCCCCCCCAATTTGAAAATGGTTCCGCCACCCATGAAATCAACAAAACATTCCTTGCAGAAAATGTTTGCATTAACAACGTTATGCAGTAGTGGTCTTAATGAGTATGCAGGGTGTGCAAGGATATGCAAACTGGGGGTCCCATTTTCAATTTACACTCTTTGAGGGGACCCCATTTTTAGTTTACGCGCTTTCAAAATTTTATGAGATTTTTTTTATGATTGCATTTTTATTATAATGATTTCACAATAAAACTTAATTTTGTTTACAATATGTTGTTATTAATAATATGTTCTACACATTTGGATTACTGAAGATAAGAAGGCAAACTGAAATGATGAAACATAAATAGCATTCTGAGACAAGGGGCCCCAGTGATAATGTGAAAGCCCCTCAACCAAGATGTTAGTGTCCCCGAATCAAAAGATAAGGAGGCCTATTGGTCTTTGGTTCAACATAAATAGCTTGTAACTTTTCATGCAAAGGCCAAGGGGCCCCAGACAAAAGGTAAGATGACCCCAACCAACCAAGATGTTAAGGGATCCCAGTCAAGGGATAAGCAGGCCCTTTGTTCTTTCGACATGGATAAGGTGCCCAATACTCTTCAAAAAGATATGGGTTCCTCAATCAAAATTTAAGAGGTTTCAAATCTAATACAGAGCTCTTCCTTTTATGAATCATTTTGCTATTAGTTGCACCGGTTAACTGGTAGCCTACCATTCTTGCTGATTAATCTACTAATTACCCAGTACACATATTCTCAAGCAAAATGCCATTCACAGAAAGCCATTGCAATAAACATATTTTTTAGCACATAGCCTGCCAAAGGTTTGTAGTTTTGTGATATTAACTTGTTTAATTTTTTACTGCCATAAGTGCAGTGGTTGTAAGTAACCTATGAATGTCAAGCCAACATTTACATCTGATTAACATGTGTGTGTAAATAATGCATATTTCATTCATTCCAGTCTCATCATAGAAATTATGGTTGGCTTGCTCTTTCTCAAAGTATTTACCGGTACTGCAAAAGAAAGGCATGTTTACCTGTACTTTTGGACATTGAAAATCTAAAAACAGTAAGCTGTCTATGGAAAGAGATCTTTTCTCAGCAAAGAATCAGACACTTTAAGATCTTATAGAGTAGCCTATATATTTCGCCTACGATGTAGGCATCATCAGCTCTTATTCAAATAGAGTAAGTTCTTACAAAGCTTCAAGTTGGCCCGAGGGTAACTCCATTGCTCAAACAGTTATGTGAGAAATTGGTTTTTCTTGAGAGAATTATACTATAAACACCAATGTAGCCCATATGTGTTTACTCGCATGTTCTGCTGTATGCTTCAATGGTTGCTAGCTAACGCAATGTTATGTCATTTGCTTTCAGTTTCTTTTTGAGTCAGAACTAAATGTTCAAATATTTTTGGGGAAGATTTTTTTACTTTCTTGAACTATTAATGTTTTCCTTTGCCCTACACCTGCAGAGATTTAGAAAATAAATGATGGTAGTATTAATACATTTTCTTCATGCATTATTCAATCATACTTTGAGAGCGGGCGTACGATATATTCGTACCTAGATTTCGGCCTAAAACCAGTAGTTTTCGGTTGGCTTACCGACGACATAGCTCCTCCGCCGATTGCTAGAGAGCTGTTCAAGGGCTCAAACGGATCGGCCAGTCTTCGAGTCTGCACTCAAAAAAATTTTTTGGTTGAGGGTTGCGGATTTTTCGTGAGTGACGTCATAAGTGAAGTAGTTTTGGGGTCATTTTGGCTCGTGTTACCTGGCCTAGGGCCCAACCGCTAGGCCAAAGTATTGCGCTGAAGTTTTTATTGGAAACTAGGCTCAAGTCCGAGTCTTTTGAGCCTTTGATTCGAGTCTTTTGAGCCTTCTAGCGTTCCTGGTTCAAAAGTTATGATCTAAAATAAACAAATTAATTAAATACCCAATTAGGTAATTAGTCAAATATTTTTATTACTTTAGATCAGAGGTGGGCAATCTACGGCCCCCGGGCCGCATGCGGCCCGCGAGGGCATTTTGCGCAGCCCGCAGGCAGTCACACATACATAGATAGCACATATTTGGAGTCTATGTTAAAGTAATTTTATCGATTAGCCTAGAATTATCAAGTTTTTTTTCCACACGTTTCATTCGAAACCGCATTTTTACTCAACCGGAAGTAACTATTGTTACCTTCATTTCGTGGTAACTCATGTAAAACTTTTTTGAAGGTTTCAAAGCGATTATAGATGTAATATTTGTAATACGAGCATGCGGCCCTCGGTAGCAATAAAATCTTCAATGTGGCTCTCTGTAGAAAATGTTTGCCCACCCCTGCTTTAGATCATAACTTTTGAATCTGAAACCCCAGCAGGTCATCCAAAGTATCAAAATACTCGGATTGTAGCCTAGTTTTCAATAAAAACTTTAGCGAAATACTACCATCTAACGGTTTGAGCCCAGGGCCAGGGGAATTGGGCCAAGGTGGCCTAAAAGTACTCCACTTATGACGTCACAAAAATCCGCAACCCCAACCAAAAAATTTCTTTCGAGTGCAAGCTACAAGACTTGCCGCGTGTTTTGAGCTTTTGACCGGGTCGGTAGCGCTTACCGGAGAAATTCCCGCGCAAAGCCACGTGCATTTGGGTGTTTTTTTCTCGAAAATCCGCGAAAGCAGCCGGACGCCAAAGTGATAGCAGGATGGAGGTGTGAAGTTTTTGCGCAAGGTTTACGCTACCACTCCATCGTATTGATGTAGTAGTAGGCTACTTCAAAGTGTTTAGTGATTTATGAGACTGCAGTAATATATGGACGTATTGGTGGTTCCCTGTTTTTTGTGCAAGACGAACAAATTAAGGTGGATATGCTGAAGCAGGTTGGTAGATAGCCTACTTCACCAACGCAATGGGCAGGCGAATTCTCATGAATATCCAAAGCTTTGTAAGCTAAACGTCGTTTTTATTTATTTTTATAAACACATACTTTTCAGAAACAATTCCACAAAGCCATTGCCAATATCTGATTTGCTTTAAATACACTGGAGCCCAACCAGTCGAACGATCTCACCGTGCCCATCAACCCTCCATCAATTGACCATACTGCTCAGCGGAATCAGCGTGAGCTTCAGTAGGCGCGTCCAGGAAATAAACCGCAAATTACAAGTTCGACCGATTGATGACATAATAATGATCAGCATGCGTCATTGACTATCCACTAGAGATGGCACGGGCCGCTAACAGTCCAGTCTTCGGGCCATCCGCTAAAGGATTTGAAACAGTCCGCTAACAATATTTTTAGCGGTGACGTCATTCCGGGCCGCTGCGGTCTGCTCGCCAATACGGCGGAATTTTGTGTTTTTTGCAAAGAAACATGTGGTAAAAATCTAAAATCTGTTAGCCACCACATATATCTGGGAGCTGTACTGGATAATTAGCTCTCAGATGACAAAGACATTCAGAGACAACTGCGATAAAAATATTGTGCAGCAAACAAGCTGCGAGCCTCTTTTTCCCGATGTTAAAACTTCAAATTCAGTTAAAAATGTACTTCATCGTTCGTTTTATACGCCCATGTATGCATCACAATCATGGTGGACTTTCAGAAAGTGATGCATGCAAAGATTGCATGTGGCCTATACTTTTGGATGTAGATCTCTATACTACCTGCCCAGGAGAGCGAGTGTTAGTAGTCATGACTCATCAGGTTCAATGTGACATTCCTACATTTGAGGTATTATTAAGAAGAAATTGTACGTGTTGCTCGAAAGATGCAGAAGGTCTAACAACGTACGGTTGCCTGCTTCGACGCAGTCAGATTGTTTATATTCGTCCTTATTCTTTGAACACTACAACTGCGTTTTACTTTGTGACTGAGTACTCGGACATTATAGTGTTTATTCGTTTGAGGGTGTCCATGCCACAATGCATTTCTACGTTACCTGGCCTTGACCAGTTTAGGAATTAGCGTCCCACTCTGCAGTAGTGTTGTACCAAGTGAACAAATAGTGTTAAGAATGCATCTGTGAACATAGGCGGATCCAGGGGGGCTAAGGGGGCTGAAGCCCCCCCTAAATTTTTTCAGATACATTTTGTGATCGATGTTTCCCGACACAGAAACATTCATTGGGGTGATTATTTTGGATAATCTTTAATTAAACCATTGCTTGCACAGGGATAGGGACGAAAATATTAAATGCAAAGCTTATTTCGCTGAATTTGGGCAGTCCGAATGTGTTTATTTTACTATAAATCAAACTTCTCTTAAACACGTTTTTATATAATAAAAATATGGTCCCAATATTATATAAATAAGTAAGTGTTTACATAAAGTATTTACATTACATATGCGTTATATAAACCGCACGTACATAGGCGTAGCCAGGGGGGCAGGGGCCCATGACCTTCCAAATTTTTTAGAAAATCTAGTCATTTTGTGCTTTAAGAGGCAATATCTCAAACAAAATACTATTGCTCACCTAAAATCAGACATTTTGACCCATACAAAATTTTAGGCTGGCTTTGCCACTGCGCACGTAAGTATTTAAACTCTTGTTTCATTTGGGTAAGATTGGTCTTCTTGTGGACAAAAGATGAATAAGCAGCAGACTAAAAACCGTCGCTAGAAAGTTTTCAATAGGGGAGCTTTGCGTTTGTGCGGGGGGGCTTGATATTCTAAAAATTGACAAAAGCTCCATTGATATACTTTAGTGTTCCACGTTCCAATTTGGGGGCTTGGAGCTTTGTTTAGGGGGCTAAGCCCACCATAGCCCCGCCGTGGCGACGGGACTGAGCAGACTTTGGACAAAAGTTGAATAAGCTGCAGTCTGCAGATCATACTATTTTTTCGTACAAGCTTTTATGAACGAGTGCAGCTCATGTTATTACTGTACTTAGCGAAGGCATTAAAATTACGCTACAATGAACTTACAATGCAGTTAACTACAGGCTAGATTAGAGCGCTCAGTGACAGCGTAAATTCCAAAACAGCAAACCTAACCGTAGAAGGTAGCCTACATGTCAGGTAGGCTTAAAACGAAGCGCGCTAAATTGGCCGCAGGCTATGGTAAAGATGACTTCTGATTAGCATCAGACCTGCCAGCAGGGGCGTAGTGGGGTGGGAACGCGTGGAAACGATGTTCCCACACCTTTTTGCACTAGTCACGTTACTTGAAAATTTAGATTTTTCATTTCAATTTCTACGTGTGGCACCTGGAGCAACATAAATGAATAAATGACAAGTCATCTCGTGTATAGCACCGTAACACTAAAGTGAAACAGGAAGATCCAGTGTGGAAATTCTTGTAGGCGAATCAGTCTTCCTTTATGTTTGGTGTGAGAACGCCGTTCCCACACCTCTTTTTTAGCAATACATCCCTGCCTGCCAGCAACAATTTTTGGACAAAAATTAAGCTCAGCAAGAAATCAGATGCTTTTTTATCGGCCAATATTCTGCTGTCTCTAATAATTTTTTTCAACTTACTGTACAGTATTTCTAAAATTGCCTTACCGCGCTATAGTCGCGTTTCGTACAAAAAATTGAATGGATAAAAATTTGGTCGTTGGCTCACTGTAAACTTCACTTTCCCGCTGTGACGTGGAAAATATTGTCTGATCATTTTCAATGCCCTTGTGATGCAATAAACAACTTCCAGGACAAACTGCCAGCATTGCTTTCGAGTTTTTTGGTATGTTTGTCTCTTCGCGTACCCCAAGCGTTTTTTTCGGGGGGAGGGAAAGTTATGCTTGTTTTCGAAATAATATACCTTTGTTCCGATCTTCAAGTTATTTTCTATGGTCAAATGACTTCTATAATCAACAGCATTTTGTTGTAAATATTTTGTGATTGATAGTTTGCCACTGATGGGCAGGTATTTTTGTAAACAAATTTCGCCATTTTGGCTAGACAATCGTGATGTGCATTGTGCAGGAGGGGC
>Ga0210059_1013658_pt1 | contig 12116 bp, 7 predicted proteins | sample Ectturendosymbi2_FD_188042 | JGI IMG/M metagenome (GOLD analysis project Ga0210059, IMG submission 188042) | Ecteinascidia turbinata endosymbiont from Florida, USA - Sample 2 (SPAdes) (version 2) | ecosystem: Host-associated > Tunicates > Ascidians > Unclassified | place: Key West, Florida...
TGTTCGGGTAGGGCCAGCCATCAGACGTACGTTCGACTGTTCCTTCCGTTAATTTTCGAACAGTTGAAATTGATACAAAGCATACAAAGCACAAGCGAAAAATCTTAGCAAGTTTGTTTTGGGGTGGTCTCTTCGGCCTCATTCTGGCTTCGCTGCTGGTGTAGAAAGGATAAAACGCTTAGTGAACGTCTATTTACATTGTATCGTCAGCAATCTGAAAAAGATAACATGTCAACCTTGCCCCCTTTGCAAAAATTTCTGCGGACGCCCATGATCTGAATATAATCCATAGGCGTAGCCAAACGGACGAGAGGGCCATGACCCCTCCAAATTTCTAGCCAGGGCCGGCCCTAGCAGGCGCGGGGCCTTTCTGAGCAATGGTTTTATGATGTCATCGTGTTCAGTCAACAGTGTTACGATCGTGGTAGAGCGCAGATATACAGTAAAGCACTAACACGAGAATTGAGCACGTTTGCTAGCGTTCGAGAGGAAATTCGCTAGTTCTGACGAAAGCGTTCTATACAATGAAATTTGTATGGCATTTCTACTGGATTCTCAAGTGCAAGGTGTATCTAACGAAAATTAATTATCTACCCAAACACCATGGCACGGGGTTCCAGAGGCGCGGGGCCCAATGCAGCTGCATCGGTTGCATCGGCTTAGGCCGGCCCTGTTTCTAGCATATCTTGTCATTTTGTGCTTTATGAGGCAATGTCTCAAAATATACTGTTGTTCGCTTAAAGTCAAAGTATTCTCCGAATTTTTGGCTAGCTACACTAGTGACATAATCAAAGCAGGCAATCCAACTCAGAGTGCTACCGGAAAGTTATTAACGGACAATGTGGTGAGAGCCTTTGCTTCGCCTTGCATCGGCTTGGCAACGTCAAGATGTCAGGCCGCTTAGCTGGGTGACTTAACCGCTCTTCTGCACCAACTAGGTTGACGCAGATCTTTAGCAGAGATCTCTGTGAAATCGCAAATTATTACACGTTCCTCACAACTGCCGAAGACCCTCTACATTTGGTTCCTACTTCCTACACGCCTGAATTGAACTCCAGGACCCAGTACTCTAAACTTCGTTCCGTTGTTCCTTTGTGTGCTGTAAAGATATAAACTAAACCAGTTGTTAAAAAATAATGTAAGCTACTCCCTGCTTTATAAAATATCAAGTGTTTTTGCCTTATGCCTCTCTAGCCTATTATGATCAAAATGTTTCACGGAAAACTTGCAGCGGATCTTGCAAGTTTCACAAACTAAATTACCCGAACGAAACGTTCAGAAGCACGTTTGTGAAAACGTTTTTCTATACCTGATATTTTGACGCTTCTTTCTTTGTTTCTTCAATAGGCAAAGCATCTTCAGCATCAAAAAAGCAAATAAATGTCTGCACACCAGAAATAGGAAACAAAAACGAAATGATCTAACAAAATATACTAACCACGAAATTGAACTGAGTTGCCATCAACCAAAGCTTTTTCCATTGGCAGTGTTGTTCCTTCAGCCATATTGATCCACATCCATCCATGAGATATCGTCAGATTATGTCGATACGCTTCAGTGAGTATTTCATGACCGGTCATGCGATCAATCCCCAATACAATCATATGAGGCAGGTTCTTGTTTATTTCTTTAAAGGTGCTTCGAAGCTCTGTTTTGTTGAGGGGAACCTGCATTCATTACAGTATTTTCATCACTATATTAAATCTGTATAAATACAGAGCAATCATTTGTTACAGAAAACAAACAAGATACGCCGTGAGATTTTCCCCTGACCATGTTTATCAGAGTTGCAAAGCTGTGTGCAGTAATGGTCTCAAACAAGTCGACCAGTCTTTGTGGGCATTCTGTTCGGCCAAAAACACTTTTTTGAATTATGAAAAATATACACCATTAAAAAAAACAAATTTCGCATGTATTTCTCAAAACGTTTACTTATTTAACTGATTTTTCAACAAATATAAGATGTAGTTTATTCAAAAACAACCAAGGACACAAACATATTTCTGTGTGAATAATACTGAAGCAACCTTGTGTATTTACCAACATTAAGAAAATCACAGCAATTGATGGTTTTTACGAGATATTTGATCGTCTCTATCTTTTGAAAAAGATGGGAATATTTGCTTGAAGAAATTCGAAGGACTAATAATGAAAATCGCTGATGCGAAAAAGCGAAAATTAAGTTCGCATGCAATAGAAACAAGTGAAGTGGGGAAACACTCACTCACCTGAAGCATTTTTATTGTTCGGATACCATACTTCTTTGAGTTGTAAGAACCACGTCTGAAAAGATCCGTCACAGAAAGTCCGTAAAAGTCATATGACGTCAAAATTGATATATTTGCGTAACGAAAATATTCCGCAAGTGCGACGATGGCCTGTTAGATAAGATGAATAGAATTTACGGAATACCCGAGCGTTGTGTCGTTGAGTCGTTCAGGGCAGTCCAGCAAAACGCTTGGCAAGGAGCAGCCCCAGTTTAATACAGTTTAAATGATTTTCATTCAGCAGTTAGTGCCTGCTTTACGTGGTTGACTTACACAATAGGTGAGGATGACAGGTGCCTTCACGTGACCCTTCCCGTTGCGGCATTTATTGATATGCTTAATAAACCTGTCACTTCGAGAGTAGCCACTGCCACCCGGGCTAGACGTGTTCAGCCGTGGGCTGAGTAGGCAAACGCCCTGTCCAAGGTGCGGTAGCATCTCTGCTGCCGAAGATGACCCAAGACCCAGCATACTCTCTAGATGAACACCGAGGGGCTCACCGCAAACACGATCAGCATTATCGAGCAGAAAGCCATTAGTTCTAAGAAGGGATATAGTGGGCCGGGAACGTGTGGAAACGGCGTTCCTACACCTTTTCCACGTTTTCCTTTAAAACGAGTTTGAAGCTGTTTCAAAATGGCTATTTTTGGGGTGCATTCCCATACCTTTTTTGTTAGTACTACATCCCTGGTTTTAACATGCCGTACCATGGATCCTGGACATCAATTCTATTCCACGCTCACGTGTCCACCGAGTGTGAATGCGAGGCGTCTCAAATCTGGACATCCATTTGTGCCTGCCACACAACAACTCATCAGTTCATCTGATAACATCAAAAGTGCGGTGCTCTGGGCGGATCACCGATGAAATGCGGAGTTGTTGGACAACACTGCGAGACTCCGTACTTTCATCTCCGACACCCGCACCGCCTTCCTGGAATGACCTTCCGAGAACATCCTGAGTTGGGCTTAACCGCCTCCGCCCCGGCGTCGGATGTTTCCCTCTTGCTTGCACAAATAGGGTGTGACTCCCTTTGCAGTCTGTGAGTGTGGCGTAGAAGAACAAACCGTAGACCATGTTGTCCTCCGATGTCCAATCCGTCAACCTCCTCATGGACTGCACGGCCTGACCACTCTGGATGGTGAGACAATTGAATGGCTGCTCAACACCTGAGATCTAGTGCGGCCAAGAGTGACAGCTCAATACCGAGATCTATAGTGTGGCCAAGCAGTAGAATGAAAGAACTGGCTCAAGCGACGACGGCAATGGGTTAGGTCTCGCTGGCGCCCAAAATACTTTTAAGCAAATGTGAAACAGCGCATCACATATGATTGATATCATCATGTTGCTCATGTCCATCGTACGTATCATTCAAGTGCCAGAGCATCACAATATCGTAAATTCAACAATATCGCTGATGCCACTGGCGTCATTGATAGATGTATAGTTGTTATTATCCTTTTCAGCACATTTGAAATTTTAATCACTTTTGCTATAAAATCACCAATATCTGCCGATTAGTTTGCACCACTAATAACACTATTTGCTGATACAGTACGGTTCAATATTTATGTATTGTGTCATGCAAAAGTTTCAAAGCAGTTGCACTGGCGAATTGATCAGCTCCATCATTTTTTACATCATTTTTTTATTATATCATTTTTTTTATAATATAAAAGCAGATTTATGCAGGAAGACGAAGGTGTGATTCATTTATTTCCGTTGATGTACACAAAACTTTAAACTGACTCTAAAATATTTGCCACTTTTAAACTAAAATACAACGGTTTGGAGCAGAGTGAAACTTAATCCAAATACCACGGAATAAATTTGCATGCAAATTTCAAGTAACATTGTAAATGGGCCAAAAAGTAATACTGTAATTAGGTTTTGGTGGGAATCTGGATGATTGTCTGCATCCAGAAACCATCTCACCACTTTTTGCAGACCTTTGGCCCACTACGCATGTTTAAGATTGTATTCCGCAACAGTTCACTTTATCCAAAACAATTGTCTTTATTTTGTCTGCTATGGCTGATCAGCGCAAACTTCGCCAAAACGTTGGTTTGGAAAACATGAATATGGCGACAAATTGTGACGTCACAAACAACGCACAACAAATACAAAAGACCACCATTTTCTACTGAATGAACCCCCCCTATGAAAATTTTTTGCGTAGGGGAAAGTGGGGTACAGTCGAGACTTTTTTGGATTTTCAACCATAGCTACTTTATTTCAAGTCGAAACAAGCTCGAAATTTGTCACACAATAAAGCAACTCTATATACACAACATCATGGCAAAACATCAAAACAACGCCCTTCAGAAAAAATTTTAAAATCAATTTCACAAGGTATTTTTTCTGTCGAATGTGCCCCATGACCTGGCACATTCGACATAAGCATGGGGCATACTTGACCGGTTAATAATGCATTTCATAATGTTCACGTAATATCCCATGTAAAATAGGCACTTGCTGACTGCCTCTCCACTTTTTTCACATTCTAATTACCCACTATCACTGCATGTTAAAACAAATTTGTATTATTACCAAACATTAAATGAAACCAATGCAGAATGCTGAAATTCCTGCTTTACCAAACAAATATAATGTGCCTCTAGGCACACAATAAACCTAAAAATGCCCAGAGAATAGAATTATTCTGTACTGCATTCCAATATCACCTCTCAAGATCTCAAGATTTACCTCGTTTAGACTGACCTAGTGGAAAGGTGTCGAGTTTGCCCCATTTTTTTCTGTCAGATGTGCCCCATGCATACCTAAAAAATAAAATGAAGAAACACCAGCTCAACTTAAAAAGAATTTAAAATCTGGCATATTCAAATAATGTTGCTCTGCCCTGACTACAACGTCACAAAAACTCAGAACAGAAGATGCTGATTAACGTGGGCAAAACCCAAATCTAAATACGATTTTATAAATTACTTTTGGGTAGCAAAAACACAACTTGCCCTGTAGCTCGTAACAACGGCTGTCTATCAAGGAAAAATTAATTTTAGTACTACGGCTGGTATGAGACTAAATCACCATGGAAACTTTAAAGTTCAACTTTTTCAACTTTTTGAATAAATAAAAAAAGACGACTGTGCCCCACCTTCCCCTGCGCCACTGGTTGCAGAACATATTGGGAATCGTTTCAGGGAGCTACATTCCGCTTATCACAAGAGACACAAGTGTAATCTAGGATCTGATGAGTCGTAAATACATTCTTTACCCAATGCCACTACCCAAAGCCAAGTCTGAAATGTGCCGGTGGGCCGCATTTTGCACTCAACGGATTAAACTCATGAATACTTCAATAAAATACTATGGATACTTCCGTGATGCTGAAAAGACGTGATGACAAAGACTAATGTCTTGAATACACGTCTGCATGACTTCTGAATTCTTTGGTTCAAGTCATGGAAAGCAAGGTTTGAAATATTTGTTTTGCCACAATAAATGAATGACAGTCCCAAACAATTGCTGAGCGAAATAACCTCATGTTTACTGTCAATTAGGCCACAAAAAAGTAATCAGGCAGAGCAGGGCCCCGACATTGGGAAGTGCCGCCCCGGGGCGAGTCGAAAAGACCCCCCACCACCAGGCTGTGGTAAAGACCATGAAAGACCATTTGCTATTCCTTCTTTTCACCAAAAGTGCCGCCCGGGGCATTGCCCCCCGCCCCCTTGTCGGGGCCCTGAGGCACAGATCCCGCGTAGCGGCGATGTTAAAAGTTACTCACTGCAGTGATAGCACTATCAGCGAAAGTTACATTGTTTGTTGTCATTAGTTATTGTGATGTTTTGAATCAAAGGACTTGGCTGTGTCTCGTAATCAGCACATGACGTTTCCTGGGTAAATGTTCAGTCAACATCGCCTTACTGAGGAAAAGGGTTGAAACATAATACCCTCCACCTTTTGGAGTTAATCCTCGTTTGACATCCGTTTGTTGTATGCTTCGTCTCGCCCACAGTGCACCAAATTTCAATAAAAAATCTTATCGTACTTGCGCTTGCGGTGATATCGAAACTGCGCTTCACCTTTTCTTTTTCTACAAACTTAATGATTCCGCACGAGCGATCCTTTGCAATAGGGTGTATAATCTTGTAACAGATAACAAATCACCTGAGTTCTTTGGTTGTCTGAGTAACGCTGAGTTGTTGCCTATGTTCTTATTTCACCTGCATGACGATGAGCCATCACATATCTCTGTCGCTATTTTTTGCTGCGCCGTGGATGATTTTCTTGTAATTGATTTTGACAATATCCGCGTGACGTTGTGCATCGTCTATGGGAGATTTGTGCTTATCTGTTGGATTTTTGTAGTTTTTGTTCATGCCGATCTGTTGCAATTATATATATATGGTTTGCCTGATGCGTCGACCTCTGTTTCAGATGCTGTATTTATTACTGTTGGTGAGTTTGTGAAATGCTACATTGATTCTAGTGATACAGTGTATTCGTTTTTGCATTTTCTTTGTGTTTTTTTTAGAGTTTTTCTTGCGTTGTTGGATTTTGAAAGCTAGACGTGACACGACGAGATTGCACCAGTCAGGCTACTGCCTGCATCAAGATTGTCGTTAAATAAATAAAAAACAAAGGATTAAAAAATTAACTTACTTGTACTTCGTAACTGTTAATCGGGACCATCCGGACAAGATTTGGGAACTTTCTTGGATCCAGAAAAGCATGACTGGTGGCTAGAGGAGCAATCTGGGTGACGTTCAACTGTACCACAAGAGGATGAATCTGAAACAGATAGTATGCTAACATTGGGCTACACCTTGAAATTTGGTATCAATACTGAACAACGCTTCTGCGCTAACACAGCACTTACCCAATATATTTACAGCGATTTACAGATGATATTTTTGAACAGCTGAAAGCTAATTAACTGAGACCATTGTGCGATGGTGGTTGTGTGCAAAGGTTTGTAAGCAGCCACTATAACGGTGTTGTCTTTCCTAATGCGGTTGTTGACGATCATAGTCCATTTTGGTTGTAGGTCATTTCGGTTGTTGTAGGTCATTGTGGCATTTAGCACGGTCTTTGAGGTTTCACATTTTGTATCTGTATTAAATTGTTTTCTCAACTTCAAGGAATTTTCGGTGTCCCTGGTAATGCTACGGCATCTCCGGCCTTTGCAAATTTGTCGAAAAACTTGGAATATTGTGTCAATTTAAAATTTCCATCATTCACATTTTTAAGCTGTTTAAATTTTTACTTTTCTCACAAAGTTTTGTGTTACATCAAAAATTTTGAATTTCAATTTCATAAATGCAAATGGGAGGCTTGTGATTGAAAGGTTCCTCTTTGCTTTAGAAAAATGATGTACAGTAAATGCGCCAAAGTTCCAATCTCTCCTACTTGCCAAAGTAACTAAACCAATCTTACCCATTCAACGGCCACGCTTCTTTCAGGACCAATTAGAAAGGAAATGTTACCGGATCGCAGCCGATCTTCTAGCAGCGAAACAACGTTGTGAGGAATCAAGCTTCGACTCGAACTGTCGTTATTCTGTTGCAGATATTCTCTAAAATCACGAATGAAGAATATAGCGTTTTTGTACAGTCCTATTGTGATAAAATTCCTGCGCTTAATTACAGGTAGTTGGTTATTTGACATTCCAGGGCTGGTGCCTTGGTTTAATTTGCTTTCGTCTGTCGTTATAGTCGCGAGTGGCCATGAAGATGTGGTGTACGATATTGCTTGGTTCTGCATTTCAGAATATACAGAGTTTAATAAAACTCACCAACTGTTGTTGATGATCGCGTTTAGCATAGTAACAAAGAATCTTATCCTGATGGATATGTGTTTGAAGCCACAACTAGTTGATACTTCTGCAAATGCTGTAGACGGCGTTTGGAAACGTACTTTCGTATGGTATACGGACAATCGCTAACGTAACAGCTCCAGGTAAGTTGGCTGCACTAGTCAATCCGGTTGATACATCGTTATATGCTTATATTAGTAAGTGCACGACGTAGGACGATGCCACATGGAAGTTAGGTGATGCCTGTAGCCAACGTGCGAATGAAGTGTATGCTTCGTACCACAAACCGACCTAGCACGTGGAGACAAAATGTCGGCGAGTCATTGGAAGAATTCCTTCAAAAACTAAAAATACTTAGCACCAATCACTGAAGACTCTTGGTTTTCTGTTGAGCTTTCGAGGAATATGTTTGCCTTCAAAAGCTAAAACTACTTAGCACAAAAATACTTTGCACCAAAACGAAGCGCACCTTTGGTGACTGTTGCTGTGACATGGGGAATTTTTTTGTAGTGTAGAAAGGGTAAAGCGTTTTGTTAACATCCTTTGCATTGCATCGATAGTAACCTGATAAGAAGCAAAATGTCGACGTTAGCCTCACTCCCTGGAAAGATTTCTGCGGAAGCCCATGATTTTGAAGGCTCAGGAAAGCCTTTCTTATCTGGAGACACTAAAACCACTGAAAGTCTCAGTCCCTGTTGAGCTCTTCGAACACATATCGCCTGAGATTAGACCAGTAGTTGTCAACCTTTTTTGTATTGCTACATACTTTTAAAGTTACTAGAAAACATGTACACCCTTGACATGCACTAAAATTTAGTGCTGTAAAAGGGTAAAATGTAAGCGATTTTTACACTGTAAATTCCGCTTTCTTAGCAGATATTTGCGTATCACTTCTCAGCATTCCTGAAAATCTCACCCAATAAGCGATTTACGTTTTTGATCACATGCCAACAACCTTCCTTTGCGAGTAAGGATTTTCTGCTGTTGTTGAAATAAAATGAAAAAAACAAACTCAATCAAGGATGTTGATCCTCTTATGAAAAACGCCCTTGAAACAGGGCTAAAACCACATTTTTCACAACTGGCGGATGAAATTCAGCGGGAGCAATCACAATAAATGAGATGATTTCACTGGGTGTTGTACAAACTTGATGAGCAGGAAGATTGACTTTCATTAATTTTAGTGTTACGTGTGCCGTGTCCTGTCGTTTTTTGTATTGTTACAGCTACATGCGAAACTCGTATGCAAATGGCTGCACGATCAATGACAGAGAATTCGGATTCAAATACAGCCAAAAATTGCCTTGAAAATTAGTGGATGTTGGTTACCCTTGTTGAGCAAGGAAAACCTGCTACTCTTGCCACAGTTGAAACACACGCTCTAACACTTTTCCTTTGGATACCCAACGTGCTTCAGCATGAAATATAACCTCATTGTGTCTGCTATCATGTCTTTGCACACTTCTGAAAACGTTCGATGCTTCTTTGAATGTGAAAGGATGAATTTCTTAATTTTTTGACATCCTCAAGAACAATCTCTAGACCTGACTTCTGGTTATACTATTAAATTAACCTATAACCACAAATTCGCAATTAATCACGCAGTGAGTTGAAACCTAAGTTTATTTCCGCTGAGGCATTTCGGTCATTTTCCCAAAAATAACTTTAAAACTTTCAGCCATTTTTTATCTTGGGACATTTTTGTATGACTGAAAATGGCATTATGACCAAATTGACTTACGTTTTTTCGGTCATTTCAAAGCAACCTTTCCGAAAAAAACAGCTTGGAACACGGTCAAGTGAAATGTTTTTGATTTTTCGAACAACTCCAATAGTAGTGCTTTGCATGGCTGCTGCTCCGTTGGTGGCAACTGCCTCATACATCATCCAATCAAAATCATGTTTTTCAATGAAGTGATTCAATTTGGCGAAGATGACTTGAGCAGTTGAGCAAACCCCAACGTTAAGACAGCACAACTCGACAATGGTTTTTGCTTCCTGATTGGCAAAGCTACAACACACAACCAGCTGAACCTCTTCTGAAATATATATTGTTTTATCGAGCTAAATACGAAACAACTGAGCGTTCTTCAGCTTGTCAAGACGTTGGTTCAACAAATCTTCTGAAATATGAAGGAATCTACAGTATGTTTAGTTGTATTGCATATTAGTGGAATTTTTCTTAGTTTGGAAACGGCTTTTTTCTCCATAGAAACGGCTCTTTCTCCTCTATCGACAACGACTTTCTGGAGATGCTTCAAAGATTGCCTTTGACTTATTTTGACGAATAGACGGCTGTAACCTCATACGTTTTTGAGATGTCCTGGAGCCGAATTACTGTTATCAAATACGGTTGCATAAAATAGGCATTGCCCTAAAGGATACAGGTTCAACATTTTCATTTGTGCGACAAAACCCACACTCGATGCAGGCAACGTTCCTCCATTTGTGCTTCTTAACAATACCAGTCATTTTCTATTGAATAACTTTCTTTATAACTGTACACTGCTAAATCTCGACCTTACTCCCGGAAAACTGGGCTACGTTGCACTCAAGATGTCACTTGCTGACATCCGTACTCTCACTTGATTCACTGAACTGAAGTATTTCCTTTCATAGTTACTGTGCTCTTTTTTACAACTACCTTTCGCTACTAAGTTTTTCTAAATTGCGCATGTCAGTTTTCTTTGAGGATCAACAAGTTACTGCAATACCTTTCAAAACTATAAGATAGGATAAGTCTAAAATCTTAACTGAAAAAGTGCAAAGGTAAAATTAACATAGAGATTAATCACTTCCTCTTGGTATAAGTTCTCGCTTAGCTCCAGCTAACTGCTTGAAAACTTATGTGGAAAATATTGTTACGTGTCTTACTACAAAAGAATAATCATTGCAGAGAAGAACATAGTTGTACATTAGCTAAAAAAATTCAAGCTAGAGCAATGGTTCCCAAACATTTCATACCTGCATACTCCCGAATGTTGCATTTGAAGAAAAAAATATATATGATGGCCATTTGACCAACATTGCAAACAAACAGGCGGGAAAAGACAATGTACACCAGGGATGTAGTGCTAACAAAAAGGTGTGGAAACGCTCCCAAAAAACTACCCATATTAAAACTGTTTCAAATTTATTTTAAAGCAAAACATGGAAAAGGTATGGGAACGCCATTCCCACGCGATCCCGCCTCACTACATCCCTGATGCACACACCCCGATAGATACGGTTTAAAAATATGTGAAAAGTCAACATACAGCGCTGGATCAAAGGACATACATGGGACAATGTGACTGTTCTTGATGAGCACACATCTGGTACACCCCTGTACACCCCATCAAGTTGGTACAACCCTGAAAAATTATTGTACACCCAGGGGTGTGCGATACACCCGGTTGACAAGCAGCGGATTAGACCAATCGTTGTGAGTCGCAAAGATTCTTCCAACCAGACAAAGAGTCTGTTGCTAACGAATACTGGAGACTCCTTAAAGATGATATCATTGAGAAAAATACCTCACAATGACGTGCTCAATTAGTTGTAGCAAGAGATGAGTCAACCGGTAAAAAAACGCTTGTTTCTTGCTTTCCCTCAAACTGTTAAGAAGTTCATCTATCCTGACACCTAACCGCTTCCTCTTATCAACGACACGATTCTAAGGTCTCGAAGCACAAATGTTTTTTACCTTCGACTTGAGGAGCGCATACCGTCAGGAAGGACCTAATATGCCAGATGAACGAAGGAATACTGTGTTCGGAGCCAACGGGCAACTATATCATTATAAAAGAACGCCTTTCGCACTCACAAATTCTCCATCCGCGTTTCAAGGTACCATCGACTCTCTCATTGTTGAAATCAACTATAAAGGTATTTAAACATATTTATACGACATAACAGATTGTGGAGATATGCCAAGAAGGAAGACGACAAAAACCTTCGTTTCTTTTTCGACATTGCAAACGAAACAAACAGCCTTCCACCAAATGAAAACGGGTGTTTTGCTCAACTGTTACCATAAAGTTGATTGTCAATCGCATTGCCAACAGCCAGACCCTGAGCGCGTTAAACCCTTT
>Ga0210059_1013660_pt1 | contig 12116 bp, 11 predicted proteins | sample Ectturendosymbi2_FD_188042 | JGI IMG/M metagenome (GOLD analysis project Ga0210059, IMG submission 188042) | Ecteinascidia turbinata endosymbiont from Florida, USA - Sample 2 (SPAdes) (version 2) | ecosystem: Host-associated > Tunicates > Ascidians > Unclassified | place: Key West, Florida...
AACGTTGGTTTGCAAACGTGAATATGATGTCATATTGTGACGTAACAAACAGCGTATGTTCAGTAACTAATGATCACCATACGCCACTGCTCAATACCAGACTTTAGGAGTGGGGCATCCAATCAAGCAGTTGTCCCTGGTATCACCAGACCTCTGCACGCCACTGGAGCCGTCACATGTCATCACAAATAAATATCTAGAATGAATGCTGTTGTTGCTAAACTGTGATTATGGCGAATTAAAGAAGATTTTGAAAGTGAATCGCTTCTTAGCCTAAGTTTAAGCCTCAAGACATAAAATCTACCGCCATAACCACGCAGTTAGTTTTTGAACTGTACAAAACAAAAATCTGCGATATTCAACAAATTGCAAGGGATAGTAAGTCATGGGTAATGTTCATCTTGATAAATGTTTTAGTATGGCTTGCTTTTATGTTTATGTCAATGGCTTAGTTTATGGCAGTTATAGTACAGTTTTGTTTGAGCACATGGTTAAAGTAGAAATCAATATTCATAAAAGAGGTGATCAGCTGCTAACCTTGGAAAGTTCAAATCAGTGTTTTGTAAAGATTGAAAATTAAAGATTAATGACAGTATTTGTCATATGTCTGACTAATGATTGCAAGTTCAAACTAGTGTTTCAACAGTTGAAGTTTTATTACTGCATTTAGAACCCATGGTATGGGGCGCCGTTTGGGAAAAAATTATATTGGACGCACTTAACACAGAAAAACTGCTAAATCAGACAGATCTAGCTAAATCAGAACATGTTTAGCCATACCGGAACAGAAATAGCTAAATCCGAACAAATTTAGCTAAATCAGAACAAAAAATATATTCCGATTTAGCTATATCAGACAGATTTTCCTACAGTTCATTCAACATAGCAGTCAAGCGTGTCGGTCTGGCAACCATTTTTTTACTGTGATAAATCTGTAAACCTTTCAGGCTTAAGATACAATTTTCAGGAATAACAATACCACAAGGAAGTTAGGCTCACCAGCGTTTCTCTATTGTTTATTTTTTTTTGAAATTTTCATCTGCAAACGCTGGTGACATCACGCACATTTTTTACGAAGTTTTTCTACATTTTCTGTCAAAATCTGTTCTGGAGAGAGGTCTTTCACTGCTCTTAAGCATACGGCATTAAGAATTAACTGCAATCCACTCTGAAAGGTGAAAAGCTCCATCATTAATGAATGTAGAATTTTCTGTGCTCCATAAACAAAACTTTTAACAACGTTGTGGGCAGTGCCGGATTTACCTATGGGCTACATAGGCTTAAGCCTAGGGCCTAAAAATCCAAGTGGGCCTTCAACAATCTGTGGTACGCATTGAGTTAATGGTCGGTATATGATCATTTAGATTAAACTTCCTAAAAAAATTTGTCTTAATTATTATTCACGAAATTTAGTTTTATTCAACTTTCGTGATGATAACGCCAGAGTCTTCCAACGAGTTCCCATGAATCCCAACATGACGGTTGGTCAAGCCGCATGCCAGCTATTGTGTCGATATACCCAAAGCACGCTGGCTGCGTTCTGCGTTTGCTGAATCGTACCGATTGTTATGTGTGACTCCATCAAAAGAACTTGTCGCTGTTCATGTTTGAAATGCACCTGATCAGTGGCATAACTGATGGGTGGGAGGGGTGCGAATCGCCCCCCCCCTGTCAAGCTAAATGTAAAAACCGGGCCCCTACCTGGCTTGTATTTTGGCATTTACTATTCTTTTGATTTCAGTAGATAGTTGTTGTTTTGCGTTTTTCGGAGTGTTTTCCGGTGTATTTGGGTTTTTGTATAGCCGTTCAATACCAGATTTGCTATTGTTTCTCAACTATTTTCTGAGTGTTAGCCAGTGGGCTCCCTTCAGCTAAGTTTCCCCCTGGTTCAAATCTCTAGTTACGTCACTGCACCTGATCAAAGCAAGGTTGTACTGCAGATAAGACCTATGTGTAGGGCTACCAGCAGTATCCTACAATAAAAGTGTAGTTGTTTCTCAGGTGACTGAGCAATACAGTAGTTTTGTCAGCGTTTGTATCGCGTAAAGCTCGATTGGTATTTTTAGATGTGATTTATTTCCATTTGAATTTTCTTCAGTAAAGTCATTCAGAAATGAGATTGCTATTGAGTACTTGCGCAAGTTTGTACTGCTCCCATGCTAAGCAAATCAGAGAAGATCTTGATGAGCTTGAATAGCAAGCAAAAGCCACTTTGCTAACTGGCAACCGCAGAACTCTTCCCCAACAAGACAGGGAAACAGCACAAAAATGACAGCGCGTTTGGATCTGATGCCTTAGATTAGTGGTTCTTAGTTTATCCAACCACGCGAAGCCTTATTTCTTAACTTGATTGTCACTAACTGCTCAGGAGAAAGGCCCTTTTCAAGATTCAAAAGAATAAAAAATGAATTAAAGAGTCGCAATGTTCCAGGAGAGGTTGTCCACTAAAGTCCTGCGCGTACCCGCATTTGCGGGGCGGGTGCGGGTTGAACTTGCTGCGGGGCTGGTACGGGTTGTACTTGGTGGGGTGTGTGGCGGGCGCGGGTTGAGAAACTCTTTGTGTGGGTAACTGAGTGTTGAGCCAAAGCACGTGAACTTAATCAGCTCAAAAATCGCAAAACACGTGGATGTACAGTACTAGAGTTGTTTGCCAGCATTGCGCTTAGGACAGTAGGCCTGCAGCAGTTCTTACATTATAATGTAACAACCCATTGTTGCGAAACATTAGCTCAGACTCTTGCCATGTGGTGGGCAAGTGAACATTTTCCAATGTTACCGTCGTACAGAACTTGGTGAGGAATAATTCAGTCTAGCAGCACTTCCAAATGGATTAAACAACGCTTAACGCACAGCTAGTCACAACTGAACTGAAACGTGTTTTTTATCACATCAAATACGTTGACTGCGAAAGATTAGATCTGTGAAAAGTTTTGGTTTGGTTGTCAATGAAAACGAATGAGTAGCTTGATTTTGCTGCTTGTTAGACTTGTCTTCAGACGTTATGAGTAGGGCAAGTTTTTCAACTTTTTTTACAGTTTCCAACAGCTTCTGAAATACTCAGAATTTATGTAGTACGATGAGCTGGTTGCAGGAATTTTATATTGCAACTTTTTCCTTTTTCACATGCAACTTTTATCAAGTAGACCTATTGCGTAAAACGTAAGCGTGATTAAAAAAACATGCTTGAGAACTATTTCATTATAGTTCTGTTCTCTTTGATAACCGGTTCGAACTGCATAATGACCTAAAACCAATTGTACAATTAACCCGGCCAAACAAACATCAGTCCAGAACTGTAGGCCAAATTGTTAAATTACCAAGCAACTTCATGCACTGTGGAGCGAAGTTTTAGCATGTTACACAAACTGTTGGCAAATGATCGCCATTTCTCGCCAGATAATGTTTGGAAATATTTAGCATTATATGTAAATAAATCGCTTCAGTAAATCACTGTGGTTTAAAATGCTTGTGCGTAAATGCAACTTTTACTGCAACTTTTGTTAAAAATAAATGCATATTTCTCACGATTTTATTGCAACAAAAACTTGCCCTAGTTATGAGTTTATAGTAGTTTTCGGACAGGTATGGGTTTGAGACCGAAAAAGTGCGGGGCGGGCGCGGGTTGGGGTGGTCTGCGGGGCGGGTGCGGGTTAGAAGTGTGCGGTGCGGGTACAGGCAAAATTTCTCAAACTCCTGCGGGTGCGGCGCGGGTGTAAATTTTGTGGGTGCCGGGCGGGCGCGGACACAAAATTTCAACCCGCGCAGGACTTCATTGTCCACACTAAGCATTCGGTACATCAAAAGCGAAAAACTTAGACAAACAAATTGTATTGAATTCTTAGACAATTTTGTTGTGAAGAAGGCAGGACAAAACCTTTTTAACTGTTTACCGTGTTATGTTCAGCTTTACTTGATTCGATGACTGTAGCTTTTTATTTCTTTATACGTATTTCAGTAATGACAGCATAAGCGAAAGTTAAACCAGTTCAGTCGCCACGGTGGGCATTGGTGAGCTCAGCCCTTCCAAATTTAAATAGGAAACACTATAAATCAGTAAAGATTTTATCGAATTCTCGGAATGTCAAGTCCCGTTGCGCAAATTTAAACCCCGTATTCAAGATTTTCTGGCGAAGGTTCTGGTTTTTAAACTTCACATTTTTTCACGCGACAGTTCAGTTGCGTTCGATTCTTACCAGTCCGAAAAAGTAAGAAACGCGAATCTTTTAAAGTCTTATGCCGCCACACATACTATATAGGTGCAGAGTGTTTGTTTTTTTTGGAACACAGATAAGAAAAACAGATGTGATTCTTATAAAAAACGTAGACCATGTGTTTTGTCAAATTTTTCAATTGTGGCGATTTCGGTTGGTTTGCCTGTGGCAGTTAATAATTCTGTTCCAGCCAGTCAAGTAGGATTTCAACAATTCCGTGTCATTGAACGCTTTTGCGTCGAAGGCAGCAACAAACGCAGTGATCGTGGGCACTCCAGCAATGATTTAGAATTTTTTACTGACCGTACTTCCAGAGCGTCATTTTCGGATTTTCGCAAATTGATTAACGCTTTCCATTTTTTCCTCGCAACAATGGCAGAGGGGGCTCACATGTGGATTAGCCTAGGGCCTCGCATCAGTTAAATCCGGCCCTGGTTGTGGGTCAGTTTGTTGGAAGGTTAACAAGAAAAATACGTTAAGTACTTTCGTATTGTATAACTTCTTCACTCTCACACACAAAGCAATAGACTTCAGCATACATGGCACTAACAAGGAACACACAGATACATGTAAGAAAACGAGCATAGATATATGTGGCGGGTCAATAGAAAAGCATACGCTTAATGGCGCTAGCACGATTACTCTGAGAAAACACAAGAATAGATACGTGGCATTAGTAACGAGCACAGGCGTGGATGGCACAACACGGTTGCTATGATGTTTAGCACCGCTGCATAATGCTGTGATGAGTTCCAATTACACCGATGTACGAGTAAGTGGGGAGTTACGAATGACCAGGAAGTTATTCGGACTCAAGACCTCCCGAGAGTGAAGCTATTTATAGTGTACTGTAAAGGGAACAGTTGGTTAATAGAAGTAAGTAAAATTCTGTTGCTCTCAGTATAAGGTTGAATACGCCTAAAGAAAATGCTATGCAGGCAAGTTAGAGCCGCCAGAACAATTGTTTTACGTTGGCTGATAATAAAATATAATCACCAGAAGAGCTTATTCATCTGTTTGTTTTATTTGAAACCTGGTGGCAAACGCTACGAAACAACTTGGGTAGCAAAAAGAACAGCAATTGTTTTACTTTGCCACATAAAACGTTTGCAGTTTTCACATATATGTAAACACTCATGATAGCTAAAGAGGGAAATGCGTTATGACAGTTACGGACTAGAGCAGCGATGCCATGTGTGTCACAAAATTTAAAAAGGCTGAGAAAAAGACGTCCAATCCTGCGTTTGGAAAATGCATTTTCAGTCAATGTGAATTCATGCATGGGAACGGAAATTCGTTAACTGCTCGGTAGAGAATGAAAAACTCCAGGTTTGGCTGTTAAGCCTTCGGGGAATCAGCCTGCACGCACTGCTTTCATAACTTTGCGATGATTCTAACTACGCATACCCATATTTCAGCAATAAAACACCACTACATGATTCGCAACGTGATTGGAGAATAGCGACATCCCACTACATTATAAGACAGTCCAATGCGATCAATTTAGTGAATGCAGGAAAAACGAAACCAAGACACTCGTAAGACAGCAATACCACATGAAACTATTTCCATAGTAACAGCATTGTAGAATCGTTGCACTTGGGAGCAGGCGGGCTTTCGGCACGGGAGGTCAACCGTAGACCAGGTCACCCTGCGGACAAAAATTTTCGTTTTTGCTGTTTCTACTTGAGTGTCAAAGCTTCTAAAAGCCCTCCAACAAACAGTACGTGAGCTATTGAAGCGTTTTTTCACTACTTTTGCATGTTTCATGCAACACATTAGTAAACTCATAACTTGGTTTCAGGAATGGTTGAACTCTAACTACTTTGCATTTCGCAGTGAAGAGAACTTCTGCTGCTAATTTTTAGCTTATTGTAAGCGACTGCATTAATAGACCTGTCGTACACATGCCAGCTACGGATTAGAGACTGTAACGTGTGCTTCAGGACCAAGTAGACGGTGAGATATTGGGCGAACACATGCGTCAGGACTCGCCAAACGTAAAACAAAGGAAGCTAAGCAGAAGGAGATAGAGGTTCTCGCTACCGACGACCCGCAAGAAAACCGAGTTGCCGTCAGTATTGCCAACGTTAGACTAGAAGAATAGCCACAGTGCACAAGTAGATAACTGAACCACAGATGCAGGTATTACTGAGCCAAATAGCAGTGAGGTGGCCATCTGTACATCGCCAGCTGTGTGAAAAACGTTACTGAAGAATGAATGAAGCACTGGTCAGTGCAGACTGTGCATCTGTTTGATATGATGATGCTTTATGTACAGGCGTTGTGCTCTGGCCAATAAAGATTGTCACTTGCATGCTGGATTATTATTGGTTGTAGCGCGGTACCGACGAATGTCAGCAATTAAAGTCGTGCTCCTCGGCTTCAGCCAGTCTTCGAAGGAAAGAAGTCACCACGTTACTGCCAGAAAACGTTTCTACGCAGATCCACAATTTAGCTCAACAAGCAACACCTCGAAAGTGGCTATGCTATTCATCGTAAAAAATCTGCATTTTTCTGGTTTACCTGCAAGCTTTTTTGGAAAGAAAGCGTACTGTGTTAACGACTGGAAACACCCTTCGATCATACTCGATGAGCATGAAAGCAGCACTAACTATCGACAGGCATTATTACTGTTGCTAGGTAAGGACGTTGGAGCAAGCATTGACGACTGCCTACTACAGGAAGTGAGCGAATGCCGAAGCCGTTGGCGCTTTGTTCTGCGTGTTGCAGAGACCGTTCGGTATTGCTGAACGGAGCTTACCATTCCGTTGAACAAATGACACGGTTGTTTCCCCTCATAACGCTGTCTCATTCTTGGAGTGTTCGATCTTATTTCAAAGTTTGACCCTTTTCTCGCAAGCCATATCAACGCATATGCCTGCAACGTAAATGGTCACACTTCTTGTTTATCAAAAACTATATGTGATGATTTCATTGAGCTTCCGGAAAAACATATCGTGAATCGTATCATCAATGAGCTGAGATCTGCAAATAGTATTATTCAGTGTCCGTCGATTCGTTACCTGATGCTTCGCCTGCGCAGTGCTCATTGGCTTGCTTGTGCACTTCAGTAGATATGTTCTTCCTGCACGACTTGCAGAAAGTTACGTTCATTTCTGGATATTGTTTAGACATACAAGAAAATAGCTTTTCCAAAGTCTGCTAACTTTTTTGGAGAGTAACGGAATAAGCATCAATTTCTTGCTATAGTAAAAACGGGTGGCGCAGGTTTTAAACGCTGAAAAGCTACATGATAGTTTGATGTATTGTGGTAAGGTGTTCCAGAGTAAGGGAGCTTTAAACAAAAATGAATTATGCACTAGCGAACATTTGGAGAGAAGAAGCTGAAAGTTAGTGGCATAACGCAATGGGACAGGGGAAGTAACACCAAATTTGATTTTATGTAATAACACTCACATAAGTTCTCTCTTATTAGACAGTGTAATGAAGCTGAAATCGGAAAGGACAGCGACGTTGCGGATGCACGTAAACATGCCAATATTACTTTGGCAGCTTTTGTACGAGTGCGTTCTAGGAGCAAGCTATTCGAAGAGCACTTGGCGAATATCACGCTACCGTAGTCCAAGACTGGGATAAAACAAGAAACAAGGTGTGCAGAGGACCGTACGTGGAACAAGGTGTGCAAGCTGCTTAGTGGGGTTGAGTGTAAATATGGTCTTTTGCTTAACCGACAGACTATAATCATGCCATGACAGGGTACCATAAAATATAAGATCTAAATGCTTGTATGAATCGACTTAACTATGAGGTCAGTGCTGTCAAACTTAAGAACTGGGTGAATGATATGGGGTTTGTCCTAAAACTTTGGTCGTTGCTGAATTAAACTTAACTTCCATCAGGTTTTTTTAAGGAGGATGGTTAAGTACCCAGTATGGACCTGTAGAGACCCCGATTTCTCTGATTCTAGGGACCCGTTGATAATTTTCTCTGATTCTAAGGATCCAATTTTCAATTCTAGAAACCCGAAATCGGGTCCCTAAAACACTTTAAAAAACCTGCTTTCATAGATTTGACCCCGACTAACGAGGTGCACAAATCGCGAGATAAAACCTGATGGAGATGGAATGGACAATTAGAGGAGAACAGCAATGCAGTGTCGTTAGCGAACAAACAGCTTAAGGATTCAGTGCAGTTGGCAATGTCATCGGCATATACTAGAAACAATAAGAGACCAAAGACAGAGCCCTGTAACACCCCAGGGTTGTGGGGTTGGAGGTAAAATATCCGACTCCAACTCCGACCTTTCCAAATTTTCCGGCTCCCGACTCCGAGTTTCGAAAATTTCCGACTCGGACCATTCCAAAATTTCCGACTCCCACTCTTTAACATAAAGGGAATGAAATTTGGCTGTTAAAATCAATAGAAATCGTGGTGCACAGCAAAAAATATCTGTTTCAAGAAAAGTTTTAAAAGAAACTGTACCATTTCAACAGGAATTCGCAATATAAGAGTGTGATTTAAAAAATGATGCAATGGACATTCGGAGTCAAACAAAAAAATCCGACTCCGACTCCCAGTGTTGTTAGGAATCCGACTCCTTACGACTGCGGCTCCGACTCTGCAACCCTGTAAAACCCTGCAATTTGCATAGAGATATGGACCTAGAGACAATCGTTAACGAATTCACGCAAAAAATGCGGCGATATAAAACTTCCCGCTGCTAATCTTTTTTCAAAAAGCACTCGTTAACAGAGTGACGGAATCACTTCTAAGAAGTCCGTTACTAAGTATTTCCACAATTTAAAGCCTTTACGATTACAATGAGCAGACATAACAATTAATTGCAAAGTGCTTTTCTGAGTTCGCGAAGGTATCAGTGTTAGATAAAATAAAGTACCGTTCTCCACTAGATCACAAAATAGTGCATAGATGAAACCACTGCAACCAAAATTAATTTGTTGTCTTTACGTAGTACACTTTTCTGATTGCATTATAAATGACAGAGAGAGCTAAGGCTAAGATGGCTATTCCAAATTGTTTGGGACTGGACGTGTTGTTTGTCGTCTATCGCCCGCTTTTCCGAACAAGTTGGGAAACATACAGGGGCGCAGGAGGAGCGAGCGGCCACGTCCCACGCATCCAAGGCTAAGGTGCACACAAGAGTGAAATTAAAAATAACATTTTATTAAAATACTCTTAACTTGATGCTATTTCGCATTGTGAGGCTACTGACACATGCTGCATGGATCTGTTGGGAAAGTTACTGAGGGGGCATGCAAATATACGTTTAACTAACTCGAGAGAGAGAGAGATGAAGCGCTGCCACCGTTATATTTACAGCTTATCTCTCCCCCTTTGTAGGCTAGCCAATTCCTGCTAGTCTATTGTTAATCTACAATTTCTAGTCTTTAAAAATATCTCTCGATTCTCTCTAGAGTCCGGGTTCTTAAACTGGAGTAGTTGAAACATTCGCAATGGGGACGCGAGTATGGCAGCAACATATTGTTGAAAAGTATAAAAGCAATGGCTTTTATCCTTCGTAAATCTAGTATCATTTATCTATTAACGCCATAGTCCAAAACACAGCGCACCGTACAGTGAACAAAAAGCGAGGCCTCTTAACTTCCTTGTTCAAAGTTGGATTTATATAAGGAAGGGACGCTTCATGTCGCGATGGTATCTTGTCCGCTTGGTATCATTTTTAGTGGCAATGCGAACTGTGTTACAGGTCTGTATCATGCTTGACGATTGGCGATAGATTCGTCACTTTCAATTGTTGTGCAAATACGTCTTGGTTAATCAGCATTGAAAGAGAACTATCAGTCGATATAAAAAATGGGGTTGTGCAAATATTTTCTTATAGGAGAGCTCATTTGTGAAAGAGAAATGCTTGTAAAATTTAGAAAAAAATCGATAACTCGAACTCTTATCTGGCCTCACAAATGCTATCTTTTATGGTGGGCCTACGTGATACATATTTGCGAGCAAAAATGCAATATCTAGTTCCTCAATGCATGCCCATTACTAGAAGAATTTTGCTTATAAACACACGCACCACGCCCATAGAATAAAACAAATTATCTAAGACTAACACATTAAAAACAAAATATACTCCGAAATTTTTTTCATTGGATTTTTCGAAACATTTTTGTCAACACTACCTTTACGCATTTCGAATGTATGTATTTCTCGCACTCCTTAAAAAGGACTAGAATTTGGTAGGTGGGGTTTTACAATCAAACAGTTGCCCCGGGCGCTACCAAACCTCTGCATGGCCCTGATGATATGCGACCGTTAGTTCAGCAACGTGTGTATCTGAAATCACCACACACTTTGACTGATCCTACCGCCAGTAAACAAACTTTCAGGAAATTCGAAGGAAGCAGAAGCAATGGGAAGACAAATTGATGAGTAAGTGAAAACGTGAGGCATGTGATTGTGAAGTCAAACGAAGCATATATCCGTGACGCAAAGCAGTGCGTAAATATATGTTAATTTGCAACCATTTCTGCTGTTGTAAAAGCTTTTCTGAAAAATTGTCACCCTGTATCGGCCGCAAAGAAAACTTCCCACTATTTTCGACGTAATATCTGTTACCTGATTTCCCCTATAGTGCTGTTTTACACTAAAACATTTTTTAATTGAGACATGAAAGTGGCACGTAGTTATTTGCGAACTATCTATGCCCAGCATGTCCCAAAAGATTTTTAAACAAACTTATTAAAACTGAAGTGGATTTTGTTGGCCATCTTTGAATTCAGGCCTAATGATACTTCTGGTTTGCAATGATTTTGGGTATAGTTTTATAGTTGTGGTAACTATGTTGCAAGTTCAGCTTCGAAAGAATTAAAACGCAACTTTTACCATTGCTGCACTGGCGGACTGCAACAGTAACAATTTTTTTTAATATCAAATCCAGATTTACTCGGCGCTGCCTCAATTATCAAAGAACTTTTCAAACTGAATAAAACTTAATGATAGACGTGTGTTTTTGTAAGTTCGCATGTCTGATATCCACAATATTTATGTTGTCTTCGCGATATTTCACGAAAATCGAGGGCTGACTTTTGCGACTTTTAAATAAAGTGAGCGCCATACCCTTAATAAGAGTATGTTTTATATTCCTACCTCAAGGAAGCCCCGTCTTAGACGCAGGTATTTAAAGACAATCCATGTGTACGGTTAATAATTTGTCGAAGGACTTGAAAAATCTCAGAGCATCACCACTTAACCTAAAAAGGCTTCCTCTCAACAACGTAACACCAATGCATTTCACGCAACTTTAAATTTAACACAAAGAGAGGCTCTGATTTTAAGGATGAATTAATATGCACAGCCGTTACAGCCTTCTGTGCATGTTGTTTTAGCATTTTAGCTGGTTTTGTAGCCCCACACGGTGTAGGAAGCGTTACCTTTTTTCTGACTTCTACAATTGCAACATAGTTCATGAAATTACACGTCACCTCCGGTCAGATGTTGCAAGCTGCAGTCATGTCCTTTGAACAATGTGTGACGTTTCTCACTGCTGCAGCCACGTAACGAAAGGCGAAGCCTGTTCGTAAGAGGTTTTTCATACTTGCCAGATCCACATATAAAAAACATAGTTTCCACGTTTTTCCAAACAAAGAACTAACAAAATGAAAACAAGTTCAAAAAGTATCTGAGTTTGCCATGGTAACTGGCCATGTGGTTTTAATCCTGAACGCCCGGGTGGTTTCTCGGAAGCTTCTCGAAAATCCGGTGAGATCATTAGGATGTATGGAGGTTTTCCGAGCGTGGTCAAATCAATGGCAACTACTGGATGAAACCGCCAAAACTTAGCGAATCTAAGAAACGTGTGTAGAGGAGTCTGCGCGTTATTGATACCACATGTTTTGGCTCTAAAAAATGTCGGCGGGAAAAAAAATGTCGCCCTATGAAGCTACCAGCATGTTCAAGCCG
>Ga0210059_1013661_pt1 | contig 12116 bp, 11 predicted proteins | sample Ectturendosymbi2_FD_188042 | JGI IMG/M metagenome (GOLD analysis project Ga0210059, IMG submission 188042) | Ecteinascidia turbinata endosymbiont from Florida, USA - Sample 2 (SPAdes) (version 2) | ecosystem: Host-associated > Tunicates > Ascidians > Unclassified | place: Key West, Florida...
CCCCTGAGTGAAGGTATGCAAGTTAGCGCGCTGCCGCCTGTCTGAATAGCCATGATCATCTCTTGGTGAAGCGTCAAGCTGCTTAAATTGCCAAGTGTGACGCTTACGCACGTTTGTGGCACAAACAGTCACAATTGGTGAGCAAAAGGTCTGCCCGGAGTCGGAGTCGTTAAAATTTTCTTCGACTCCGACTCCTCAGGTTGACAATCCTTCCGACTCCGACTCCACCACTCCGACTCCGACTCCACAGCCCTGCTCGCAAGTATTCAAGCGGCACCCATGAGTCAAGTTTTTTGCGATGTTTAGAATTAGATATGTTTTTTAATTCGCATTTTCAAAACAGTGACAGTGGGTCATTTTTGCTGCGTTTATCAAAAACGTATAGTTACCCATTGTGGGAAAACTTTGGTTTATCTGCTAACACGATTCTCAGACAACTGTGTCATTGGTTATACGCGAAAAAGAAAGGAAACATTTTTAATGCTAGAAAACACTTCAATTAACTCCCACAATAGAGAAATACGCTAAATCTTATCTCAAGACAAACGCACAACGTTTTTTGCCTTCTTTAAAAAAACAGTTACTTTCTTGAAAAACATCCGAGTAAGATGGAAAACGCACAGTTCTAGAGACAACGATGAGTGCGTAATAGTAATCAAGCAGATAAGCGTTAGCGCCAAAATAATTCAGCGCCAGAACGGCTCAGCGCCAAATGGCCGACGCCAAATAATCGTCGCCAAAACAGAGGCGCCAAATAATCCACTTCCGTTTTTGGATCGCTAATGTGAGGTGTCTGGGATGAATATTTAGCGCAAAACGTAAATATTTCTGAGAATTAGTTAGTCAAAGACTAGAACAAATCATTACAGACTACTTCAGCCATAAATTTGGCGTGGTTGCACATCAAACAGCAGTCCTACATCGACAAGTGATATTGACCGAGTCTATACAAACTCTCGCCTATCAAAACGAAATTGCTGCCTGTGACAGTCAATGCTTCTGCCATTTCGTGCTGCGTGATCAACACCTTCCTCCGCGGGCCTCATCTGCGCGTTGCTAGCGTTTCCTCGGTATAGCGTTCTTTTTTGTATGTTCTTGTTCGGATGTGCGATCGCGATGCACTCTTCTGCCGATGGCACTTTTTTTGTTTGTTAATACTGCTTCTATGTTGCAGTTTAGTTGATTTCCTTTGTTTAGTAAAGCTGTCTTGAAAGCATGTTTGGTTACCAGTACAGTTCACTGCCCGAGACAGAATCTTATTTCGAAAGAGCTCAGTCGCAAACTAATTTAATGCTAACCAATAGTAAAGAGGGATATGCTGAGATATAGTATTGATGCGCTGCGCATTGTCAACCAATGCACATTCAGCAGCGTTGTGAAAAGAACACTTACGTTTCATGAACTAATCCAACGTGGCGTTAGACGCACACTTATCAATTAAAGGTCTACGGAATGACGCCACAGATCGATATTGCCAACGCATATAAATTTTGACAATAATCGACGACCAACGATTCCTCAAGCAATGGCAACTAGCTCAAAGACGTTTACACTTGAAGCACGAAAATGCACAGAAAAAGATTAAACATATGATCAATCATATCCATAAATGTACCGGAAGGCATTTTACTGGGGGGGCGGAAAAAATTTGCCCTGAAAATAAAGTTTGCCCTGAAAATAACTTTTTTGTCTAATCCGAATGGGGCCTGAAACCTTATGTAAATCTGTTCTACAGAGTTGAATTCGCGTATAACGGCTTCGTCTGGAGCGTCAATTCGCCCATAACGTTACATTTTGTTTGGTCGCGATGGCATCTTTCACATGCATTTCAATTCGCTTATAATGCCAAAGTGTCAATTCGGAAATAACGTTCTTTATGCAATCCCCTAGAGGTGTCGTTATAGGCAAATTCTGCAGTTAACTTGCTTGTTAACTCAAGGGGTTGAATGAAGTTTCTTGCGTGTTGTGTTGCCCCAGACAAGAAACTTTACGGCAGGGGTCACCAATGTGGTGCCCGCGGGCACCAGGTCGCCCGCAAGGACCACGTAGGTCGCCCGCGCGCCTGTTCTAAAAATAACATTAGCATGATCAATGTCTTCACCAATACTAAATTATTGGAAGGTAAATTGCGAAAAAATTTTTATTTCAGAAGTGTGTAATACACACTTGCATCAAACTAGTAGCCCTCCGCATTAATCGGTACACAAGAAGTAGCTCGCAGTTTCAAAAGGTTGGTGGCTCCTGCTTTACGGTAATTGCTTTACTGACACAAACAGGTACACGCCTTCCATGACGAAACGCAACGTTTCAAAAGCGATGGTTCCGGATCGTATGGTCTGACTCCCTAAACCTGCCTGTGCTATCGCTGCTGTGCGCTTGAGCAAGGCACTTAAAGGTGCGCACTCATAGGAGCCAAGCAATGTGCACGTCCGTGCTGCCCGCTTCTAAAACTTGTGTTAATCAAAAAATCAATCATCTTATTCACACCCTGCACCTCTACCCAGCGCAAACTCGAACACGAACAAAGAAAGAGATACCGAATTCATATATCAAGCTGTTGAACAACCGACATCCCATTGTTCGATTTTTACAGAAAATGAGGGCTTGGTCCAGATCAAAGTAACCATAACTAATCACAACTTTGGTCGAGATCACAAAGCACACTAGCCCAAATTACACAGTTCACCTCCAAGTGAATATACACTGTGTTCAACATTTTTTCACCGTTCACAATTTTTGAGCAACTTGTGCTTGCCCTGAAAAAACAGAGTTGCACTGATATTTTTCACTAAATTGAATACACATTTTATAATCAGGATTTTTGAGCAACTTGCGCTTGCCATGTAAACAGTTTTCCCGGAAAATTTTCACTGTATTGAATATACTTTTTACATTCAGGATTTTTGAGCAACTTTGCGCTTGCGCTGAAAAACAGAGTTGCCTTGAATTCACTGTATGGAATGTATTTTTTACATTCAGGATTTTTGAGCATCTTGAGTTTGCCCTGAAAAACAGAGTGTGCCCTGAAATTTTTCACTGTTTTGAATATACTTTTGCATTCAGGATTTTTGAGCAACTTGCGCTTGCCCTGAAAAAAAGAGTGTGGCCTGAAATTTTTCACAGTATTTAATATATTGTTACAGTCAGGATTTTCGAGCAACTTTGCGCTAGCCCTGAAAAACAGAGTGTGCCCTGAAATTTTTTACTGTATTGAAAATATCTTTTACATTCAGGATTTTTGAGCAGCTTTGCGCTTGCTTTGAAAAATAGAGTTGCCTTAACTCACTGTATGGAATGTATTTTTTACATTTAGGATTTTTGAGCAACTTGCACTTGCCCTGAAAACAGAGTTTGCCCAGAATTTTTTCACTGTATTGAATATACTTTATACATTCAGGATTTTTGTGCAACTTGCGCTTGCCCTGAAAAACAGAGTATGCCATAACATGTTCCACTGTATTGAATATACTTTTTACATTGAGGATTTTTGAGCAACTTGTGCTTGCCCTGAAAAACACAGTGTGCCTGAAATTTTTCACTGTATTGAATATAGATTTTACATTCAGGATTTTCGAAAAATTTGCGCATGGCCTGAAAAATAGAGTGTGCCCGGAAATTTTTCACTGTATTGAATATACTTTTTACATTCAGGAGTTTTAAGCAACATGCACTTGCCCTGAAAACAGAGTGTTCCCTGAAATTTTTCACTGTATTGAATATACTTTTTACATTCAGGATTTTTCAGCAACTTGCGCTTTCCCTGAAAAACAGCGTGTGCCCTGAAATTTTTCACTGGATTGAATATACTTTTTGCATTCAGGAATTTTGAGCAACTTGCGCTTGCCCGGAATGAAAAGTGTGTCATGAAATTTTTCACTGTATTGAATATAGCTTTTACATTCAGGATTTTTAAGCAAATTGCGCTTGCCCTGAAAAACAGAGAGTGCCCTGAAAATTTTCACTGTATTGAATATACTTTTTACATTCAGGATTTTTGGGCAACTTGCGCTTGACTTGAAATAAGAGCTTGTCCTGAACTTTTTCACTGTATAGAATATACTTTATACATTCAGGATTTTTGAGCAACTTGCGCTTGCCCTGAAGAACAGAGTATGCCATAACATTTTCCACTGTATTGAATATAGTTTTTACATTCAGGATAATTGAGCAACATGCGCTTGCCCTGAAAAACAGAGTGTGCCTGATATTTTTCACTGTATTGAATATACTTTTTACATTCAGGATTTTTGAGCACATTTGCGCTTGGCCTTAAAAACAGAGTGTGCCCTGATATTTTTCACTGTATTGAATATACTTTTTGCATTCAGGATTTTTGAGCAAATTTGCGATTGACCTGAAAAACAGCGTGTGCCCTGTATTTTTCACTGTATTGAATATACTTTTTGCATTCCTGATTTTTGAGCAACTTTCGCTTGACCTGAAAAACAGAGTGTGCCCGGAAATTTTTCACTGTATTGATTATCCTTTTTACATTCAGGAGTTATGAGCAACTTTGCGCTTGCCTTGAAAAACAGAGTGTGCCCTGAATTTTATCACTGTATTGAATATATTTTTTACATTCAGGATTTTTGAGCCACTTGCGCTTGCCCTGAAAAACAGCGTGTGCCCTGAAATTTTTCACTGTATTGAATATACTTTTCAACATCTGGATTTTTGAGCAACTTGCGCTTGCCCTGAGAAACAGAGTGTGCCCTGAAATTTTTCACTGTATTGAATATACTTTTTACATTCAGGATTTTTGAGCACATTTGCACTTGGCCTGAAAAACAGAGTGTGCCCTGCAATTTTTCACTGTATTGAATATACTTTTTGCATTCAGGATTTTTGAGCAACTTGCGCTTGCCATGAAGAAAGAGTGTGTCCTGAAAATTTTCACTGCATTGAATATACTTTTTACATTCAGGATTTTTGAGCAACTTACGCTTCCCCAGAAAACAGAGTGTGACCTGAAAATTCTCACTGTATTGAATATCGCTTTTACATTCAGGATTTTTGAGCAACTTGCTCTTGCCCTGGAAAACAGAGTGTCCCCTGAAATTTTTTACTCTATTGAATGTACTTTTTACATTCAGGATTTGTGAGCAAATTTGCAATTGGCCTGAAAAACAGAGTGTGCCCTGAAATTTTTCACTGTATTGAATATAGCTTTTGCATTCAGGATTTATGAGCAAATTGCGATTGCCCTGAAAAACAGAGTGTGCCCTGAAATTTTTCACTGTATTGAATATACTTTATACATTCAGGATTTTTGAGCAACTTGCGCTTGCCCAGAAGAACAGAGTATGCCATAACATATCCCACTCTATAGAAAAGACTTTTTACATTTAGGATTTTTGAGCAACTTGCACTTGCCCTGAAAGCAGAGAGTGCTCTGAAATTTTTCACTGTATTGAATATACTTTTACATTCAGGATTTTTGAGCAACTTGCACTTTGCATGAAAAACAGCGTTTACCCTGAAATTTTTCACTGTATTGAATATACTTTTTACATTCAGGATTTTTGAGCAATTTGCGCTTGTCCTTATAAAGAGAGTGTGCCCGGAAATTTTTCACTGTATTGAATATACTTTTTACATTCAGGAGTTTTGAGCCACTTGCACCTGCCCTGAAAACAGAGTGTGACCTGAAATATTTTACTGTATTGAAAATACTATTCAACATCTGGATTTTTGAGCAACTTACGCTTGCGCTGAAAGACAGAGTGTGCCCTGAAATTTTTCACTGTAGTGAATATACTTTTTATATTTAGGATTTTTGAGCACATTTGCGCATGGCCTGAAAAACAGAGTGTGCCCTGCATTTTTTTCACTGTATTGAATATACTTTTTACATTCAGGATTTTTGAGCAACATCCGCTTGCCCTGAAAACAGAGTGTGACCTGAAATATTTTGCTGTATTGAAAATATCTTTTACATTCAGGATTTTTGAGCAGCTTTGCGCTTGCCTTGAAAAATAGTGTTGCCTTAATTCACTCTTTGGAATGTATTTTTTCATTCAGGATTTTTGAGCAACTTGCGCTTGCCCTAAAAACAAAATTTGCCCTGAATTTTTTCACGGGACTGAATATAGTTTTTCATTCAGGATTTTTGAGCAACTTGCACTTGACCTGAAAAGCGAGTTTGCCCTGAACTTTTTCACTGTATTGAATATACTTTATACATTCAGGATTTTTGTGCAACTTGCGCTTGCCCTGAAAAAGAGAATATGCCATAACATTTTCCACTGTATTGAATATACTTTTTACATTGAGGATTTTTGAGCAACTTGTGCTTGCCATGAAAAACAGAGTGTGCCTGAAATTATTCGCTGTATTGAATATAGATTTTACGTTCAGGATTTTCGAACAAATTTGCGTTTGCCCTGAAATACAAAGTGTGCCCTGAAAATTTTCACTGTATTGAATATACTTTCTACATTCAGGAGTTTTGAGCAACTAGCACTTGCTCTGAAAACAGAGCGTTCCCTGAAATTTTTCACTGAATTGAATATGCTTTTTAAATTCAGGATTTTTGAGCAACTTGAGCTTGCCCTGAAAAACAGCGTGTGCCCTCAAATTTTTCACTGTATTGAATATACTTTTTACATTCAGGAATTTTGAGCCACTTGCGCTTGCCCGGAGAGAAGAGTGTGTCATGAAATTTTTCACTGTATTGAATATACTTTTTACCTTCAGGATTTTTGAGCAACTTGCGCTTGCCCAGTAAACAGAGTGTGCCCTGAAATTTTTCACTGTATTGAATATAGCTTTTACATTCAGGATTTTTGAGCAAATTGCACTTGCCCTGAAAAACAGAGTGTGCCCTGAATTTTTTTACTGTATTGAATATACTTTTTATATTCAGGACTTTTGAGCAACTTGCGCTTGACTTGAAATAAGAGCTTGCCCTGAACTTTTTCACTGTATAGAATATACTTTATACATTCAGGATTTTTGAGCAAATTGCGCTTGCCCTGAAGAACAGAGTATGCCATAACATTTTCCACTGTATTGAATATGCTTTTTACGTTGAGGATAATTGAGCAACTTGCGCTTGCCCTGAAAAACAGAGTGTGCCTGAAATTTTTCACTGCATTGAATATACATTTTACATTCAGGTGTTTTGAGCCACTTGCACCTGCCCTGAAAACAGAGTGTTCCCTGAAATGTTTCACTGTATTGAATACACTTTACATTCAGGATTTTTGAGCAACTTGCGCTAGCCATTAAAAACAGAGTGTGCCCGGAAATTTTTCACTGCATTGAATATTATTTTTACATTCAGGAGTTTTGAGCCACTTGCACCTGCCCTGAAAACAGAGTGTTCTCTGAAATTTTTCACTGCATTGAATATACTTTTCACATTTAGGATTTTTGAGCACATTTGCGCTTGGCCTGAAAAACAGAGTGTGCCCGGAAATTTTTCACCGTATTCAATATACTTTTCAACATCTGGATTTTTGAGCAAGTTCCGCTTGCCCTGAAAAACAGAGTGTGCCTGAAATTTTTCACTGTATTGAATATACTTTTTACATTTAGGATTTTTGAGCACATTTGCGCTTGGCCTGAAAAACAGAGTATGCCTGGAAATTTTTCACTGCATTGAATATACTTTTTGCATTCAGGATTTTTGAGCAACATGCGCTTGCCATGAAAAAAGAGTGTGTCCTGAAAATTTTCACTGTATTGAATATACTTTTTACATTCAGGATTTTAGAGCAACTTGCGCTTGCCCAGAAAACAGAGTGTGATCTGAAAATTTTCACTGTATTGAATATAGCTTTACATTCAGGATTTTCGAGCAACTTGCTCTTGCCCTGAAAAACAGCGTGTGCCCTGACATTTTTTACTCTATTGAATATACGTTTTACATTCAGGATTTGTGAGCAAATTTGCGATTGGCCTGAAAAACAGAGTGTGCCCTGAAATTTTTCACTGAATTAAATATACTTTTTACATTCATGATTTATGAGCAAATTTCTGCTTAACCTGAAAAACATAGTGTGTCCTGAAATTTCTCACCGCATTGAATATACTTCTCACCATTTGAATTTTTGAGTAACTTGCGCTTGCCCTGAAAACAGCGTGTGCCCTGAAATTTTTCACTGTATTGAATACACTTTTTGCATTCAGGATTTTTGAGCAAATTTGCGATTGACCTGAAAAACAGCGTGTGCCCTGTATTTTTCACTGTATTGAATATACTTTTTCATTCTTGATTTTTGAGCAACTTTCGCTTGACCTGAAAAACAGAGTGTGCCCGGAAATTTTTCACTGTATTGAGTATCCTTTTTACATTCAGGAGTTACGAGCAACTTTGCGCTTGCCCTGAAAAACAGAGTGTGCCCTGAATTTTTTCTATGTATTGAATATACTTTTTGCATTCAGGATTTTTGAGCCACTTGCGCTTTCCCTGAAAAACAGCGTGTGCCCTGAAATTTTTCACTGTATTGAATATACTTTTCAACATCTGGATTTATGAACAACTTCCGCTTGGCCTGAAAAACAAAGTGTGCCCTGCAATTTTTCACTGTGTTGAATATACTTTTTGCATTCAGGATTTTTGAGCAACTTGCGTTTGCCATGAAGAAAGAGTGTGTTCGAAAAATTTTCACTGTATTGAATATACTTTTTACATTCAGGATTTTTGAGCAACTTGCGCTTGCCCAGAAAACAGAGTGTGACCTGAAAATTTTCACTCTATTGAATATACGTTTTACATTCAGGATTTGTGAGCAAATTTGCGATTGGCCTGAAAAAGAGAGTGTGCCCTGAACTTTTTCACTGTATTGAATATAGCTTTTACATTCAGGATTTTTGAGCAAATTGCGATTGCCCTGAAAAACAGAGTGTGCCCGGAAATTTTTCACTGTATTGAATATACTTTATACAATCATGATTTTTGAGCAACTTGTACTTGCCTTGAAGAACAGAGTATGCCATAACATATCCCACTCTATAGAAAAGACTTTTTACATTTAGGATTTTTGAGCAACTTGCACTTTCCCTGAAAAACAGCGTGTGCCCTGAAATTTTTCACTGTATTGAATATACTTTTTACATTTAGGATTTTTGAGCACATTTGCGCTTGGCCTGAAAAACAGAGTGTGCCCTGAAATTTTTCACCGTATTGAATATACTTTTCAACATCTGGATTTTTGAGCACATTCCGCTTGCGCTTAAAAACAAAGTGTGCCCTGAAATTTTTCACTGTATTGAATATACTTTTTATATTTAGGATTTTTGAGCACATTTGCGCTTGGCCTGAAAAACAGCGTGTGCCCTGAAATTTTTCACTGTATTGAATATACTTTTTACATTCAGGATTTTTGAGCAACATGCGCTTGCCATGAAAAAAGAGTGTGTCCTGAATTTTTTCACTGTATTGAATATACTTTTTATTCAGGATTTTTGAGCAACGTGCGCTTGCCCTGAAAACAGAGTGTGACCTGAAATTTTTTACTGTATTCAAAATATCTTTTACATTCAGGATTTTTGAGAAGCTTTGCGCTTGCCTTGAAAAATAGAGTTGCCTTAATTCACCCTTTGGAATGTATTTTTTACATTCAGGATTTTTGAGCAACTTGCGCTTCCTCTGAAAACAGAGTTTGCCCTGAATTTTTTCACGGGACTGAATATAGTTTTTCATTCAGGATTTTTGAGCAACTTGCACTTGACCTGAAATAAGAGTTTGCCCTGAACTTTTTCACTGTATTGAATATACTTTTTACATTCAGGATTTTTGTGCAACTTGCGCTTGCCCTGAAAAAGAGAGTATGCAATAACATTTGCCACTGTATTGAATATTCTTTTTACATTGAGGATTTTTGAGCAACTTGTGCTTGCCCTGAAAAAGAGAGTGTGCCTGAAATTATTCACTGTATTGAATATAGATTTTACGTTCAGGATTTTCGAACAAATTTGCGCTTGCCCTGAAATGCAGAGTGTGACATGAAAATTTTCACTGTATTGAATATACTTTCTACATTCAGGAGTTTTGAGCAACATGCACTTGCCCTGAAAACAGAGCGTTTCCTGAAATTTTTCACTGTGTTGAATATACTTTTTAAATTCAGGATTTTTGAGCAACTTGAGCTTGCCCTGAAGAACAGCGTGTGCCCTGAACTTTTTCACTGTATTGAATATACTTTTTACATTCGTGAATTTTGAGCAACTTGCGCTTGCCCGGAAAGAAGAGTGTGTCATGAAATTTTTCACTGTATTGAATATACTTTTCAACATCTGGATTTTTGTGCAACTTCCGCTTGCCCTGAGAAACAGAGTGTGCCCTGAAATTTTTCACTGTATTGAATATACTTTTTACATTCAGGATTTTTGAGCACATTTGCGCTTGGCCTGAAAAACAGAGTGTGCCCTGCAATTTCTCACTATATTGAATATACTTTTTACATTCAGGATTTTTGAGCAACTTGCGCTTGCCATGAAAAAAGAGTGTGTCCTGAAAATTTTCACTGTATTTAATTTATTTTTACATTCAGGATTTTTGAGCAAATTGCGCTTGCCCAGAAAACAGAGTGTGACCTGAAAATTTTCACTGTATTGAATATAGCTTTACATTCAGGATTTTTGAGCAACTTGCTCTTGCCCTGAAAAACAGCGTGTGCCCTGACATTTTTTTCTCTATTGAATATACGTTTTACATTCAGGATTTGTAAGCAAATTTGCGATTGGCCTGAAAAACAGAGTGTGCCCTGAAATTTTTCACTGAATTAAATATACTTTTTACATTCAGGATTTATGAGAAAATTTCCGCTTAACCTGAAAAACAGAGTGTGCCCTGAAATTTTTCACCGCATTGAATATACTTTTCACCATCTGAATTTTTGAGTAACTTGCGCTTTCCCTGAAAAACAGCGTGTGCCCTGAAATTTTTCACTGTATTGAATACACTTTTTGCATTCAGGATTTTTGAGCAAATTTGCGATTGGCCTGAAAAACAGCGTGTGCACTGAATTTTTCACTGTATTGAATATACTTTTTACATTCCTGATTTTTGAGCAACTTTCGCTTGACCTGAAAAACAGAGTGTGCCCGGAAATTTTTCACTGTATTGAATATCCTTTTTACATTCAGGAGTTATGTGCAACTTTGCGCTTGCCCTGAAAAACAGAGTGTGCCCTGAATTTTTTCACTCTATTGAATATATTTTTTACATTCAGGATTTTTTAGCCACTTGCGCTTGCCCTGAAAAACAGAGTGTGACCTTCAATTTTTCACTGTATTGAATATACTATTCAACATCTGGATTTTTGAGCAACTTCCGCTTGCCCTGAGAAACAGAGTGTTCCCTGAAATTTTTCAACTGCATTGAAAATACTTTTTAGATTCAGGATTTTTGAGCACATTTGCGCTTGACCTAAAAAACAGAGTGTGCCCGGAAATTTTTCACTGTATTGAATATACTTTTTGCATTCAGGATTTTTGAACAACTTGCGCTTGCCATGAAGAAAGAGTGTGTCATGAAAATTTTCACTGTATTGAATATACTTTTTACATTCAGGATTTTTGAGCAACTTGCGCTTTCCCAGAAAACAGAGTGTGACATGAAAATTTTCACTCTATTGAATATCGCTTTTACATTCAGGATTTTTGAGCAAATTTGCGAGTGGCCTGAAAAACAGAGTGTGCCCTGAAATTTTTCACTGTATTGAATATAGCTTTTGCATTCAGGATTTTTGAGCAAATTGCGATTGCCCTGAAAAACAGAGTGTGCCCTGAAATTTTTCACTGTATTGAATATACTTTATACATTCAGGATTTTTGAGCAACTTGCGCTTGCCCTGAAGGACAGAGTATGCGAAAACATTTCCCACTCTATTGAAAACACTTTTTACATTTAGGATTTCTGAGCAACTTGCACTTGCCCTGAAAACAGAGTGTGCCCTGAAATTTTTCACTGTATTGAATATACTTTTTACATTCAGGATTTTTGAGCAACTTGATCTTTCCCTGAAAAACAGCGTGTGTCTTGAAATTTTTCACTGTATTGAATATACTTTTTACATTCAGGATTTTTGAGCAACTTGCGCTTGTCCTTAAAAAGAGAGTGTGCCCGGAAATTTTTTACTGTATTGAATATACTTTTTACATTCTGG
>Ga0210059_1013663_pt1 | contig 12115 bp, 13 predicted proteins | sample Ectturendosymbi2_FD_188042 | JGI IMG/M metagenome (GOLD analysis project Ga0210059, IMG submission 188042) | Ecteinascidia turbinata endosymbiont from Florida, USA - Sample 2 (SPAdes) (version 2) | ecosystem: Host-associated > Tunicates > Ascidians > Unclassified | place: Key West, Florida...
GCGAATCAAACAACACATCCCAAAATCGATTGCCAATCCTCCCACTCCACACATCCGTTAAAGCCTTCCCCGCCCTGGTAAGGACACCAGTCTCCGACACTTTCACGAATCCGCCATCGGTCAACATTTTCTTGACAACGCCCATTGTGCCTTACTATTTAATAAGGACAAATTCTCTGTCCTCGCTCGAGCTCGCACTCCGTTTCATCTCTCCGCCCTGGAAGCGACTTTCATCAAATCTCTGAATCCTCTTCTCTGCAAACAAAAAGAATTCGTTTACTCCTTGAAGATCTCCTTAAGCTCTTAAACTTTCCATTGGTTGACTGTTCCAACGTTTCGACGAGGTCCAAATTAGATCTTCAACCAATGACAACTCGCCTTTTCTTATCTCCTAAACTCTTTCTTATTGGCCACTGCTTTAACCAATGAGATCTCTTCTTTTCTGTATATAAACCACCTCGGTAGTATCTCCACTTCATTCTGACGATATCCCTTCAAGAGTGTCAGACGAAAAGCTTTGGGATGAATCTCCTACTTCTCTTGAGAACAACTCTTGAGAAAGATGGCACGAACAATCCAGACCGCACGTTTATAACATCTAAGAAGTGCAAAGTGGCTTGATTATCTGCTGTCTAGACCAGAGTTCACAGCAAAGATCGTAGAAATATTTTCTGATACTTGAGCCAACATACAGAGAGAGTCAAACGTAGAGAGTAACATCTGTGTATTTACTTGTCAAAGACACATTCCGGTGGAATGTATCTATCGAAAGAAGAACGTTTCAATAAAGGATCCAACCCTAGTACCTCAAAATTTGCCGAGGCGGAACAGGTGTGGCATCCTTTTTTCTTTTCTTTTTCCTTTGTCTACTTTGTATCTTGTACTCAGTTTCACGTCCTAACCACAGAAGAAATAATACCGATCTGTTAAAATTGAACTCATTGTGTCTAATTTGAATAAATTATTACTGTAATTGCAAAATCAACGAAGGTACCCATAACGCCCAAACGAGTTCATACAGCACAGTAGCTGCGCAAAATCTACCGTCAGGCAACCAGTTTTGTTACGACAGCAAGTGGAAGTACACGTGAAATTTAAAACACCGCTCAAAAGAGAAGAAATGTTTGACGAATTAGTGAAATTGCATTATGACTTTAAAAACAAACTGTCTGCAATGATACAACTACCCGGGTTAAGAGCGACTCTTTATGCTTACAACCGAGAGTCCGCCAAGCAGTTACGACAACTGTTGGCTCTATCTACCAAGGTACAAGAAGTCTACAGAATAGGTAAAAACGAGTTGAAAGTCACCATTAGCAGAGTGCCACCACAGATCAAAAAAGAAGAAATCTCCCAAGTGATAAAGGATTTTGCAGAACCACTGCGAATGAACATTATCAAAGACAAACACGGTATACAGGCAGGAAGCAGAAATGTCATAATAAAAAGATCAATTATGCAGCACATACCTAGATTTCTCAAATAGGCAACGTGACAATGCTAGCCAGGTATGAAGGGCAACCTTCATGTTGCGAATATTGCCGGACAGAAGGCCACGAAAGAGAGAATTGCAAAGTATTAGAAAGGAAAAGACAATTATGGGCCCAAAAAGAAGACAAGCAAAATTTTGAAGCAAGAACGAAATATCCCCTCCCCCTCAAACAGACAATACAGAAAGACAAACTCAACCTATGCAAGAGCAAATACAACCAGGATTAGATGTAAGCTCAAACAAAGATTTCCCCCTGTTGGAATCAGCAAAATCTATAGAAAAAAACGAAAAACACGAAGAGAACAAGAGATGAGGTCTCCCCTACAGAATTCCAAACACCCCGTTGTTTCAAAAAACTGAATAGGAACAGAAACACGGAACTATGCGTCTGCGGAGCAACGTTTTTTAAATGTAAATGCGGGTTGTGGAAAAGCGAAACCAACGTGGATGAAAAAACAAGACAGTTGTGTCAAGAGTGTGACACAAAAATTTTCAGATGCGCATCACCCTGTAGTTCTGCCCACAGAATAGGAAGAGGAGAGACCTTAACATGCTGCATATGTAAAACTAAGTACACTGAAAAAGGACCATGTATGAGCATGCAAACCATTTGATTGTTGGTGTTTCCTTGCAGTAAATTTGCTTTCTTGTGCAACCTGCATTTGACGATTGTATTTACTTAAATATCTGTTCATTTTTCTTTTATTTTCTTCTCTTTACAATGGAGCTCATAATAGCAACTTATAATGTAAACGATAACGATATCGCAGACCCCACAAAAAGGAGAGCCGTTTTTGAATGTTTGGGCACCGTTCAGGCTGAAGTAATTCTAATCGAAGAAACGCATAGTAAGGTAGTCACAGAACACTGTTGGCAAAAGGGGTGGACGAAAGGGCAGGCCTTTTTCCACTCCAGCATTAAAAAACAAGCCGAATCAGGAGTCGCAATTCTAGTGCAGAGTAAAAATATATAAATGGAAAAACTAAATAGTGACCTTCATAGTAGAATTTTAACCGCTAGAGTCTTTAAAGAACAGGAAGCCTTTTATGTCACAAACATTTACGCCCCAGCAGGCGCACAAAAACGCAGCAAAACTACATTTTCTTTGAAAGCCTATATCCATACATCCAGACAAATGGACCAACTATATTAGCAGGAGATTTTAACTGTATAGAAAACCCAACATTAGACAAATACCCCCCAGTTAAAAATACCCCACACCATCTACTCTTACAGAATTAACTACAAATTTACAGTTAGACGATGCCTTTAGAAAACGATACCCCAAAGAGAAATCCTACACCAGACATGCAGCTAATAGCCACTCAAGGTTAGATCGATTTTACATTAATAACGCATGCACATTCCAACACCAACAAATACTCCCCTCCCTGTTCTCAGACCACGATGTAGTTATTTGATCATTAACTAGTTTACACAAAACTACACCAAAAACACATGTTTGGAAAAATAATACAAGTTTATTCAAAAAAGAAAAAAACAAAACCGAAATACAAAATTATCTTAACAAATTTGCAAAAGAAATGTCAACAACCTGCCTGAACCCGTTAGAAATTTGGATTATGTTTAAATGTAAGACAAAAAAACTGTTAATCAAATTAGGAAAATCAGAAGCCCATTATAAGTTACATAACATTATTGTAGAATCACAACGGTTATTTTACTTGCATAAACAAATGGTAGGTAATCCGACAGAACAAACATTTCAAGAATACAACAATCTTAGAAAAGCCCTACACAAGCAATTGACAGAAACCACCAGAATAACTCTATTAAAAAGTAAAGCAGATTTAGAGGAATACAAAAACTTGCCCTTAGCCACACTATATAAACAATTAAGTCCACATCGAGAACGAACAACTTTCACAGAACTCGAAAACGACCAACAAAGAATACTCACCACACACAACGAAATACGGCAGGAAATATATGTTTTTATAAAAATCTATATGAAACAACACATACAGATCAGAACATACTTACATATTTTTTAACACCTTTATTGGCCACACTTGACAGCGGTCAAGCACATACCATTAGCCAACCCATAACACAAGAACTTCTCCTTAGCATAAAAGAAGCAAAAAAAGGTAAATCGCCCGGATTAGACGGTTTGTCCGTAGAATTTTATACTACCTTTTTCCAATAAATTAAAACACTCTTATTGGCAGCATTAAATTTTCTTTACAAAAACGGAATAACAAACACGAAAATCGCAGAAGGGGCAATTACCTTGATCCACAAAAAAGGAGACAGAAAGAAAATAAGTAACTATAGACCCATAACACTCTTGAACACCGACTACAAAATATTAAGCAAAATTTTAAATAAACGCATTAAACCTTTACTAGGACAAATCATTTCACCCCTCCAAAACTTACAACCAAGCAGCTCAACCCACATGGCCTCAGCAATACAAAGAGATACATATTACGAGGCACAAAAAAAACCAATAGACTCATACCTTATAGCAATAGATTTTAAAAAAGCTTTTGATACAAGAGCGCACACATGGCTGATCCAGGTCCTTACATTTTTAAAATTTCCACACGTATTTACCAATTATATAGATTCCATACAACAATACAGTACATCCAAAGTTCAGGTAAACTCAACACTGACTGACCAATTTTTCATCAAAAAAGGGGTCAGGCAGGGAGACCCTATCAGCCCAACACTGTTTATAATAGCTTTAAACCCACTCCTTTTTAAAATACAATTCGAAACAAGCATTTCTCCAGTACCAAATCCAATTAGAAACGCACCCAAAATCGTGGCATACGCTGATGACGTGACGCTCTGTATTAGTAAAAAGAAATCAGTACTTGCAGCCCCAAACCTATTCGGTCAATTCCACCAAATATCCGGCTTAGAGATAAATAAAAATAAATCAGTGGGTTTAACAACAAACAAAAGAAATAATAAACTGTCGACTTTATGGAACATAAATTGGGAGGACACGTTCATAGAGCCTTTAAATATCAGCATAGGACCCCAAAAACACATAACTTCACTCTTGAACAAGAAAATCAAACAACTCAGAGACTTAGCGAACCAGTTAAATCATCACTACGCAACATATGACATGAAAGCTGTAATCTCTAAAATCATGTTAGCACCCATAATAACTTATCTAGCGCATACCTACCCCTTACCAGAACAAAAAATAGAACAAATAAATAACATAATCAGTACATACATATCTGGCCCACATCAAACAACCCTGTCGGTACAAGTAATCTCACAAACACGAGTGAACGGTGGCTATAATATTGCAGATATCCCCCTTTACGCGGATCTATATTACATAAAACCCCTCACCCCTTTTCTTAGATTCAGGCTAACCAACGAAATACTACCGCAATCCCTTCAACAGGTAGAGTACAACATAGGCCTACAAATAAGCAACTTATTTAGAATCGCAAAGAACAACACAACGCCGCACGCCGCAACTCCCTCACCCTATTACAAAAAACAACTGCAGATTGTGGAAAATACAAAATAACCTACGAAGAATTACTAAATGGAAACATCAAGGAAATTCATCAACGCATAAAGTCAAAAAACACTCACACAAAATCAAAACTACACATCTATCTAAAAATTACTTCACCCAACTACACTTGGTTACATCATCCTTTGCTCCCAAATTATCTGAAAACGTTTAACTATCAATTGACAAAAAATGTATTACCAGTTCGCGTTAAAGCACAACTAGACAAACGCGACTCGCTCCCTCTTTGTTACTTCTGTAAAGAAGCGTTAGAAAATGACATACACCTCTTTACAAAGTGCTCCCAAATCCAACCGCTGTTGAAATACACCACAGAACTATATTATAGAATAACCACACACCGAACCACCTTCTTTCATGAGACATTTCGACACCAATTTCACATGCCACACCCACCGACTCACTGTGACAAAGACCTCATACCGTTTTTAAACTCTGTATTATCACACACAATTCGGAAAACAAGAAACAAAACGACCACACAGGAGATCCCAGACATTTCGAACTATCTAATAAAATCCTTTAAAACCTCACTAAGAATTCGAAGTAGGATACATTCTCAAAGACACAAAATACCCTTCGAAAAATTATTGCACAGCATAGAGGAAAACCTTTAAATCACCCTAGTGAATCGTATCCATGGCTCGAAGCGACGCGCAGAATTGCCCAATGTTTACGATTTTGTTTCGTCTTTTTCACGATTCATATTATTGATCATATGTACTCCAAGCTTATAAATTTGTTTTGTCAATATCTACTTTGCCGTTCATTTTTGTTTGTTGGTTCTGATGCTTATGAACTTGTTTTTCACCGCTTATCTAGAGCTGCAATCTAGAGCTGCAATCACCTGCGCCTGGAAATTGCGGTGCAAGCTCCAGGCTCAGAGAATGTACGCAATTTTGCAAATCACTTGCGCCCGAGGAGCGCCACACACGCTCCGAGAACAAAAGCCTTCGCGAAGCTGCCTCACGTTACCTTTTCCCCCAACACGCAATTTCCGACACAAAAACATATAATTAAATAACACACAAAAAAATCCCCACCTATTTTCGGCCTTGCCCCTTCCCTCTTTAAGGGGAGGGTAGGCGGACAAAAACACCTACTTCACGCCATCTTCAAGTTCTGTACCACCAAACGTCTTTTTAAGTTGCATTTATGCGCACATTTGACTGTGAAAGACTTGACACAACCTACTTTCGTTTGCGCAGACTTGGCCAAAAGCCAAGATTTTACGCACTTCCACCTCTGATTGTGTTCGGCACTGTCGTAATTGGCTGGGGTCTTAAAACTTCTAGCTTGCGAACCAAGTGTTTCGTCATAGATAACATTGAGACGCAGCTAATCCGTCATATAGCTCTTTTTCATGCACTCAAAGAGAATAGAACTAAACTGAAATAGTTTTGTAGTATTTCTTTAAAATTACACTTTTACATTTTGCGCAATATTTCATAAAAATTGCAGTAAAAGTTGCACGTAAAAATCGAAAAAGTTGCAATATAGAATCCCTGGAAACAGCTGAAAATATTGAACTACATATATTTTGAGTATTTAGGAAGCTGTAAAAAAAAGTTGCAAAAACTTGCCCTAGTGATCATCCTCTCTCAGAGTGGTTCTACCTCACTAAATATCACAGGCTCAATCTGTTCTTTAAAAGTATTTTATTGCATGCCAGACGTGTTAAGAAGAATTGTTATGACTGAGATTGATAGAGTAATTGATTCACAAAACCAGTCGAGATTTTTGATTGACTTATTGTCAGGTAACTTTGAATCACCAACATTTACTCTTTTTTTCATAGAGCGGCAAGATCGCTTTGATATAAAAGACAGGTGGAAAGTGTTATTAAGTAAATCAACCGCACTGTAAAGTGAGGGGCAAAAATAACCCTTCCCAACAGTTTTTTTTAATTTTAACCTAAAAAATAAACAGAACAGTTTTTAAGAATATAGTTTAGGAAGAACGGTGTTCAAAAGCGTGCGTTTGACGTGAACTCCATCTGAACTGCTTGTTTCGCGAATATTTAACCTTAGATTCAATTTGAATAAGAGCTGAAGATGTTTATTCCGTAAGCGAAATATACGCCCTTATTAATAAGACCATAATGTCTGATTTTTGCTATGAATGGATTCCTTTTGATAGATAGCAGATTTAAAAATTATTTGTTTTTTGACCATAAATTACCAGTTTTTCAACATAAGCGTTTATGTAAGCGAAAACGGAAAATTCATCCCATCTAACATGAAGCAAGATTCTTTGCGTTTTGCTGGTGATTCCAGTCGGTGTGTTAGCAAACGACTGACTCTGCTTTCATTGAAGTTTTTAACATTTCTAATGTATTCCGGTCTGTGGGATTGGAGTGCCATTGAGCTTGTGCCAAAAGAGACAAACTTTTGCACAAGCAAACGTCAATCTCTGCTGTTACTGTGGCTGAAGGTAAAATAATTTTCTTGAAATGGAAAGCTAATCTACATGTGACAAGTTTACAGTACATCAGATGTAATGCAGCCTCTCTTTTTTATTACTGCACTACACTCAGAAGGTAAAACTAAAAGGCTTACCTGCAACAAAGTTACAAAAACGAGAAAAATTTTCCTGAGCTGTTTTCATTGTACATGTAGTGGTGTAAGGATTGTCTGGGAGGGTCTGACCCAAATCAATGTTTTTTTTCAGTTATAAAGGAGTATTAAATATAGCCATTGTGTATGATTAAAAGCAAGATGATTTATTTGTTGATAGCTGCATATTGTTTTTTTGTGACGAAGGTTTACACAAATCTACAGCTCACATAGCATTGCCATAAGGATAGCATTTGAATGATGCACATCATTATGCGGAATCGAAGCACTGCAACATGTATCCTAATCTTTTCTGTAGCAAGCTTGTTTGCATATTGTTTGCTTCTGAGATCCGTTTGGAGCGCACCAAGGGTAAAATTCCTGAAGGTTTACAAACTTTCAAAAACAAAAACCGCAGATGAAAATGAAAAGCAAAATGCTCCCCATGTTCCTGCAGCTGTTGTTCTATTCACTCAAATGCGTTCGGGATCAAGCGTGTTGGGAGAGATATTCAACCAAAGAAGCGATGTCACCTACTTCTACGAACCGCTTTTCCCGTTCGACGAAAGGCCCTGTGATTCTCTGTTGAAAGATAGAGTTGAAGTTTTGCGTCAAATAAGCTCTTGTCAATTTGGTGATCTGCGAAATATGTACAAAAAGGCATTCAATGTCAGCAAAAGACGAGATACTGCAGGGTAAGTTAAAGTTACGAGTTTTTAGAGCTTTGGGAAACGTTGAAAAGCAGCGATGAAGTTCCTGAGATTATTTTCAGTACCTTCACCTCAAAATCAGCTTCAGGCTCTTACAATAGCTGACGTTCCCAGTACTACGTCCTGTCTTGATTTCAACATTTTTTTAGTGAAGAGATTCTCTCTGGTCGCCCAGAAAATGGGGCAGAAAAGCTCTTTACTATGCTTTTAATGATCGCAGGGGTGTAGTGGGGCGGGAACGCATAGGAACGGGCTTTCCACACCTTTTTCATGTTTTGCTTTAAAATTAGTTTGAAGCTGTTTTAAAGTCGCTAGTATTTTGGGTGCGTTCCCACACCTTTTTTTCTTAGTACTACATCTCACTGATCGTGGTATCATCAAATCATTGGTCTAGATTTTGGAAAAATCAGCTATGTAGGTATTGCCAATCTTCTGCGTTTTTCAAGCATTTGTTGCGGTTGAACAAAAATGTCTAGGTCGACCATGAACATCCTGTTATTAACTGCAAATCTATACTTTGTAGATCAGGTGCGGATCCAGGGGGAGCGATCGCTCCCCCTAAAACCTATGAAAGGAACTTTATTCACCACAATTTTGTGCAATTCGCAAAACAACCTTCGCGGTGGAAGGCTATTTTGTCGTCCATTGTTTTGTCACAGCAGTGTTTTGAGGTATACTTCATCTCTCTTGCAGTAGCGAAGCCGTTGTTGAGACTTGACTAGCAAGTCTTACTGAAATCGCCCCCTCCCTCCCCCCTTAACCTTACTAGTGGATCCGCCCCTGTTATAGATGTGTTTCGAGATAACTGGACTAAGCTCTGTTGTGCTTGAGAGTTTTTATTCCTCTCTTGTTCTTAGTCGCAGTGTTCCAGTCTATTTAAATGAATCCTATTTTTTGTTAATCTCTCAGAAAGAATCCAACCGGTTTAAATCAGTTGTGCATGCATTTCCAAGTACTTCGTTCAACTAGCTGAAAATGATGCTGGATGACGCTCAGCTTTTAACTTCTTGATCACAAACATTACAAAGCTACCTGATCTGCTCGGAACACGCGATCATTGAATTCTTATGCAAATTTGTAACAGTCATCTTTCCCAGACGCGTTTGACTGTTTGCGGTCATTAAAACTGCTTAAATAAAGCATGTAGCGCTTCTTCGGAGTAGGAATTGGATCGCTTTTGCGGTTGGTAAATTAAAGCAATTTGTTTGGCACTTTGTTCCATTGCTCGTTGCTCTCCTTATATTTGCTCTGTGCCTACAAAAATGTTTAGCCATTTTTGTGTTTTTTGCTAAAAAATTGTTTTCTTGTTAAATGTATTGTTGGTTTTCGTAAAACGGAGATTACAAACTTCTGTTTTTTTGGTAGGTGCCTGAAAAAGAACGTGTGTTTCACCGGCCTGGCAAAAACAAGCAGTTTTATGTCGAGGGATGCGGACCTGTGCAAAGCTGATTTCTCATGCCCAAAACCAATCAACACAACAAATTTGTCTAAACATTGCAATCGAAGTATGCTCGTTGCTATGAAAGTCATATATCTTTGCAATCTGGAATCGTTACTAACTTTAATCGACGACGACAATCTCAATTTGAAAATCGTCCATCTCGTGCGAGACCCGCGTGCTACGACTAATTCCAGGGCAAGGACAGGAAGAAAAAGTTACAAGTAAGCGCTCAAACTAATTTTTTGAATGGTGCTCTCCTTGATGTGCGAAGAAATCGTATGTTGCACCGGGTTTTTGCAGATGTTGTCTTTGATGAAGCGATTGCCTTAAGTCGTAAGTTCGAGGACAATTTTCAATGGGTTGGGGGTTAGAAGTATCAAATTCTTCGCCAGACAGCCCACATGTTAGCAGAGATCGGATGGTCATGTTGAGTTTCTGAAAGTGTAATTCTTATTCTGGAGACTTGTTTAAATTTGTGCTCTTTTCATTACAAAACATAGGAAGTGGTGATACTGGGTTTTGGTTGCTGATTCTACACATTGCCTTTCGTCGAAAAACATTGCACTGAGCAGTATGGAAGAATCAAGACGTCTCAGCAACATCGACATCACAAAAAAATTTGGTCTTCGGCAAAAGCTTTTCATTTCAAATCATGTTATTTGTAAACATGACCTCAATAGGTTGTGATTACTTCACAGATTGAATGTTGTAAGCAGGGTTACGAAGCCGTAAGGAGTCGGAGGTTTTGGGGTGGAGTCGGAGTCGGACTTTTTTGTCCGACTCTGACTCCGGAAGTGCAGTTGGATCATTTTTTACACCACACTTCTAAATTAGGAGCTGCTGTTGCAATGGCACAATTTCTTGTGAAACTGTTGTTGGAACAGAGAATTCTTGTTGTGTACCACGATTTACATTGAGTGTTAGTTGCTAGAAAATTCTTGACTGCCAAACTTCATTCACTTTATGTTATGGAGTCGAAAATTTTGGAAAAGTCGGAGTCGGAAATTTTGAATAGGTCGGAATCGGGAGACGGAGTGTCGGAAATTTTGGAAAGATCGGAGTTGGAGTCGGACATTTTACCTCCGACCCCGCAACCTTGGTTGTAAGCGGCACTATCATGTCATCACTGATATCAGAAGTAAGAAAGATTTTTATTTTATTTAACTTTAGGTTTCAATTTAGAGATTATCAAGCGCAACTGAAAATCCCTTGGCTCTAGGAGATATGCTTAAGCTTTTTCTCATTTTATCTTTTTCCTTAGGTAGGGACTCACGAACAAATTAAGGCTAAATTTCACGTACAATTAAAGCAAAATCTCCAATTCACAAAATATGTGATTGATTGGCGGTTTCAGTGAATGAATGAAAACGAAAAGGATCCGCGAGCTGTGGCCGAAACTGCTTCAAATTCATTCAAGTGGCTCTCGCGGTGATTAAAGGGTTTCCGATATTCATCGAAAAGTTGCTTAGGTGCTCGTTGGTTAATTCTCATAATCAGTTTGAGCTACTTTTGGCATACTTCTATCCTTTGGTCCTGTCTGGGGGGGTGGCCCTGCTCGGAGCATAAGCTCCCGCTAACATAATTTTTGTGTGTTTATCGAGACACTCTTGCTCTGCCGTCACGACAAGGCGTAGTGAAGAAGGGGGGTCGAGATCTGTCGAAGGCATAGTTCAAACTAATCTGTTCATCTGGTGGCCGTGTTCAATAAATGCAGCAAACTACAAAGCTGCAGCCCTTTATTACACAGGGGAACATTTTTTTCAATTTTTGTTGCATGGGTTTTTCTAACTGATTCTATACAATTTGTGGTCGCTGATTTCAAATCTGCCATCAGTTTTGTCCTGCATGCTTTAGTTTTCATTCAATCTTATTAGTGGTATTCTCATATTAGTGGTTTTTTGTACATATTTTTTGTACAGTTTCACCCAATCACTGATAACTCTTCATTTTATTCATTATCTCATAGAGTTTTCTGAATCCTTGGCAACATTAGCCTGTGACAGCTGACTGATTTTCACTTGGTCGAGCCAGGCCTGTTGCCAGGAATCCACGGAAAGGGGGCCAAATATAACAAAGGGGGGCACATTTTTAAATTGCAATATTGGATGTAAACAGCAACCAGGGTGCCAAACATGAAATGGGAGAACATATTTTACATGGGAGGACCGAGCACCACTGGCCCCCCGCTAGCGACAGCCATGGGTCGAGTACTTTTTACGAATTTGCTGCAGCCTAGCTTATAGCACATGGGCCATGAGAATCCTGTGTTGTAGTTCAGTTCAGTTCAGTTTATTTATGCATCCCGACCAAGCACAGAATACTTCATCAGGAATACAGGGACAGGAAGCGACGGCCGTAGCTGTCATTTACGTCACTGCCCCC
>Ga0210059_1013664_pt1 | contig 12115 bp, 13 predicted proteins | sample Ectturendosymbi2_FD_188042 | JGI IMG/M metagenome (GOLD analysis project Ga0210059, IMG submission 188042) | Ecteinascidia turbinata endosymbiont from Florida, USA - Sample 2 (SPAdes) (version 2) | ecosystem: Host-associated > Tunicates > Ascidians > Unclassified | place: Key West, Florida...
AGATCAGACTGTCCAATGGCCGTGAAGTCGCCGACTCAGATACCACAGACGATGGAAAACAACGCAGACTCAAGAGAGCAAACAAACCAACATGGTGGTGAGGAGAATTCACAAACCCTGAAGGACACCTCGCTACTGATGATTCGATAAACAACGACGCGGAACAAGACGAACAGCGCAAGGATGAAAACGCTTCTACCCCGAAGCAACCACCGCACGATAGAACAGATGAATCTGATAACGAACTGGACCATTACTGTCATGAACTTGAACAACGGCTCAAGGCAAGCACACCGACAAGCCAAGACACTGCTGCGGCACAGCTACTGACCGAAGAAACCGAAACCAGAATGGAACTGAATGCGGAACATTGCAGAGAAACTACTACAAAACCAGGTATAAGGCCCCTGTCTTCTGACTCGTCAGATGAAATAAGAATGCATAAAAAACGTGAAGTAAAGGACACGTTAGCGTACGTTTGTTTTTGTGGCGAAGCGCTGTTACAGCCGAAAAACATAGGAGGTAACTACAATGTAATTGTGAACGTTACCACATTCGCTGTATTTGCAACATAATATTTTTATCTGAACACGACGCTGCTCATTGCACGACATATAAGCGCTTGTTGCCGAGCATCGGCCAAACAATTTGAGTGTACATCCAGCGATCGAGCTTAAAAGCGAAACGTATCAATGAGTGTAAACATCAGTGATTTCTGAGAATAACATAGGATTTTCTTCTGTGTATTAGATATGATTGATTACTGTTCTTATCTACCATAACGCAGAAGTGCATGCGACAATGACTACAAACTCGGAAACTAATTACGGCCATTTCAAAAACCTATAACCAAAAAACAGAAAATGACTGCCCTAAACATAGCAACCTTTTAGAAGAGCGGCTCTGTTCGACCAGTTCCGAAAACTCCCGGCACATATAATACTCGTGAAAGAGATCCACAGTAGCACAAGCACAGTAGACAACGGAATGGGTACCACGAACGGTAATCTTTAATTCAGCTAAAAATGCAACGACCCCAAAAAACGGAGTGGCAATATTCTTCAATGACCAAAACATCGACGCAACAACAATCAAAAAAGATTCTGACAGACGAATCATAGCTGTGGACATCATTATCCAATCCACCATACTCCATCTCACAAACATTTATGCCCCAATAGGAAACATGACAAAAAACACGTTCTTTGATAACTTGTATCCATACACCTTATCCAAGCTACCAGCAATCATGGCTGTTGATTTCAATGTAGTTGATCAACCCACCGACGTCCACCAGGAAACAACTCAGAAAAAACAAAGCGCTGATATCTTTATGCAGTTCGCTCGATCTAACGGATGCTTACCGTGATATGTGCGGAGAAACAAGGACTTTTACCAGAAGTCAAGGAGCTGCACAATCTCGAATCGATAGATTCTACATTAGCAAAGAAATGAACCCAACCAACCAATCTACCAGACCAAGCATACTGTCCCACCACAACATCATAATCTTACACGTAAAAAACATAAAAAAGCGACCTACCACCCTTTCAACAAAATGGCAGACGCTACACCCGACCTTGTTTGTACACAAATCTGACTGGTAGATGCAAATAAAATCGTGAATTGAAGATATGAACCAAAAATACGCCAGAAGACAAGCACACCAACGAAAGAACGAAGAAAAAGATTTAGAAAAAGAATTTAGAGAAGTGTGGGAAAACCTTCCACAAAAACCAGACCTATTGCCGAGATTCCATTCCATTAAAAAACAACTCTTGAAAATCCATTTACAGCGCACGTAGAAACACGTATACGAGCAAGCAATCGCCAAAGGAAACTTCTCCTTGGGCTCCTCGAAGAGCTTTGAGCAGTTCTCCAAAAAAAGAACAAACACAAACATTGAAGTAATTAGCGACTCTCAAGGGAAATTACTCACAGAAACCGATGAATTCTATCAACGACTATACAGCAAAAAAACGAATGATCCTGAGGCAGCAAACCATTTCTTGAGCCAACTCCAAGAGTGAAGCGAAATTATCAGCAAACCAATCAGTGAAGACGAACTCCACGAATAGTCAAAACAATGGCCACACGCAAATCTCCAGGCCCGGACGGCACAGTATCGAATTCTACCAACGCAACTGGCAAACGATCAAACAAGACTTGGCAGAGATAATCAACGAAACCATGATTCTCACGAAATTCCAGAAACGATGAAGCACGGCGTTATCAAGCTCTTTCACAAGGACCAAAGACAGACATGCGCAATTATCGGCCGATTACTTTACTCAATGTAGACTTTAAAATTTACACAAAATGCTTTGAAGAGTAGCCGTGAACGACCTTCTCTCGCAACACCAATACGCCGCCCCGGGAAAAAAGATTCAGCAAGCCTCGTGGCTTGCACGTGATTTGTACGAACTCTCGAACAAAAAGAAACTGGACGCTTTCTTGATAGCGTTTGACTTTTCAAAAAGCCTTTTGACTCGGTCAATCAAAACTTTTTGCAGGAAACACTATCCAAGTTAACACAAATACAAAATCGCAAGTGCTTATCAATGAACACCTAACAAGATCACAATAGAAAGTGGAGTTCGACAAGGCAATCCTTCAAGCAGGTTTTCATTTCTTATAGCAGTGAACCACTCGCGATTGCCATACAAAATAACTGAAAAATCCATGGAATCCAACTTGGTGAAAGACAGAACGTTACAGCATGCAGATACGCCGACGACTGTACTCTAACATTAACCCATGCTGCGTCAGTAAAGGAGGCTTCCCATGAAATACATTTATTTGAACACACCTGCGGACTTCGGCTAAACAAAAACAAAAGCCAGGGTCTACACTGCCGACCGTCCAACAAATCAAAAGATCTACCCGACATTCCATGGACAAATCATTCCATACCACTTTCAGGCATCGTAATAGGATCACCCGCAGGCATAAGCAGCGAATGGAACCGCATCTTCACCAGATTTAACACAGAAGTAAAAAAACTATCGGCCTACACCTTGACACATAACGCAAAAGCCTTACTGACAAAATCCAAACTATTACCTATAACCTACACCGCTCACATATACCCACTTTCAGTTTCGCTCCGAAAAGAAATCACCAACAAAATCGATAACTTTTCACGCCTAACCTTACCGATTGACATACTCGCCCTGCCGCTAAACCAAGGAGGCTACGGAGTTCAAGACATTACCATCACTGCAACCTGCTTTCATTACAACCTATTGCACAATACTGTCAACATCGCAAAAACAATACAGAGCTCACCCCGGAACTAGCCGTCATAGAATATAACATCGGTCTACAACTATCACACCTGCTGTCAATTCCACTTAAGAATCACCCAATCCATTTTATTCATTCTCGCTAGCCCTCTGTCGAAAATACCACCTAACCTTCGAAGACTTATTGGAAACACCTTCATTTCGCCATCCTTCCAAACACACTATGCACCTTTAACTACCGCGCCGTATGGACACCCTACCGCTTATGACAAAATTATACACCCCACAACCCGATGGACCAACGTTATGCGCTTTCTGTCATGCTTAACAAGAAACCACACCACACCTCTTCTTCACATGCCCGACAGTGCAACCAGCATGGGAATACGTCATAACCCTCACACGACGGACGACACGTCTCTGCTTAACGTCATCCCATGAACTCTGCGTCAAAATCAATCTCCCCAACTATGCTACGCCCTTCACAGACCAGCTCATACTCATATACACAGTCACAAGACATGCCATTTGGAAAACTCGCAACGCCGCCAGATTCGAAAATAAAACCATTAACCCCGGAATAATATCCAAAGAATCAAGCAAACTCTCCGATCTTGTCACAGCCACGAACTTTGTAAAACCCACTCATTATATGAAAATACGTTGCGCAAATTTTGTGCCGCACTTTCATTAAAAGTGGTCACTGACGAACATTATAGCAGGAATAACCGTGATGCTTTGATGTAAAATGAACGCCTGCGTTTTATACGGAATGTGATAAGTCGGCTTCCACCCCGCACTTGTTGGCGACGCGCCGGAATTTGAAGTTTAATGAACAAACCCGGTAGCAAAAAAATGGCGACAAAAAATTGGCTGCCATTGAAATTCTCGCACCAAAATGGCGCGACCTCATCAACAGCGAAAATGCTTGCGGCCTGAAGCAAGACTTGTGCCCTGTCATTGCGCTTCCCCTTTGCACCGGGATCATGATTTATCGAACAGAGTTGAGAATTAATTTAACGCTGACAATGTCTGAGCGTACAGATCAAATTTCCCCCACAAATATGACAGCGATGTTTTGTTGATGAACGCCCTTCCCCTTTAAATGAATGATGTGCCAGTACCCCTCTACGAGTGACGGGTTTCTCACGCAAGCTGACGTGAACTTCGAACTCATGCTTTTCGGTATTCCAATAAACGCCTAGAGCTTTCCTTGTCGGAAGATCGCTGAGCTCTAGACCTTTCAAACCAGGGACAAGCTCGTCGGGAGAAAGTGACAAGAGCACCTTCTTGGTGCTACTGGTGAATTTGGTTAGTTTGAAACAGCCTGATTCTAAAAAGTAGTTTTACCTCAGTTGCAAGTTTGATAACGATGTCATCAATGTCGACGGATTTGACGCAATCAATGTAGAAAAAATTCTTGACAGTAGAAACGACATTTGTACTGACCTCAGTCACATTGTCGTCGTCGACTCTTCAAGGCATAACTCGCACAAGCTGGGGAAGACGTCGCACGAAACAGATGGACCAGCATTTGGTAGTCAGCTGCAGGTTAATAAGTCATTTGACAGCCACCACAAAAAACGCAAAGAATCGCAATCACGAGGATCAACTTTGACTTGGAAGAACATGCTTTTAATGTCGCCAGTGAAGGCAACCTTACCTTGGCGGAACCTCAGTAATACGCCCAATAGTGTGTTTGTGAAGTCGAAATTTACCTTTGTGAAGTCGAAAATTAAGGGCCGAAATTTACCTGCTGCGTTACACGAATGATGTGGGACATACCACGTTCTTTGTGCCTTGACCTCGTTCCCATCGGGAATTTCTCTGGCGCATCCATCTCGGAGTAATGCTTCCATTTTATCTTGATACAAAGCGAACAGTGAGGCATCGCGTTCGAACTTACGACGTTTTAGAGAATGAGTCTTTTCAAAGCCATAGAACGATTAAACGAAAGACGAATGTCTGTATCCTTCCATGGCAGAAGAAGTTGATAATGGCCTTCAACTTTCTTCTCTGATTCCTCCATCAAATCTAGGAGCAGCTCATCAACAGAAAACGCTTTGTCATCAGCTTTCGACCGGTCTTCGCTAAGCTCGTGATCGAACATGCGCAGCATTTGTTCACGCAAACTTTGCTGAGCACGCACAAAATTAACAGAGCATTCTTTTTTACCTTAGAGATACGGTTCGGGGCCGACCAGCGTCCATCCGAGTCCAGTTCTAACGGCATTCGGGTGGCCTGTTTTCCGTACCTTGACTCAGTGATCTCATGCGCTTTAAAGAACTGCGGCTCCAATAAGAACTTCCGCTTCTTTCGAATGAACTTCCGGGAAGTGCAATCCTCGCAAGTGCTCATAACGTTCGATATCGTTATTACTTGGGATGCTCTCGGCTAGCTTTGGAAGTGCATCGATAGCGAAAGCATTTCGAATGCTAATTACATTAGACTCCAGACCTTTCATTGAAAAACTCACCATGCTACCGCGGTGCAAGCGCGATCCAGACAAACCAACAATGTTCTTGGCTACCTCCTTTCCTTGTAGCTGCAACTTCCTCAAACTGGTGGTGCAAAACGACATTTCCGAGCCAGAGTCTAGAAATCCGTAGGTGTCTACGAATTTGTTTAAGATCTTCATCGTACACGCGAACAGGAAGTATCATTAGACGACCTTTATAATTGTGGACAGAGACCGTGACGGAGGCGTCGGTCGTAGTACTTTCAGCACTTATACTGCTTGAGAGATTCGACCGTCGGTTGGGTCGAGCATACTCTCTATGAAAAACGGTATGATGAGGGCGAGAACAAGCTTTACACTTCAATTGGGATTTACAGTCGCGTGACATATGATCACCACCCAGACAATTAAAACATAAGCGCTTACCCTTTACGAAGGGCCAGCGCTCCTGAATGGGTTTACGTAAAAACTTCCAGCATTTCGAAAGCGTGTGGTTGTTGAAATTGCAAGAAGGACAAACATGCCTTGGATTTTGACAATGCTTTTCATCAACAGCTTTAGATCGGAAAACACCTGTCCTGACTTTAGTCAGTTTTCTAGGACACGACTGGTTATATCTCGCTGGTTGTGACAAGGCTTGGCCAAAAAGTGAATTCGCACGATCTGCAGCGTCTTCAACGAAAGACAATAACTGTGTAAATGTCACTGCGTAGCCAATCGAATAAACATCACCTTATCACTGAATTTCCTCTGTGGATGAACAGGCAATCGTTTAAATACTTCTAACAAAGTTTGCGACGAATTCAGTTCAGAGTCGTCCCCCATTGGACAAGGGTGATGTGGCAGTTCGCCATATCGGTCGCTAGCTTGTCCAAGCTTTCTCCGTCAGCTTTAATCGGAGGTCCCTTCGTAATTGAATCCAAATGGCCCTTAACCACCACATGCTTTTTGCCATACTTCATAGAAAGTTTGTCAAGAGCCGTTTCTAGGGCTTCCGATGGTGGGCTAATTATGTCACAGGATCATATCGCTTCATCGGCTTTATCGCGGCACATATCAATAAGGTGCGCGAGTTGTGAAGTGGGGTCGGAGACTTGCTTCATTACTGTCTCCTCAAAGCTTTAAGAAGCCGTAATAATGCAATGGGTTGCCGTCAAAGGTAGGTAGGTTGCGCTTCGGTAGGGCGATGTCTTCGCGTATTGCCGTGCTAACCCTTAATCATCCTTTGAACCCTTAATCGTTCTTAAAGCTATTGAATTGCTTTGTACCATGCTCGTGTTAACGTTGCCGAGCGGCACCGGCCCCACTGGAAGACTTTGCGCACTTACATATGGATGCGAGGCGGTGAGAGATCCGTCTCGATTGATAAACACATGTTGCTTTGGGACGAAGTCTTTTGCTGTGACGTTCAAATTCGGTTTCGCGTCAACTAAGTCAACCTTTGAAGAAACCGGTTGCGAAGTAGTAGTCGCCGCTCTGGTGCTAACAGCGTTACCAAGCGGAAAAGATAAGTTTTTAGTGACGTCCTTACTGCAGCAAGGCTCACCTTCGCTGAGGTTGGTCGCAGTAGCACACTGCTGCAATTGTTTCTTACGTTTCGACCTTGAACTAGCCGACGTTGACATAGCGTCTTTTAGTTTCAACAGCTCCATTCGAGCAACCGCTGGAGCTCGTTCGAGCTCAAGACTTTATTCCTTCTGTTTAAACCGCAACGCGATCATTTCATGCTTTCTAGCTGAGGATGATGCAGAAGATCTCTTCGACGCTATGCTGCACATGTCGCTGGCAGAACCTTCTTTATCTGCGCATAGCTGTACAAATTGTTCATACTTTTTGTTCACTTATAAATTTTCTACGTTGCAAGTTAGCAAACTTTGCTTCGGCTTCTTCCCTTTCAGCCTGGTAAACTTCGGTGCATGGCACCTCGGAAATATAACTTTTACAAAATTCCAAGCACTTCGGAAAAACCTCGTCTAGAGCTCCTTTTTTCTCAAAAGCTTTTTCATAGTTAGAAACATCCTGCAGCAAAACACCTAGTTCGCCTTGAAGGTTGTCACGTTACTGAGGAATCCGCTTCTACTCTTCTTCATGTTTTCTAATTTCTCACCAATTATCCCACGATCGAAATCTTTCCGATCGGACGCACAGACGTTAGTCAAATCCTTTTGCAATTTCGCTAATTTTTGATGTAGCTTCCTGACTAACAGGTCCACATCAAGAACACAAACAGCCACAAAATTCGTTATTTCACGTTACTTCAATTCGACAAACCCACAAACTTGGTCAACAAACGAGTCAACAAAACGTGATTAGCGAAAATTATGAAACCCAGCCTTATGCTGTGAGGACCTTATGTCCTGTGTTATAAATGGCCTTAGGTTATATCAGCCTTGTGCTGCAAAGACCTACACGTCTTCCAAAAGCTAAAGCACCACCTCCTGGTCCTCAAATCGTATACTGACACTTGTACGTTCCAATCAATCGGAAAAAACAACATTCGCCAAGGTATGCGGAATTACCCAAAAAAACGCGGCCCCTCAATTACTCGAGGCCTAGTCACCGTAATTAACACAATCAGGAAAAGGCGTCACGCCAGAGCTACAGGCAAGCAAAGACACGCAACGATTCTGCGGACGTTACAAAAGCTCATATTAAATTTAGCGACATGGTCAAACACATTGTGTAGCAGCACCATAGAAATAAAGTTTTGCCACGTCAAGTTGATTCATAGTCGTTGCAGGTCTGCGATTGTGATCATTCACACCGTTAACGAAATTTCAAACACGTCTGTGTGTTTTCAAATTGTTTTCTGTTTGGGTGAAGTCTGTACTGGCAGTTTGGCAAATTTTTCGTCGAAAGAAAATCGACTTCAAAATTTTATTGCACTAAGTGTTAGCAAAAAAAATTCAACGGTTGGATATGATCTACTATGGAACAACCCTGAATGAGTCATAATGTATCAGCAACTACATTTGTCCTCTGATATAGGGTTGAGTTTAGACGTGGCCTCAAAGTATGCCTTGGACATGATCAGATGTTTTCAAATATTTAAAATGGATTACGTGCGATCGTAACCTGCATGCCCGTTACAAATCATTATGCTTTTCACAACGATATACAGCAGCGGTTTGCAAACATCATAAACTCGGAATCAATTCTCTGACAGTTCCGTTCTCAGTAAGCTAGGATGAAGTGACTAGAATCTGAATTAGATGGAAAAAGTCAACTGTAGTTATTCTCTCTATATTCATGTCCTATCTCTCACGTAGTGGGGAGTCTATGGACTCACAAATATTTTGTCTTTGATAGGCATATCATATTTTTGTGGTTGAAAACCGGGACGCTTCAAAACAACGAACCCTATCAGATAGATGTGGTTGGCATGTAGCTATTTTGGATCCCTGTAGTTGAGAGACCAAAAAAAGTAAAATAATGCGGTTTTCTAAGAAACAAAACAAAGCTCAAGCATTTGTAATTTTACACATTCGCCCAATCATGCTTTTCTGTCGACAATAGTTTCAAGAATTCTTTATTCGATTTTATTTTCGTAAAAATCACAGCAGGAAAAGCAGCATTAATTTTACAAGTGATAAAGACCTTCACAATCTGCTCCAGCATTCTTCTCCTGTTACCAGATTACATGTTATTCATTACAGAAAAAAATATCTCAGCGAGAGCTGATGCACCAGGTGTAGGACTATGCTGGCTGACTGAATGCCTGACCGGGACTTCGTGTTTGACTGACCGGGACAAAACCTTTAAACCGGGACTGTCCCGGATGAAACGGGTCCTATGGTAAAAGCCTATTCTTGGACATAACTGAGTCTGCGGGATCGGTTTTGAGAACAAATAGCTTAGAAAATGTTTGTTTTCTGCACCGTTCGCTTTCAGACGCGCAAGAGTCAGTTTTTGTGTTTGTGAGGCGGAACTGATCAAAATATTGTCTGCCTTGTCCAGTTACTACAAGAAAATTGGCCGCGTAATACAGAACGTATCTATTTTTGCTGGCAGTAATTCCTGCATGTCTGCTCGAGGCCTCTCCTGCACAAAGTGTCGAAAGCAACGCTATCCCCAAATACCCTCTGTTTCCGCAAAATGTTGTTGCGCAAATGGTGCCACCGGTTTGACCAGTGGTGTAACTTTTGAAGTTACTGCCATGAAAAACGAACATGTCATCAATACCATCGCTCATCAGTCGTCGCGCGCGCGACCAAGAACCGCGTTCGTGTTTCAGGTGCTTTGTTCCATTCACGAGAACTGATCAATGCAAGGATTGGTGAAAATTCATGTGGGTCGTCATGGGAACAAACCCGTTGAAAATGTAACGACAAGGGTTCGAAAATATAGTTGAAAGTAAAAGAAACACAGACACAAAAGCGAACAAAAAAGCACAGAACATGTTGAAGAACAATTAGAAGAAGAACATGGCTACCAGTTATGTACGCAAAGGAGGGAATCTAATCTCATGGAAAATATTGGTGAAGTCCGGAGGATATTAAACACGGTATGAAATTGAAAACATAATTGATGAAGGTGAAATAAAACAAACCATCGCGTGTGATCATACACGTAAAAAATGGATCTGCACAGGACAAACCAAAGCCAGTCAAGGCAACATATAATGTTCATCACGGAGTGAATTGTTACAAAAAACAAATATTTCTGTTTCTGGTGTTGTAAGCGTTTTTCATTTTCCTTTGGAAGGTAAAAGCAGTGGAAGAATTAATGGAGTCGGCCATTGAAGACAACACTTTTGGACCAACAAGTGTAACTGAACATTTTCCTGAAGATCAGTTTTAACTCTACACAAAATAAGAGGAATTTGACAAACCGTGCAAATAAAATAACGTTTGTCAGGAAATATTCAGGTGTCAGGGCAAAGCTAAACATCAACGAATTCAACTCCATGACAGCGAACATTTAGTTTTCGTACAGAAAATCAAAAGGTAGAAGCATAGAGGCAAAGAAAGAGATGTTGTGCGCAGCTGACAATTTTGAACAGTCCACGATTATGAAAAAATGTCAAGGATTTGAAGCTTAACAAATATACTCGTAACATATGAAATTACAACAGCTCAGGCGCGGACAAAGTGGGAGGATGCAGGGGATGCATCCTCACCCAACCAGGCCTAAAGAGGTGTTGACATGACACTTGATTTCATTGAAAATCATCGCCAAAAAGATTTTTGTACTGCATACTACTCTTAATTGGTACAGATGCTAAAAATCAACTTATGCTAACAATTCGTCAAAAACGTTTCTTCGTTTCATTAGATGAGCTGGCCTTGTTTGTAGAACCTGATATGAAATAGTAAATGATAGCATGGACGTTTGCGGGGTGGGCAAAACGGGAATTTTCTCCTGTGGAAATTAGGATTATGAACCAAGTCGGTATGAAACTCACACATCACAAGAGTCAGGTTCACAGTTATAGTGTCATGCAGTGATGAGCTTCCAATTCACTCATGTCCCTCCTTTGCCTGCAGAGGTGGGTTGCGAAAGTCGCGAGCGGATTATTCTACTGTTGGTCTTTACTGCGTAACAATACCATGGCAACCAACCTGCAAAGGTTCACTTCATACTGCGGTAGCAGGCGTTTTGTTAGAAATTGTTACATGAGACTGTTGAACGCATACATCTTGGCAGGTAATGCAGCGAGACAGTGACATGCTAATAGTGGTAGGCCACGTGCGTTTATACTTTGTGAAAAGAAACACGAGTGAGTCTATAACAAGGCTTCAAAAAGTTTTAAAAATCCATTATTAGTGCAAGCATGACCATTGTGCCTGAGTGTGAAACTACACTTATGCAGTTTTTTTTTATGCTGTGCAAAATTACGTGGCTTGTCAGAATACATCTATGCAGGCTTGTGGGAATACGTCTTCATTGTTAAGGCTTAGTTCTGACATCTGAGTGAATACTGAGTTCAAAGCTATATTTGCCGTGGCGGGGTTTCACAATTCATCATGTCAATTTTGCAAAATCCGCTTCGTGTTCTAATTTTAGTAAGTTTGTCCGTTGTCGTGTCAACATACAGGTCTACTTGATTGTCCGGTTTGTGTGACAAGGTTTTATTGATCGTTTTGGGCGAGATCCCAGACGTTTGTATCTATTGTTTCTTAGTGATACTGACAAGTGCTTGCTAGCTGATCCCGCAATTAGGAAGAGGCCGGGAAATTCCCCCGAGATTTTCAAAAACATGTTCAGTTGTTAGTTCAATTGATTATATCAGCTGGGTGCGTCCCTACTTGCTAAGTAAATTAAAATCTTGAAAAGAAATTCCCTGCGTTGAAAACCCGCAGATAACCTGCTGTGCAAATTGTCGTAGTACTAATATACCTGACTATCGATTCCAACGAAGCGTTTTTCGGTGATTGTTACCGTCAAGGGCGTACACAAGGGGGGGGGGGGG
>Ga0210059_1013665_pt1 | contig 12114 bp, 16 predicted proteins | sample Ectturendosymbi2_FD_188042 | JGI IMG/M metagenome (GOLD analysis project Ga0210059, IMG submission 188042) | Ecteinascidia turbinata endosymbiont from Florida, USA - Sample 2 (SPAdes) (version 2) | ecosystem: Host-associated > Tunicates > Ascidians > Unclassified | place: Key West, Florida...
TCCAGGCCAACAAGACGTTGGCCTGAAGATGAGTGGACTGTGTAGTAGTGGTTTCTTCCACAGAGGGGAAGACTGTGATAATTATGCCGATCGCATTTATGTTGTGATTGCAATTACCCTGGTTGCGTCGGCGTTGATTACCTGCATTCCCGTATATCGAGTTCGGTATAATTTATCTCCAAGTAACTTGGCTGGATAAGCAAACATTAGAAAAACTGACTGATATCAGTGATAACCATTTTGCCTGTGGCACAGCTGAAGTGGCTTACACAAAAGGCATAACATCTTGTAGGCCATATGGCGGGACAGCAATTTTGTGGAACAAAAAGCTAAATGCGAAGACATTCATGAACCAAGACCAAGTATCATTGGTCTGAAAGTATGCCTAGATTCAAACTCTTTGAACTTCCTAAATGTTTACATGCCATATTGCTGTGACTCCAACTATGATGAGTACATAAACTATCCTAGTAAAATTTCAACACTCTTTGATGAAATTGACAGCTCATAGTGCAGGACTTCAATGCTTGCCCTAGTAACAATTTTGGTGAATTGCTATCCCAATTCTGCTTGGAACATGAATTAAAAATATCTGATAAAATCATTCTTCCAGTTGATTCATTCACCTATGTTAGTGATGCTCATGGAACATGCAGCTGGCTGGACCATGTAGTTTCATCAAAATCTGCTCATGACTCTATCCAAAACATTGAAATATTACACCAATTCATTCGCTCTGACCGCATGTCAGTAGCTCCAACCATAAAAACAGCAGCAATACCTCAAAACCTGCTCTGTGATAACAAGACAAAGAATAAAAAAAATATGAAACGGAACAAAGTCACACAGCAACAAAAACTGAAATATCAACAGGCTGGCAAGATCTGGCTCTCAAAAATACCCTTATTTGAAGAACTTACCTCATGTGACAATGCTATGTGCAAAAAACAACAACAGATTCACATGCTACAACAATTTTACAACAACAGAGTAGAGACACTCAAACGAGCAGCAAGTGAAGTGTTAACTAACAGTCCAAAACAAAAGCATAATATTCCAGGGTGGAACAAGGATGTGAGAGAAATGCATAAGGCTGCTTGACGAGCATACTTATACTGGATTGACAATCATAAACCCAAAAGTGAACCTCTATTTGACATCATGAAAGAAAGTAAAAAGTGTTCAAATATGCATTAAGAGCTTGTCGGAAGTTCCAACAAAAATTCAAAGCTGATGCCATGGCTTAGGCTTTATGGAACAGATCTCCCAAAACATTCTGGCAGAGCATCAGAAAAAGCAAGAAATCATGGCTTCCATCTACAGTGGGAGGTGCAACAGGAAATCAAGCAGTCACTGTCATGTGGAGAAAACACTTTTCAGCATTGCTGAACTCATCAAAAAACTGTGGAATTGGCATCAAAATATAATCTCACATGGTAATTTTGAAGGGATTTATGAGTTGATGTGCAACAGCTTCAAAATTACATCTCTGCTGCACAAACTACCACTGAATCGCGCAGCTGGCAAAGATGGCATATTTGCTGAACACATTTTCTATGCTGATTCAAGTGTGTGCAACCACCTGAGTAGTCTATTCAATGTGTGTTTAACTGTCAAAAGTCCAATTCGTTTTTCCTTTGGTTTCTCATCTCTGATAATCCTTCTTCCTCCGCGGTCACGAGCACCAACCAGCCATTTGCTCACTTGTTCTTCGACTTATTTATTATTTACTGTTGACGAATGAATGTTCGTCTTTGTAGCTCCTATAAAATAAATTCTTAATCAATATGCATAAATATATGACAAGTTTTCCGTCGGATGTTCTCAAAAGATAGACAGCAAGCAATTAATTTTGTTCATTGAGCACGTTCACGACCATGATTTCATTACACTGAAAAACTTGAGTTTTGAAAAGTAAAGGTACTTAACAAAATACTTCAAAAGTATCCTCTGGCTGCTACCAAAACGAAATTTCCTCATTACCATTGTTGCAGACTCTCAGTGTTCATATGCAGTTGTGCTAGGCTGCTGATTTAATGTTAAAGAACTATTTTAAGAAGATAAAACCAGTTCAGTTCAAACCGCTGTTTGCATGCTTTAACCTTTGCTACAATATGTGCTTTTACCAATGCTGCAGTAAACGCAAGGAACTAAAAAGAATTTAAACGGCATTCCAACCATACTTCGACCAACGCAGCAGTTGAAATGAACCCACTGCAGTGCAAAAATCTGACCATGGCAACAGTAGTATATAACTGTATGTTTACGGGTCCAGCTGTATTTCTTTGTTTTCACTGACATTTGCATAATTAAAATTTCCCGTATCAAACTGTATATGTTTACAGGTCCAGCACATCAGTCAAGTGTTCAAGCGTTTTCAGTCTTGCCAGTCAAGCGTTCAAGCGATCAGAAGCTTCAAACGTCTCTGTAATGCGCCACAACATCATGGATTCGTTTGCCAAGTTCCTGTTTCGTATGAATGAACTTTCAAAGCCGTGCAAACAGTTCTGAACGCCAGTCACAGAGTGTGCTTGAATAAGATGGCAGCTACAGGCAATGAAAGTAATGATTTAAGCTTTATCAAGGGTTTTGATCAAACGTCTGAGTCAAGCAGTTTGCTTCAAAGTTCAACAGAACCGCAGCAGGTTGGCAGCCCGCAAACTGATCAAAATTTATCAAAAAAGCTGTTTTTCTTCTGATGAAAGTTCATTAGGTTATGGTAGTAATCGCAAAAAAGCTTGTTCACAATGGTTAAGATACTGTTGGGGTTTATTTTTGCTTAGCCACTAGCACTCTAGTTTGGTTATGTTAAATTTTCACTGAAATCAACTAGCTAAGCAAAATGTTGAGAAAAAAAGACTCCCGAAGTATGGTAAGTAACAATTTTTGTCACAGAAAACTGCATGGAAGTGTTTAGTGTTTTTAATAATGTGAACTGTAAGACCTTGAATGTATCATGTACATCAGGGGTCACCAACCTTTGTGAAACTGAGAACTACTAGTAATGTCTGTCCAAACAAACAGGATAAGTTTCAACATGTTGGAAGGTAAGCTGGTCTCATTGCAATTTTTTTCGGTTGATTAAGCAACTGTTGATGGGTGGTTGATTTTGTTGACTTAAATCGAATCCGCAATAGGGTGTTGTGGGGGAAAATGGTTGAAAAAACAACAGAAACTGCAAGTTGATCCACTTTCATTTCATGAAAATATGCTTCAACGTTTAAAATTGTGTTTTCAGCTCAGTGCAAAATGGTTGGCAGTAAAAAACGATAAGCAGCTAGGTGTGTCTTTCACAGAAATTTTCGTGAGACGTCATTTTATTCAATACATGTTGCAGGATGAAAACATTGCTGAAGAGTGGAAATAATTTGTTGTAAATTACACAATTTGATAGATTTGTGTGCAGAGATTTGTTGTTATGTGGTTATTTTGCTTAGAGATGTTTCAGTATGACGTTACCTTAAGCAAATTTGAGGTGTAATTTCAAATTGCATTGTCAGGTGTTTAAAATTCACTACCTTTGTAGTTAAAAAACGTGAGTTCAGAGGTGTGACACCATTCGATTCGTCTCTTAAAATTAGGAAAAAGTCATGGAAGCATTGGTTTATAGCATTTTTTCTTAATTTATGAAATTAACAACAGCAAAAATTCTTGGGGTGGAGGGCAAAGTCCAAGTCTTTTGGCCAAAAGACCTGAACTCTGTTCAACTCAAGTTTCTATGACATGGGGTGGAGGGTAAAGTCCAAGTCTTTTGGGCAAAAGACCTGAGCCTTCGAGGTGCTAGCAAGTAGGGTAAAGTCCAAATCTTTTGAGCAAAAGACCTGGACTCTGTTCAACTCAAGTTTCACTTTTTTGGATGGATGAATTAACCATTATTATGTTGCATGCTCTCATGTATTTGTGCGAACGTTGTTAAATAAAGATGTGCTTTCTTCGCTGTGTATCATTTTAAGCTTTGTCCAATAACGGACACCTCACCACCCTGGGTGTTTTTGGAAAAGCAAACATTCAAGGTGTGATGTTCATTTGCAACAAACGCTCTTTCTTCAAATCTGATTACTTTTGCATTATTAATTGATACTCCCCACAGCTAACCAACCCCAAAATTATCATCCACAAACTCAGCATGATCAATTTTTGTCAATTTTTTTAAGAGGCTTTGAAATGATTCATCAGAAATGTCTTGATCTTCGTTGAAGTGCTTTGGTTTCAAAGTGTAAATTGTTTTAACCCTTTTTGTCTTTGAGCTTCGTAGTATTTTTCTGATCATAACTTTTGCTTGCTTAGAGTTAAAAATTGCCGTAACAAATACATTTCTTGCTTCGCCATATATTTCTTGCACTGTTTTAATGTCAGCTTCAGAAAGTATCTTGTTACTAAATCCTGGTTTATAAATAGGTTGCATTATACTGTATTTGTCTTCAGTATTGTGATAAAGTCCCAAGGCATGACCAAGTTCGTGGACTGCCACGGAAAATAAATTGTATTTGCCATCTCCTCAAACTGTTTTTTGGTCTGTCCAGTTTTCTGAATCAAAATGTATATCTACACTTGCTGCAGACTTACCAGGGTAAAAAGCGTGTGCTAAAGTGCCCCCTTTTTGCCCGCTGAGTTTGTATGGACAATTTCGCTCATCATGATTATTTAAGAATGCACTTTTTGTATTGCATTCTTCATCAGGTTCAATTCTTTTGAATTTCAATCCAAACACACTCTGCCACGTTTCAAAAGCAGCATCAATTTGCTCTAGCGTTTTTTCTTTTCCCAAGCTCTCACAAAAGTTTGTTAGTGTATATTTAAGTTTTTGTGTTTGCCATGGATGAGAATGAGTTTTTTTTTATCCAAGTTATCCGACATTCCACAGTAATTCAGTTTAACTCAAAAAACTCTTTTTGCTCACTCCGTTCTACCCTTGTAGTTTTCTAAGTTGAAATTCTAAATCAGCAATTCTTTGAAGAAAATTTTGTTGAATTCTATCAATTTTTTAATTTAATATTGTTTCTTTTAGTTCGTCTGTTTCAGTATTTGTGACAATTCGTCCATTCATTACAGCAAGTGCCCCTTCTATTCTCTCAAATTTTTCATTTGTTTGAACCATTAACGAATTAACAGCGTCGTCCAAAATTTCTTGTTCACAGTATCAGTAGGCCTGACTGCGTCAGCCAGACCAACAAGTTTGTGATCATTCATTTGAAGATTTGAAACCATTTGATTTTCAGCATGAAGCCTCAAATATTTCAATGATTCTAACTGGTTATTAGACCTAATTTCTCTGTTCAACGTTCTGAGATTGACAGCGTCGTGTTCAAGTGTTGGATCTGGAAACCCAGCAATATGATATTGTCCACCCATCCTATATTTTTCCTTGCTGTTCCTTGTGGATCCAAGTTCAAACTTTTTGTTCTGATTTCTCGATTCAAGATGTTTGTGTGGTTTGTTATCGCATCGCTGACCACTGTGTCTACTGCACTGGTAACACTTGCTACAGAAGCTTGAAGTGTTCTTAAATTTACACCATCTTGATCAGTTTGTGGATTTGCCATGCCTCTTACTCTAAACCCAACCACAGATAAGTCATTTCGCATCCAATTGGCCCGTCATGTCTAAGATAGTAATCGTTTGCAGAACTCCATCTGACTGCATCATTGTCATGCTGAGGTTCGCCCAAGAGTGAAATCCTGTTTTCAGCCATCCCAATCTCACCCTGCATATCACTGCCCAAAAGCGACAGCTTCGTATCTGCGTATCCTTTTGTCTCTGCGTGGTGATTTTGTTCTGGTCCTCCCAGGTATGAGATATGATGGGTATCCATGTTTAAATCTCTCGCCATAGTTGATGCAGGGCTACAGCAATTCAAAAAATTTTCTTCAATCCACTGTTTCGGAACCACTTCATCTTCATTTTGTGGATTTAAGTTTATATTTCTCATTGAATGTTGGTTCATATCAATTTGCCCCTCCATAGTGCCCCCCTCAAGTGAAAGTTTTGAGTTTGCTACAAAATACACATATGCTCGATTCACCGAGTCATGATCTTCTTCTGGTCATCTCACGTTTTTTATCAAATTCCTGTTCATATCCAAATCACTTTCACCAACACTTTTTGAGTCTACGTAGTCTTTTGTCGCTTCATCGCCTTTGTTAACAGGGGCTAAAACGTTTTTAATCGGTTTATTCTGCATATCAACTGGACCACCTTTTTGAAAATTTTTCATTGACATATTTCTTTCTTACAGCATCAGTTGGGGTTTGTCCCGAGCCGAGATCAGTTATAATTTTCCCATTCATGTCAATAATTTGACCTTTTCGTAAAAAATTATTATTTGTGCATCCGAGTGAGACTCCACTCCCCTGAATTTCTGTTTGACTTGTCGTAGGACTTCGTCCAAATTTATCAACTGGCGTCTTTATTATAACGGTGAATTTTTTTACCAAAAACTGTTGATTATGTCTTGGAGACCTCTACCGTTTTGCATCTACTTCAAAACGCGAAGACAAGATGACCACAAAATACTTCTTGCCTGGGCTGTATTTGCTCAGTTGGATAGAAAATGTTGCCATCAAGGTACTTGTTCAACTCAGTTGGTGGGGGCAAGCCAAATGAGTCAAAATACCACTTATCATTTCCACGTTTGAGCCACGCAACCCAGTGTGTCCCGTTTCCTGAAGAATCATCAAGGTTCATGATCCCGCATTCATGTCTTTTTGGTTTCTTTGGCAAAGTGTCTCGCAAGAAAATGGCACAAAAGTATTTCAAATCAATTTTTTAACTGCATCTAGTATTTCAAAGTTGCTCAGAGGCTTTTTTGGTAAAATCGCATTCTCAACTTGAATCATTTATTCTAAACATTTTTTTCTGGGAACAACACTTCATCAAATTTATGTATGTTTCATTTCGTTTTGTCGTTTGAGAAAGAATATTCTCAAACTCGGCTTCAGAAATTTCGTTGTCAGTCAACGCCTTCGAAATCATGTTACGAATTGAGTTGAGCTGCAGCTCAATCAAATTTTTTTGCTTCTCATGTCTCTGAATTTTGTTGAAAAGGAATTTTTCAATTACTTTCAGAAAAAATGAAGCTTTTCCAAAAAACACGTTCAATCCATGTAAAACCTTCCCAGAAATAGCTCCGATGATTTCTACAAAATTTGACAAAAACCCAACGTTCAGGAGAAACATACAAAACTGAAAAATCAAAAGGCAACCAAAAGTTGAAAAGTTCAGCAAGCAATGATATTTTTTTATCATTGCAGAGTGTTTCAGCTTATCTTCATGGAGATTTTTTTCAATTTTATGAATTTGGTGTAGTCTGTATAAAGTAGGGTTCATTTACTTTATATTTTGGTTGACGTGTTGATTCAAATGATGATTTATTTGCTGGTAAATTTTCTGGTTGATTAGTACTTCTTTGCCCTTGTTTTGCTCAGTGACATCCTGGTTGATGTGTTGATTTCTGTGATGGTTAATGTCTTGCGTGACTTTTTGTTCAATTCGTTTTTCCTTTGGTTTGCACATTTATTTAATGCTAGAAAATTGTCTTGGCTGAAAAATCTTTCAGAAACCTAAAGCAGCCAACTGAGAACTGGGATATGTTTCAACGGACTGTTCAGACCAAGAAGAAGACCAGAACCAGGAAAAACTTGACAGCCCTGTTTCAAATACAAGCCATCTCCAACTTTGCTAAGCCCGAGCCTTTGTATGGCTTCTAATACAACCTTTGACCATCTGTTTCAACTCTTGCGATGTTCTTGCCTTTTTTCAAATAAAGTCCGTTTCCCATAGCTTTGTTAGTAGCTTTCTGAGCAGGTGCAGACCTGACCCCACTCAACACTCCAGTCGCCAATGTCGGTAAGACAGTCTTTGCCGAAAATGGTAAATCCTTTGCCGCTAAACCTGCTAACAATGAAAGGAACCCGCCCTCAATTGATTTGTTATGTTCAACCTGACGTTTACTCATTTTTATCGTGATGCCTTTTCTATTCTCATAGGCATTTGTCATTCTGTTCACTTGTGAATTGGTCAAAGCGAGAATATCATTTCCCTCCAAATCTTCGTAGCCCAAACAAATGCTCATGGGACCTTTTGCCTCAATTGCCTGTTTCAAATCGCGCTTCTGATTTTCTGAAATGTTTACATGCACATTAGCATAACTCATTTATATTATGTAATTAAATTTCTCTCAAGTGACATGTGATAGTCAAGTTTTCTCCATGAAGATGCAGTTACTTTCCATTTTGGTCTGTGACAACTGTTTCCATGTTACGGATTTTGTCTAAAATAACAGGAAGATACACAAAGTTTCTCAGATTTTCAACAATTTTATATCTTGGCGACACATTTGGAAAGAAACTGTAAATTGTGTGTTGAGTCTTTCCATTCACATAAGGCCCTCCGATCATAACAATATTCACGAGAATTGAATTTATTGATAAGACGTTGACGACATTTTGTGATTCGTGGAGGCCTTCTTTGTAAATTTCCCCTGCAAAACCTAGAACACTTGCAATTGAACTTTCCACTCTGAAATCAACGATAAAGTTGTTTGAAATTTCTATGACACTTTTCAAAGTGTTTGTGTTTGCTGTTATTTTAATAGATTCACCGTTATGACTACTTCTTTTCATTGATATTTTTCTTGTTTCTTCAATATCAATCAGATCGTAACTGCCTTCTGGAATACGAATATCAACCCATTGTCTTTGTTGTGATGACCCAGGAGAATACCTGAAAACGTTGTTACTTGAATCTATGTTTGGAAACGAATAATACATCTCGAGATTCACCAAAGGCATCTCATACTTTCGCGTTTTGTCCAACTCGATTGTCGGGTAAAAAGTCGTCTTTATTTTTGTTGAATTGTCAGAAACAACTTTCTGAGTTGAAGTTTTCGGCTCAGTGTTTTGAACAATTTTTTCTAGAAGTTCAGTGTCACTCATTTATTCAATAATATAAAAATCGGCAAATCCAGATCTGAATTTGCAGTTGTGCTTTGGTGAGGTCAAATCAATCACAACAAAATTGTGAGGTTTTGACCATGCGTATTTGCATAACTCTTTAAACTGCTCTTTCGTCATATCTTGAGACACGTGGTCGTTAAAAATGTGATCAATATTTTTGAGGTGCTGGGGAAATAGGCAAAAAAAGTTCGCATTTTCACGAATTGCTTGACGAGGCAATTTGAAATAGTTTTGTGATAAATACAAACAATCGCAATTTGAATGTCTTCCACGAATATAATATGCTTCAACCCTTGTTCTGCTTGTGAAGCAGGAAGTCATCAAATATCATAAGATTTTTATGCTCGGGGGACAATCCTGTTGGGTCAGGGACATCATCAGCAGATTCGTAAAAATTACACTCAATTGGCTCTTTGGAATGTTGGAGTTGATTTTTTGCTAACGCGTCAATCAAGACACTCAGTGAAATTTGTTCTCGTTGTATTTCATCACGATTTTCAAAAACTCTCATTGTCGTCTCTTTTGGTAATTGTTCTTCAAAACCTTTTCTCAAAATTTTGTACCCTGGTTGAAACAAACTCTTACCAAAAACTGACAATTTTGAATAGTCCAACCCTCCTGGCTGAAGAAGAAGGTTCAGCAACAAAGTAGTTTTACCACAGCCTAACTTTCCTACAATCAAACCTCGTAGACTCTTTAGCAAAAGATTGTGATTCTTTTTATTTGCTATGTGTTCATTCCAAGAAAGGTTTTTGAGTTCCATTTATTTAATGAAAGTATTAAATAAATGGTTGAAATATATTGTGTAAAATGTGGAAAGTTTATTGAAACGAAAAACGTAGGAAAACTTCAAACTTCTAACAACCGAGAATTGCTTCAAGGCATATGTGTTGTTTGTAGAACAAAAAAGTCAAAGTTTATAAGCGCAAGCACCAGCGGCAAAGGCTTTTTGAACAAAGCAATCAGCAGTGTTCAATTTGAAATGCACCTGCCCGGACATAATTTCACAGGTCCTGGCACGAAATTGAACAAACGTTTGAATGCTGATCTAACCCCAAAAGCATGGTCAAAACCAATCAACAGAGTTGATCAAGCAGCTTATCGTTATGATATTTGTCATGTAAAAAACAAAGACACAAAAACGGGAAACGAAGTTTATGATGAGGAAATGCTGGACGAAGTGGATGGCATTTATAACCCAACTCTTCGAGAAAGGATTGATCGTGGAATTGTTAGACCGATTATCGGAATAAAAAAACGCTTTGGGATGGGGTTGAAAAAGGGTGACCGCATATCTTGGAGTTCACCATTAGCCACAGAACTACACAAGCCGGTCATTAAAAACTTCCCTAAGCGAAAGTCTATGTGAATGGAATTGATAAAATCTGGGCCGCTGACTTCGTAGTCATGCAAGCATTTTCAAGGTTCAACCGTGGAGTCAAGTATCTCCTGACTGTGATTGATGTATTTTCAAAATATGGTTGGATGCTTCCGTTGAAAGACAAAACTGGAGTTTCTGTCGCGAAAACGTTGAAAGAAATTTTCAAACAGGGAAAACCAGAAAAGCTTTGGACAGATAAAGGGAAAGAATTTTATAATAAACACGTCAACGCTCTGGGTGTTGTATTTCACTCTACTGAAAATGAGGAGAAATCGTCAGATGCTGAACGCTGGAACAGAGCGATGAAAGAAAAAATGTTCAAGTATTTCATGGCAAACAATACCAACAAATATATTGACATTCTTCCCGACTTTGTTGATAAATACAGCAACACATGGCATTCATCAACAAACATGACTCCTTTTGAAGCAAGCAAAATAATAAATACTATAACTGTTTACAGAAATTTGTATCAAGAGTATCCAGACTTAACAAGACGACCCATGGGAGCAAAATTCAAAATTGGAGATAAAGTTAAAATTTTAAAGAAAAAGAAGTTTTTTGAGAAACGTTTCACCCCAAACTAGACAGAAGAAGTATTCACTGTTTCATAAATTCAAAGAACCAACGCAGTTACTTATAAAATAAATGACCTGAACAATGAAGAAATTCAAGGAACTTTCTATGAACAAGAGCTTCAAAAAACAACTCAAGAAGTTTTCTGAATCGAGAAAGTTGTGAAGAAAGGTAAAACAAAGTCATTGCTTAAATGGAAAGGGTATCCAGCAAGTTTCAACTCTTGGGTGGACAAAGAAGATCTTATTAAACTTTAATATAAAATGCCAAAAGAAAGTCTTGGAATACAAAGCTCAACAGTCACTGCCTTTCTGAACGATCAACTCACACCAGAGCAATGTAAAGAATTGCAAAAAATTATGAACATTTATCCAAAGCTGCATAGAAAAGTTTTTGTTTATCATGGTTAGCAATTTGGACTGGGTCTAAATCAATTTTGGACTAGGTCTAAATCAATTTTGGACTAGGTCTAAATAAATTTTGCACTGGGTCAAAAAGAATTTGGACTGGGTCAAAACAATTTGGCCCTATCCAAAAATGTAAAGATATAATAAATGAGTTTCTTAAAAATCAAAACCCATCAAAACGTGACAAACTTGTCGCTGAATATCTCAAAACCAAGAAAAAAAATTCAAGACGATTTTCGCTCAGAACGATTGGGTGAACAATCACTTTACGAAGATTTTGGAAAAATATTCAAACCAATAACAGAACAACAACAAAAAACGTCTGAAGAAATTGTTTTCAAACTAGAAGCGATTCCAGCGCAGCAAGTTCCTCCGGCATTACCTTGGGGTCAACCTGAACTTGAAGCGGTGCAAGCCTTACCTGACGCTCTTCTTCCAACTGATATAGGGCAAATTGCAAGAAAATATTTGACTGATTCACATGGAATGGCAGGGGATAAACCCTTGGGCTTAATAAAAGAGGTGGTAAATTTTTTCTTGGGAATGCTAGTGTTCATTTTGGTGGAGATGATTTAATAATTGATGGAAATAAATACAAGGGAACGAAAGGACTTTGGGATTTGATAACAATGAGAAAAACCAGTGCTTGGTCTTGCTGCAAAAGAAGACACGAGAAATTATGAAGTAATAATGCTTCATTCTGAAGCAATGAGAAACAGGAAAAATCCACAAAGACCAGCTGCAAACAAAGGATATAAATGGCAAAATATCATAAGACCAATGTGGAATAAATATG
>Ga0210059_1013666_pt1 | contig 12114 bp, 7 predicted proteins | sample Ectturendosymbi2_FD_188042 | JGI IMG/M metagenome (GOLD analysis project Ga0210059, IMG submission 188042) | Ecteinascidia turbinata endosymbiont from Florida, USA - Sample 2 (SPAdes) (version 2) | ecosystem: Host-associated > Tunicates > Ascidians > Unclassified | place: Key West, Florida...
TTTTTTTTTAAATAACTTTCTTTGTCACTTTAATTTTAACAACAAGTGCTTGTATCATTGAAGAATCCATACTAATTACTGTTGGCTAACCCAATCTCAACCAGCAACTGACTGAATACACATAGACCTATTAGACAACTTTTGGAATGTTGGTTTCTTGCTTGGCGCGAAAAGTACACCAACTTTACTTACATGCCTGACAGTGCAAGCAATAGCCATAGCAAACGACCACTGAAGTATGTGCAACTCACGTCACCTCACGACTGCGGTGTGAAAGTCAACCATGCGTGATAACTTAAAGAACAATATAAACCACATCATCCAGCATCAGAACTCTCAAGTTATCAATAAAATTTTCGCAGGAAAAAACAAAACGCAAAAAAATTAAAAAGTGTTCAAAACGTTTTGGATAACCCGGATCCGGCTTGAGCAAAAATAAAATCCAATCCGGCTCCGGATCCAAAAAATCTCATAATTCTGCCGGATCGGACTCCAAAAATCCGGATCCGGGACAACACTGATGCACACCTCTGCAAGATAGCAGAGATGAGCACGGATCAGGAATGGATCTGACTGTATCAGGACTGAAGTTAATATTTGCCGGAATCAGGACTGGATCGGACTGCATTTTTTTTTTAATTGGCCGATCAGGACTGGATCGGACTGAGTAAAATTTTGTTGTTTTAATGTGATTATTCTGAAAATATCCAAAATTATTGTTGTGATCCGATTTCACAGGTTTGCCAAATGGTAGTCTATATTTTGTCATCAAATGCAGAATGGTAGTCTATATTTTGCCATCAAATGCTGGGACTATTTTGCATTTCGAACTGTGTCCACTTTTGTTCACATATAACGTTGATGTCTACAGTAGTAGCAATGTTAACATAGTTGGGTGCTTAGTGTCTATGCCTGCTGTGCGAGTGTTCGTTGGTTTTGCTCTCACCATTTCCTTTGGCTTAGCTTGCAGAGGTTACAACTTTGATTGGAAAGCTTTCATTGTACTTTTTCAAAAAGTTCAGGTTTTAGGCTTAGGGTTTAAGTTTGGTGCATATGTTTAAGTTCCGGTTTAGAGTTTACCTTTAGGGTTTTGGTAAACGGATTAGTTTTCGGGTTTAGGTTTTAGGTTCAGCTTTTAGGTTTAGGTTTTGGGTTTAGGTTTCGGTTTTGGGCTTAGGTATCGGGTTCAGGGTTTGGCTTCAGGTTTGTGTTTAGGTTTGGGGCTTAGGTTTCAGGTTTAGGTTTTGGGTTTAAGGTCATGTAACAAGGACCTTACGCTAATCCAAACACGTGTATCGTCCTTGTCACTTGACCAATCGAAGCAATCGGATTCTCCTAACGGCAAACTAACTCCAACAGTGCTTTTCCCTCTGATGCGTCCTTGTTAAATTTTGGAAGTGCCAAAAAGCAGTGTCTATTTTACCTCATGAGGCAAAAGCATTGCTGGAACTATTTTTCTTTCAACCAATCGTATTTGGCTAAAGGAAAAATAGCTACTGTAGTTATTTTGCCTCCTGAACCTTTTTTTTAAGGAAAATGTTAGGAACCCGATGTGAACCTGCAGGGACCCTATTTTTCTGATTATAAGGACCCGATTTTCTTTGATTCTAGTGACCCGGTGATGATTTTCATTGAATGTAGGGACCCGATTTTCAATTATAGGAACCCGAATCGGGTCCCTAAAACGCCCTAAAAAAACTGCTCATGAGGCAAAATAGAAATCTATGATTTTACATAGTCGGATCAGGACTGGATCGGACTGTCGATTTTCAAAAAATTTGCAGATCAGGACTGGACTCGGATTGAAAAATTTCACAGTCCGCTCATCTCTGCAAGGTAGTAGTGAGAAGTGGGACCGGATCCGGATAACCTTGAGTCGACTCCAGCAGGTTTCTGCGTTTTTCTTTCGGACCAGGATCTGGCGTAGGAGTAAAAAATTTGGGAAAAACCGGACCCAGATCCGGAGTCTTATTTCCATTTTGGCAGTAGCAGGAGTCTGTGTGGTCATTTCTTAGGTAAAATCATGGGTAAATTACGGTTGGATCGATTATTGTAGTTGGAGTCTGGACAGCGGTCGGATTCTTAAATTTAAAGAATAGCCGGACCCGGACGCGGATTCAAAAATTTTGGAACAGGAGCGGAGTCGGAGTCTGAGAAAGTGACTCTGGCCACCTCTGGTAGTAGTGTTGAACAAATTGGATATATTTGCAATCCTAATCCAGTCCAAAATTTCATTGTGTAATCTGGTCCGATCCTAATTCGGTACACCAGTCCAAATATTTGATCCAATCCGGTTTATCCGAAAAGTCCCTCTGATCAAGCATTTTACTTCAGTGATCAATGCAGTTTGGATATCCATATCTGATCCGGTTGTTTTTTTTACGAAATCCAGTCCGATCCGGGTCCGGTTCTGAATTGCAGAAACATGTTGGATCGCGACCCGGAAACCGGATCATGTTCAACACTGCAAAGTCGCAGAGGTGTCCGGGATCCGGATTTCAGGACTCGAATCCGGCAGGATTCAGCACATTTTGAACAAATCGGATCGGATCCGGCTACGGTTCATTCAAGTGCCAGGATCAGGATTTTCGAATTTCATTGTTTGGGAATTTGATGCCAACACAATCATAAAAAGAGTTTTTGCAAAGATTTAAAAGATGTAATGTAGTTCACAATCTGTGTGAAAGAGATGCTGTTTCACCGGATGTGTCTTGCACTGCAGAGCACCAGTCCACCACCATAGCATCCCATCAGTCCACCATCAGCCATGAGGCTCAATACAACATGACATGATGCCAGATTGCATTTGCAAATAGTGAGTGGTAGAGGTCAGTCTGTAAATTGTGAGGTCAGTATGTGGTGTAGCTGTGCCTGTTTTGCTGTATTATATATTTTAGTGTGCATCAATATCAGTAAGTTCCTGTTTACTTATCGGTTAGGGCTTAATCAGCTACTGTTAGGATGTAGCAAGTCTAGCAAGCTTAAGTTGTTTTGTGATTAGACGTTTAATTGGTGATATTGCTTTCAGTTTCATGTTTCATTGCATGAACTTGGTTGACTGCATTTTTTTGATCTGCCTTTTCGTGTCATTTTTGGTTGTGTTGTTATAGTTTTCCCAGTCTGTTCAGTAAAGCTTTGCTGTTCAGAAAGGAAGTGGCTATAGGTCTGGCGAGAGTGATGTGGTTAGAATAGAATCCTGGTTTTGTCAGTGTAGCGAATGTGTCTACGTCTGCTGTACGAATGGTTTTCGGTTCGACTCTCACCTTTGCACCTTTCATTTTGGTAGCAGTCTAATGGTTGCATTTGTCAAGGGACCATTTGTTTACTTTCTTAAAATGTTTCCAAACCTTTTTGTTCAGAATTACAGTTTTGGTTGAGGTTTAAGGTTTAGTACATCTATAGTACCAAACCTAGTGCACTCTACTACACACTCACCGTGTGTTACTGTCACGTTACAGTTGACGGATGAATAACTTCTCAAATACGAAGGTCCACTGACGGGCCTGTAGTCACTACCTTTTAGAAACAAAAATTTTTGATAGTTGCACATTGATTAGTCAAATTTATTAACAGGATTTTTTCAGGATTGGGGTTTCATATTTGTGTTGCAAACAGGATTCAGGATTCCTACCTCTTAGATCAGCATTGGAGTCGGACTCAAAAAAACTTGAGCCCGAACACCTCTGCAAGGTAGTAACTACCGATTAGCATGGAATGAAGCGGCTAGGATAAAACGCAGAGTTTATCAGTCAGTTGGCAGCGACCTCGTAGCCTAACAGATATCTTTCAAAGCTTGTATGCTAATCCTTTTCGGTTCGGCTCTCAGCTTTGGCAGTTTCGTTTTGGCAGCAGTTGTTGCGCAAGTATCCACACTTTTCTCTTCATATTTTCCGTTTTGCTGTACGTTTGGGCTTTAGGTTTAGCGGTTACATTTAGGGGTTATGTTTAGGAGTTAGGTGCAGGGTTTAGGTTTTGGGTTTAGGGTTTGGGTTTAGGTTGAGGGGATAGGGGTTAGATAGTTTCAGGTTTTGGGGTTAGGTTTAGGGGATAGGTTTAGGATTTAAAAATTTAGGTTTATAGCGGAATCAGAATCAGTCGAGTACATCATAAACTTCCCGCCAGCCCGGTACCTTGTCGCCAGAGGTGGGACCGGATCAGGATTACCGGAGTCGACTCCGGCAGGTTTCTGCGTTTTTGTTTCGGAACCGGAGTCAAAAATTTGTGAAAAACAGGATCCGGCGTCACTTTTCCACTTCGGCGGTAGGAGTCTGTGCGGTCATTTCTTAGGTAAAAACATGGGTAAATTACGGTTGGATCGACGATTGTAGCCGGAGTCTGAACAGGAGTCGGATTCTAAAATTTGAAGAATAGCCGGACCCAGATCCTTCGCACAATACAAAATCTCAATGACAAAAAAATAAAATACGATATCACTATGCTTAACAAATACTATTAAATTCATGCACATGGCAGCATCGGTGAGGGAGAAACCTGACGTATATGATACAAATAGCTCCACAGCACTAGAATTGAATTTGAAGTAGAATAACACCTAAGTCAGCAACCACAATCACTTATCTAATTTCCAAATACAGCACATTCTTAGGTCACAAAGTTCATAAGCGTAGACAGCAGGGTCAAAGGGTTCATTCCCCCCCAAATTTTTAGAACATGTAGTCATTTGTGCTTTGAGAAGTATTTTTCCAAACAACACAGTGTTATTTGCCTAAAATCAAACATTTTGCCCCCCACCCAAAATTCTGGGATGGATATGCCACTAATAAAGTCATTCGTGCGTTGCCGAATGCATCAGTACTGCAATGGTCATAATCATACTCAAAACAATATTGAACGAAAAAGTAGGCTGACATTTTTGCCAGGTAAAAGTGGCGCAGTCAGAATGAGAGCGAAGAAGGCATGGCCTCCGCAAAACAAACTTTTTCAGGTTTTTGCTGGTGCTTGGTATCAATTTTCAGCTGTTAGAAAATAAGCGCGAGTAACAGCTGGACTCAAGATGTCAATGATTGATGACAACATTGATGAGCCCCTCCCAAAAAAAATAATTGACTGCGTTACTGCCAGGTAATCCCATTGTTTTGGGTATGGCAAGAAGTGGTTCCATGTACGAAATACAAAATATAGAAGCAATTATGATTATATTTGTCAGAAGCTCGTCTCGCAACCCACAGAAAACAGGCCAACAACCCCCAGGTTGAAAACCACTGCCTCAAACCTTAAACATTGTAAAAAAGCACATAAAAAGCATTCCCATGAAAGGTGTTATCTCTTCTTGCTGAGCCAAAGCAAATGGTGAGAGCAGAATCAACGAACACTTGCATAGCAGTTATGGACACTCACTAATCACTCAACTATGTTCGCGTTGGTAGTAGAACTCAACGTTATACGTGCACAAAGGTGGATGCAGTTCGAATTGCAAAATTGCCTCAGCAGAGCCTTTGCCATTCATGGCAAAACATACTTGCATTTAGCAAATCTGTGAAATCGGATCACAACCAAAATTTTTGATATGCTCAGCATAATCACATAAATACAACAAAAATTTCCTCAGTCCTGACCGCCAATTTTCAAAAAAATTGCAGTCCGAGCCCAGTCCTGACCCAATAAAATTGAATCTGATCCAATCCTGATCCGCAAAATTTTTGAAAATCATCAGTTCGGTCCAGTCCAGATCCGCCTATGTAAAATCATGTATTTTTTTGCCTCATGACAAACTGGAGCTATTTTGCCTTGGAGCTATTTTGCTCAAATACGATTGGTTAAAGGCAAAATAGTTCCAGTAGTGGTTTTGCTTCATGAAGCAAAATAGATACAGCCTTTCGGCACTTCCAAAATTTAACCAGTCAGTGTCTATTTTGCCATCAGAGGCAAACGCATTGCTGGGGCTATTTTGCTATTAGAAGAATGCGATAGGTTGGATTGGCCTAGTAACAAGGATGATACACTTGGATTAGCACGAGGTTCTTGTGACATGGCCTAAAACGAAACCAAAAACCTAAGCCCAAAACAAAACCTAAAGCCAAAACCTTGTATCTAAGCCTTCAACCGAATCCCTAGATCAGAACCTTGTATCTAAGCCTTCAACCGAAGCTGAAACGTAGCCTACATCCAAAAGGTATACCCTGAACCAGTGGTTTTCAAACCTTTTTGAAGCAGCGACCCATTTTGCAACTTACAACAATTAAACTTAACAGCCCCCTTCCGAAATTTTCCAGTCAGACATAATGGAATGCAGTTGCGTTTGCACAACAGAAAATCACAATGGCTAATAATAACGTACGGTATCACTACGCTTAACAAAAATCTTATTAAAATCATGCATATGGCAACATCAGTGAGCAAGACCCGTGCCATACACAAGTAACTCCGTAGCACGACTCATTGAAAACTATAACCGCTACCGCTATTTGTTAAATTCAATAGCGGCGCTGTCGCACCCGTTACTGAATAAAAATAGTACTGAGCTATCGCTACCGCTATTCGCTACCACTTTTTTTACTGCACTTTGAAAAATTTTTGTGTTGTTTTACTGACGTAGGATCTATTTTGGAAAATCTAACCTTGAAATGTTTTTTTGAAAAAAGTTGTTAAAGAAAAAACGTGATCTGAAAAAAATAGTCGATGCACAGTTATGATATAGAAAAATAATTTTACAGTGTATATACATATAAATGAAACAGACTACACAAACACCCGTCGTGTATTTAGCTTAGTGAGTGGATTGCTATAAGTTTAGGCTAATAATTCACCTAGTTTTGCGCTGTGTGTACAGTACTCAAGACTTCAAGAGAATGGTCAAGCAATAAAAGATCAAAACTGTTTTTCACAGATTTCAATGCACGTGTAAATTGAATTAGTCCCGCAACCAGGGTGGGGGACAAACCAGGCAATCAAAGCCTCCCACGAAATTTTATGTATTATTTTAGATTTTCAAAAAATGTTATGTTGATCGATGTTTCATGTGAAACGCCGGAACAAATTACTGACTACTTGTATTTTAAACTGAGGTCCTTGTTTCTGCATGATTCAATTTATTCACGATAGGACATAGCTTTGTGTAGAACGTAGTTTATATACCCTGGGTGCAAAGAATTGTTATTCAGATATTCGAGAGCGAATTGACCAAACATCGCTTCCTTAACATTCCAGCATTTGAAAGTGCAGCCTAAGTGTTGAATGCTTTATTTTCAACAGTGTAATGCGCATTAAGCAGCCGTCATCAGCTCTAAAAAATAATCCTCCGAACATCAACAATTGAAACCTCTCGACTTACTGTAAAAGCTTTCGAGGAATCTGCAGACGGGTCTGCTTTCATCTTTTTTTGATAATTTAACTTGCACATATCTGTAGGCCTATTCAACTTACGGGTCCCCACCAAGGTGACAAGCAACCGAATCAGTCAAGCTAATTACTTTCATAGGACATCGATTTCACGTGCCACTACGCATCCATAGTATCGAAATCTTATTCATATAAAATCTATCATAAATTTCTTTTATTCCTTTATGAAATTAACAACTGAGGAAAAATCAAAGCCAACCGGTCAGAAAATAGTTCTTTGTCTTATGTTGTCGCATCCAAAGTTTGGTGTTACATTCGGACAACGATCACATGCAAACATCGACATCATGTGATTTGCGGCTTAGCACATGGAGGTGAATAAAATTTAAAAAAATCGTGATGATAAAAGAAATCAATCACTTGACATTGTGTGGCTATGTCAGGTAAGAATGTTAATCAAAGAAAATTTTTTCAACACCAACTTTGCTTGTTTAGTCCATGCGATGTCCACTTGCAAAAAATGGCATCATGTAATTTTTACCTAAACATATGGAGGCAAATAAAATTTCAGCGAAATTGCAATGATAAAAAAGCCCAACTACCTGACGCTTGGTAGGGCTGTGCCAGGTGTAAACGTAGATGAACCAAAACTTTCATCAATGTCGGCTCTGCGTGTAGAATTAAAGGAATGGAAATGTGAGATTTGTTTTTTTTTAAATATGTTCAAGCAAACTCACGATAACTAGTTTAACGCGAAGTGATTCATCTGGCATCCCAAAACAGAACACTTTACCGTAGTTCCCCCAGAACGTTTGGTTTTCAAAACGGGATGGTAGGAGATTGAGCGGACGCGGTGTAGCATGCTCGGAAACCTCAACCCTCAAGTGACCGGGAATTGTGATTTGGCAACGTCCACAGATTATGCGAACTTTTTCAGCAGTTATCACTGACGTTGAAAACTAAAAAATTATTTTGAAGCAATAAACATAGCGATTGTATGCACAACGCGAGTTTTACAATAGAAAAAGCTTTTGGTGTTTGGCAAAGTAGCCTTGTTTAATTTTTACTGAAGAGCAGAACGTTGAATGAGTAGCAGAAAACAAAAATAATGCGCTTTCGGTGCCTCGCTTAGTGAAAGTACAAAATTCTTCAATGAAAATAGTTTCACACAGAAGACAGTTCTTTTTAGTGAGCAGGGGAAATTAATGATTTGCGATTGGAGTACAAGGGAATGTCACAAATTACGTCCGATGTTTAGCAGTATACCGTTTACAACACAAAGTGACGCAGATGCTTTGAAATGTTTCAAGTGAAGAAAGTGGCCACTAAGTGGCCCATGCTGGACAGAAACGGTTAAGATGAAGAAAGAGGGGAGCTAACAAAATACATTTGTGAGTGATTTCAGAAAAAAAGTTTGCAAGAAAAATATCAAAAGTACACCTTCATCGGCGAAGATTGCAAAGCAAAGTGCACAAAAACTTGAAAGTTGGTGCACAAAGTTAAAAGCATGACAAGTTCAACATTTGATTGTAAATTTTTTCTGAGCATTAGATTCATTGTAAAGGCTTACTGCTCGATGTCCAGTGTTTGTTTGATACACTATCATTAACATGACGAGATATTTCGGTACAAAAAATAACCGCAACCATTTACTAGGTTTGCTTACAAGCAGTGCAACCCTTGGAATACAAAGCTTTGCTTTCTATGCGCGTTCATGCTAAGTGCATGTTGACATATACTTCAAAACAAAACCATAGTTGCACATGCAACGAAATGTTGAACCCAGTGCCATATTTTCTGTGAACATTCAGTTCAGTCATACGCAACTTTACCGGTAGCAGTAGCCAATGTTTCGAAGTCCCAACTGCTTTGAGTTTGTCGCTGATGTTGAGTTTTTACCGAACTGATGCGAAACCTATCGATCAGGTCAAAAGCAGTCTGAGATAAAGCTTTCCTAATGCTGCTAGCTTACTGCAAACAAATCATCCAAAACCAACGCAAAACAGTGGGAAGAGCAGTTACTATCAACATGTGACGGAAGAGCTCTTGCGACCTTTTTTTTGACCATCACTCACGCTTAGGTAGCAAATATCGGTAGCGGCAAAATGGTTATAGCTCGTTACCCCATCCGTAATTTTTTTCCAAAAACAGCGGCGCTCCCGCTGACGATACTGGAAAACTAGCTCGCTACAGTAGCTCGCTATCTTGATAGCACCCTACTGCCTAGCTCTGGTGCTTTGTATCTATTTTCAGCTGTTAGAAAATCAACAGAAGGAACAGTCGGACTCAAGAAGACGTCAATGACTGACAACGTCATTGACTGGCTCCTCTCGAACAAAATTATTGACTGCGCTTCTGCCAGGTTATCCTATTATTCTGGTGATGTCAAAAAGTGGTTCAATGTACGAAATATAAAGCACGAAATTATGAATATCATGTTTGTCAGAAGCTCTTCCAAACTCTAGAAAAAAGTAAAAAAGAAAAACAGTTTGAAAATTACTCCCCTAAACTTTTTGAAAAAGTACATAAAAAGAATCCTATCAAAGGTGTAATCTCTACTAGCTAAGTCAAAAGAAATGGTAAGAGCAGAACCAACGAACACTCGCACAAGCAGGCATAGACACTAACCACTCAACTATGTTCACGTTGCTACTAGAACTCAGCGTTATATCATGTGGAAAAAGGTGGATACAGTAATAGTTCGAATTGCAAAATAGTCTCAGTAGAGCTTTTGTCATTGATGGCAAAATATACACTACCATTTAGCAAATCTGTAAAATCGAATCACAACTAAAATTCTTGATATATTTATAATATTCGCATTAAAATCACAAAAATTTTCTCAGTCCAATCCAGTCCTGATCCGCCACTTTTCAAAAAAACTGCAGTCCAATCCAGTCCTGATCCGGCAAAAATTGGCCTCAGTCCTGATACAGTCCGATCCATTACTGATCCGTGCTCATCTTTGCTCTGTTCTATGAGGGTATGTTACGCATCATTGCTTTTGCCGAGACACTCTATCCTGCCTCCTCTCAGCCAATCAGCTCAAGTGACGCACGGCAGAGGTACTTTCTTTATCCCGACAGGCCACTGGGGTGATTGCTGTCAAATTGCGATTTGTGTCTAAGTCTTGGCGTGGAGCAGGGTTGCCAGATTCATTGGCCGTGTTTCAAGTTGGTTGGCCGTACAATTTTTGAGTTGGCCGTTTGCCTTTTTTTGAAGGTCATATGCCCATGGCCGAAAAATAAAATTTTGGCAGTGTCTACTAGTCTAGTTACTAAGAGTTAGTAGTTTGCCGCCAAGAGATGCCGGCAGCAACAGGTCTTCGCAGAAACGAAGTAAACACAAAAGATAAAACCTAAAGCTAACCCCTAACGCTAATCCTAACCTTAACGCTAACCCTAGCACTAGCCCTTAAACCTAATGGTAACCCCTAACGCTAACCCGTAACACTAACCCTAATGCTAACCTTAACCCCTTGCTAATGCTAACCCCAAAGCCTATCGTTAACCCCTAACCCTACTGCTAACCCCTACCGAATGCAAACCATAATGCAAATGTTAAACGAAGCCTAAACGTAACACCTAGGGGTAAAGTTTGGAAAGTTTAGTTATGAAAAAATTTAAAAAACAAAAAGGTAAGTCGCCAAGATGAAGGTGAGAGTCAAACCGAAAAGCAATGGCATACACGAGACTTGAAGCATAACCACTACGCTATGATCAGCACGCCGATTGCGTGACAAACTGATGTTTCTATTCAAATTGCGTCATGGTCATATACATGTCACAACAAGACTGAATCTTCGACTGACAGCACAATAGGCTAGCTCCAGCTCTGTTGCCGCTAGCATAGTCAACGTGGTGGTAACATAGACACTACCTAAAATGTATTATGTTGGCCGTTTTTGAAAACATGTTTAAGACTAAACTGTTAGTGTTAACGACAACACCTTTTTTAGAAGTCTCGTGCCCTGTGTGTGCACCTTGTGTAATGAATTATATTTATAAGCAAAAGCGAGGCAGTGTGAGTGTGCCGTTCCATTGCGCTTGCCGCTTTGTGCAGACTTTGCACTTCGCAGGCCAAGCCGTTGGGTTGTGCGTGTTTGGCCATATAACTGTAAATGGGTGCTGTAAGACCTGTAACAGACCATAGGGTTGGAATGACTTGTGACAATCCATATGGTTGATGTTGCCTGTAACCAAACATATATTGCATACTTACTCTTATTGTTATCCTAATATATAGGCTACAGTATTGCTAACAACTGCCTGTGTTACTAATAATACTAATCATCAGTGTTCACAGTTCTTATGTTATGCTGCCACTTCATAGTATATGTCTTCAACAAACTCTGTGCTAAGTTCCAAGTGGTGATTACACCTGGGCAAATTAAGTTAACTTTTGGAAATTAAGTCTTTCTTCATTTCCGAATGATCTTAGAAACATGCCGTTTTATATTTTTTTATAGGCCTAACTGTAAGATTTTGTAGCGACACACAACTAGTTTCTACCAACATCATGTGAATCTTTTCAATTTCTTGCTGCCTATACAATCAAGTGTTAGCCTATTTAGCATTATGTCTTGTGTCCACAATCCCTGTATTTTTTATGAAGTGGCCATTCGTTTAAAAGTAACCTGCTCACATCCTTTCCTCTTCATCTTCATTCGGTGACACCATGCATCTGGTTGGGAACAACTCATCCATGCAACCCACCCAATTATGGTCTGTGGGTAAATCTACTTTTCTTCATGATGTGTATTTATAAACATTGTTTTCCGCCCATGCTACTTGTTTTTGCTATGAAATGTTGTAC
>Ga0210059_1013667_pt1 | contig 12114 bp, 4 predicted proteins | sample Ectturendosymbi2_FD_188042 | JGI IMG/M metagenome (GOLD analysis project Ga0210059, IMG submission 188042) | Ecteinascidia turbinata endosymbiont from Florida, USA - Sample 2 (SPAdes) (version 2) | ecosystem: Host-associated > Tunicates > Ascidians > Unclassified | place: Key West, Florida...
AAACAAAATGCATTGACAAAATAGTAGTTTCACCACAATCTCATATTAAAATAATGTAAAAGGTGAAGTATCTAACATTATAGAAATTCCCATTGCAGCTGTAAGTACAACTGTAAAAAGTGTGGTTCAAATGAATGTAATGCAATTTTTTGTCTAAACAAAAATTTAGACTTTGCTGCGCTCAGGGTCTGATTGGAGCAGACATCCAAAAGCTGTACTTTGGAGTAACACCCTACATTTTATTCAATCTTAACACGTTTGGAGCTGGTGTACAAATATATCATGCTTTGAAATCAAGCATTGAGCCGCTAATTTCACACCACTTTGCAAGTCCATAACTCACCAGCCGATTGTGCCAGAGAGCTATCTAAACCCTCAAAAGTCTTTTAGTTTGCAATGAAAAAAATTTTTTTGGTTTTGGGTTTCGGGTTTTTTGTAGGTGACATCATAAGTGGGGTAGGTTTTTGGCCATTTTGGCTCAGGTTACTTGTCCCTGGGCCCAATCGCTAAATGAAAGTATTTCGCTCAAGTTTTTATTGGAAACTCGGTCACAATCCAAGTCTTTTGAGCCTTTGATCGGCTTTCTAACATTTCTGGTTCAAGAGTTAGGGTAAACTTACCAATTTTTGTAAAATTGTCAATTTTGATAAAATTGCCAATTTTATGGTTTTCTGGCCATAACTTTTGACTCGACGAGTTTTTGAGGGTTTGAACAGCTCTCTAGCACAATCGACTGGCGAGTTACAGAGTTGCAAAGGCTTGGCCAATTTGGGCAAACTACCTTTTTTAAAGCGGAACTCGGCTGGCTCCAACGTGTTAAGAAAATATCATATTTGAGCATCACATCGACAACAGTTTCAAGCCAATAAAGACAACATTAAAAAACTTTCTTCAGCCAAAAAAGCACTAAAGTCAAGGAGGCAAAATCATGATACTGAACTGGCAAAATGTGAAAATAAGAATAGGAATTACATCAGCATACTGCAAATTACAACCATGTCACAGATTTCGTTCCTCAAAGCAATTGTTATTTCAAAAGCTGCAACATTTTAAAATTTAAATGGTAACTTGTGAAAATAAAACCTGTTTTTAAGAATGAATGTACTGCTGTGAAATTCCAATATTAAATTTCACTGACAAAATCATAAAAGCCCAACTTTATGTAAAGGCTTGTCAAGATAGAACAGGATCTCAAAAATTTTGTTGTCATTAATCATGACCATCAATGTCCTCACTAATATGCACATTCACCAGGAAATGGTTGTAATTACTTCATGAGCGGCTTTAATCAAATTCACAAAAATTTTGGTCCTGAATTCAATGAATAGCTAATCATATATAATTCATAAATGGGCAGTTCATGAAGACTAACAATCTACAACCATTTCAACATATTGTTTTCAAAAAACTCAACTACACTATAACAGAAAAAAATAGATTTGTAATTAGTCAAAACCCATTTGTCCAACAGAGATGCATGCTAATGAAACCGTGGAAACTGCATGCAACAAGGGCCAAGGCAAAGACTTTTAACATGCAAAATGACCAATTAATAAAAATCTCTCATTGAAATATATTATGTAGCCATGTGTGTGTTAAGTCACAGTTGAACAAGCAGAAAAGCGCTTCTTTCATAAATAAAACATGGCAGTGTATTACTATTAACCACCATATCAGTACTGACAAATTTACCGATGTACTGTTTGACAAATTTGTACCATGAAACTAATATGCTCAAGTTTTTGCTTATAATCCAAATCTTCCAGGTGTTCGTCGAGGCGTCTGTGGTGTTTTGCAACCAGGTGTTGCAATACGAAGTTTTCTACTATCATTAGTTCTTTCCATTTCTTCTTCAAATTTTCTTTTTTTGAGCTGTTGATCAGCTAAAGCCAGTTCTTCTTCCATTTCAGTCAATTTTACCTTAGTTGCCTGACGTTTTTCCTTCCTAGATTTACTGGACTCTTTAACACTATAAAACATTGGGCCCAGCTCTGCCAACCACTCACCTTCCACGGCAGTCACAGACTGCATGTATTCCCGTGACGTCATCACAAGTTCATGATAAACAACATAGTCAGGAGTAAAACCCATTCCAAACAGAGCAGAGGTTGGATGCAAATGACAAGGCATGCCATTGCGCAAGTTCACATATTCTCCAATTCCTTTCAGCATGGCTGCATGATGGAAGTAAGCAGCACATATACATTTTCTAATGACGTCCCAATCATTGCCGGCAGATTTCAAAGGCATTTTTTGCTGGTCTATGATCTCTTTCAACTGAGCACGCACTTCTCGCACTTTTCTCATTGCTTTGGCATGAATAAAGTGATCATTGGACCATTGGTTGGAATACCCGTTTGCTTTCCACTGCTGATAAACATTCAGCAATGTCATGTGATCGCTCTCAGGAACACTGAACTTCTCACGCTTTGCATCACTGTCCTCTTCACGTCCTTTCGGTCGATAAAATATTGCTGGCACAGAAAGCATTGACACAATTGTCAAAATTTCTTCACAGCAACCCATTTCACAGGCCACAATGAGCATCTTTGACAGAGGAGGGTCAAGAGGGAACTCAACCATAGTCCGTCCACATGTAGTCAAAGCACCAGTGTTGTCTAATGCACCGAGGTTCCACAACTGATACATTGAATTCAAGATGTTATCCTGAGGAGGAGCATCCATGAAATGAAACTTGAGCAAGTCCTGAACACCAAGTGATTTTAGCAGCAGAACAACATTAGCCAGATTTGTTCTTTGTATTTCAGGAACAGTTGAGATCAACATTTCATTCTTGTATTGGTTTAATGTGTACAAACGATATGCAACACCTGCCTCTGTTCTTCCTGCTCTACCAGAGCGTTGATTTGCATTTGCTTGAGAAACAGGGAAGACAGACAATGCATCCATACCGATACGAGAATTGAATATTTTGAGCTTGCAATACCCAGGATCTACAACAAACGCAATGCCATCAACTGTAAGTGAGGTCTCAGCAATATTTGTAGCAACAACACATTTTCTCACACCATCTGGAGCTTTCTGGAAGATTTTAGCTTGTAGATCTGAGGGCAGCTGTGAATAAATAGGAAGTACTGTCAGTGGTGCAACATCATCAAGTTCTTCCAATCTCTCAGTAAGTGTATCACAGGTCACTTCAATATCTTCTTGCCCAGGCATGAACACCAATATATCTCCTTTTCTTGCCTGCACATGAATTTGAAGCGCTTGCTTTACAGCAGCTTCCACATAATCTTCAACCACTGTTTTGCTGAATAAAACATCAACTGGAAAAGTTCTTCCTGGAATTGTATACATTGGAACATTGCCAAAAAACTTTGAAAACTTTTCAGCATCCATTGTGGCAGAAGTAACCACTAATTTTAAATCACACCTCCTGGTGATCACTTCTCTCAGTAAACCAAACAACACATCAGTGTTCAATGAACGCTCATGAGCTTCGTCCATGATGATACAACTATAACCATCCAAATCAGATTCACGCAAAGACTCACGAAGCAATATTCCATCAGTCATATATTTTAAAAGAGTTTTCTCTGAGGTGACATCTTCAAATCTGATTGCATATCCCACTTCTTCGCCAAGACCAACATCCATTTCTTCACTCACACGTTTTGCAACAGACATAGCAGCAACTCGACGAGGTTGAGTACACCCAATCATTCCATACTTAGAGTAACCAGCTTCATGCAGATACTGAGCCAGTTGAGTGGTTTTCCCAGAACCAGTCTCTCCTACAACAATGACAACATTGTTTTCACGAATTATGTTGAGCAGCTCTTCTTTAACAGCATAAATAGGAAGGTACTGCCTTTGCTGAAGCATAGTTTTACTTTTGGCAAAATCACTTGAAGCTTCATTCTTTTGGTCCATGTGCTGTGCAAATCGCTGAGATGACTTAAAATCAGAGTTATCATCATCTCCCACATTTTCTCGATCATCTTTCTTCTTGATTCCCAAAATGTTACCCATATTTGTCCCTGCTAATTCCCAATCCTTGTGTTGAGCTTTCTTGCGCTCCTTTTGCTCTCTGTACTTTCGGACAAGGAGACTACCATTTCTAGCCACAACAGCCATGTCGCAAGTGTTATCTTTCAGTGGAATAACTGGCTCAAATTGCTTTGTAAACACTATTCGACCATCTAAGAATGGTGGAACAATGTTATGAACAAACAAATGAACTCTTGCACCAGACTGCTCATTCAGCTCTATATCATCTGGAGTGGTTTGCTGCACCACCCCACTCCTCATCATTCTATTGGCTTCCCACTTTTCATTATCTTCATTAATTTGTTTTCGCCTGGCAGACATTTTTTCTGTACGTTGTTGTTTTAACTGCTGCTCCCTTTTTTGGACATATTCATCAGATGTGGAAGAAAAGGGATTGTGGGTCTCATCATAACCTTCATCCATCATGTACCAGTCTCTGTCAGCCTGCAGTTGCTCTTCCTCCCATTTTCTCTTGTCATGTCTTCTCTCAACATCTGATTCATCACCAAACTGCTGAGGTGTATATCCGAGATGTCTGCGATTTTTTTGCCACTTGTTGTACATGTATGATGGGGTTGGAAGAGGAGTATCGTTTGATCTTTTGGATACATACCCTGAGCTCTTTCGTGTTGAAGAAGCAGATCGGTCATATCGTCCTGAGGAGCTACGTACAGATGGTGATGGAGAATCCCATGAAGACCTTCCAGAAGACACATGGTCATCGTCATCTTCCCATGACGATGTTCTAGGATTAGATCTATGAAGAGTACGAGGAGTATCAGCATATGAACTGCGCTTCAACCTTGGTGTGCTTTCCCAGTCACTTAAGACTTTATCGTCATTGTTACTGCGAGCACTTCCTTTTTCACGATCATGCTTTGAATCTTTTCTTGGTTTTGTTGATGCTGAAACTCGATCCTCATGGCGCTGCCTTTCTTTATGCTTTCTGTGTTCTCTATACGTATCACTTACACCGCCTGTGTAAGATGGTGTTTCCACTCTAGCTGAACGATAGTGTCTATTGCTATGTCCTTTAAATGACTCAGCAGATGATTCAACATGTTTGTTCCATTCCTTTGCGTTTCTTTCAGCATCTCTCTTCTGAGAAGCAAGTTTATCTAGACCAAGTTTCGATGCTCGTATTTCAGGTTTTTTAAAAACGTGATTCTCAGCAGGTTTTTTTTTCTTAATGATTAATCCTCCAACAGCTTTATCTTCATCAACACCTTCTAGCCGATGCAAACTTGGTTCAGAATCATAGTTCATTACTAAGTTTAAGGGAAACTTCTACAGCTTAACAAACAATAGTACATTAAAAATCCGTATTCCAGCAACAGAATTTTGTGAGTGGTGTCATAAGCGAAATAGTTTTTTTGTCATTTTGGCTCATGTTACCCGGCCTAGGCCCAACCGCGAAACCAAAGTATTTAGCTAGAGTTTTCATTGGAAACTAGGCTCGAGTCTGAGTCTTTTGAGCCTTTGATCGACTTCCTAGCGTTTCTCGTTCAAAAGTTATGATCTAAATAAAACAAATTAATTAGCTAATTGGCCAAATATTTTTATTACTTTTGATCATAACTTTGAACTCGAAACCCCAGCAGGTCATCCAAAGTATCAAAAGGCTCAGATTATAGCCTAGTTTCTAATAGAAAGTTCAGCAAAATACTACCATCTAACGCAGTGGTGCTTAAACTGTGGCCCGCAAGGCCCTCTGGCGTGGCCCGCGAAGCAATTTTCATTGGAGAGAAAACTTAACACTTTAATCATTTAAGAGAATTTTTGTTGAGATTATTAATTCTTGTGGCCTGCGAAGGGTTTCTGAAAGACAAATGTGGCCCACGAGCCAAAATGTTTGAGCACCACTGATCTAACGGTTTGGGCCCAGGGTTAGATGAAGCGGGCCAAGGTGGCCTAAAAGTCCTCCACTTACGACGTCACTCACAAAAACCCGCACCCCCAACAAAAAATTTTACTTCAAGTGCAAACTAGAAGACTTGTCATGTGGTTTGAGCCTTTGAACAGCTCACTACTACTTCTGGCACCCGAGTTACGTGCTCACACAGCCACATGCGATCCAATTGTTTTGGCGCGAGAATCCTCAAACGCGGCCGGACGTCAAAGTGTTAAATAGATCGGTCAATTTTTTCTGTAAGCCTATTGTAGTCTACTTCCACTGAATTTCTATGTCTATTAACATTTTGAGAGCCGGCGTATGATGTATTTGTACCTAGATTTCGGCCTAAAAACAACAGTTTTCGGTTGCCTTACCAACGCCATCACTCCTCCGCCGATTGCGCTAGAGAGCTGTTGAATGGCTTAAACGGATCGGCCAGTCTTCTAGTCTGCACTCGAAACAAAAATTTTTTGGTTGGGGATTGCAGATTTTTTGTGAGTGACGTCATAAGTGAAGTGGTTTTTGGGCCATTTTGGCTCATGATACCTGGCCTAGGGCCCAACCGCTAGGCCAAAGTGTTTCGCTAAAGTTTTCATTTGAAATTAGGCTCAAGTCCAAGTCTGTTGAGCCTTTGATCAACTTTCTAGCGTTTCTGGTTCAAAAGTTATGATCTAAAATAAACAAATTAATTAATTATCTAATTAGGTAATAGCTAATTAATTATCTAATTAGCTAATTAACAAAATATTTTTACTAGTTTAGATCATAACTTTTGAACCCGAAACCCAGCAAGTTATCCAAAGTATCAAAAGATTCAGATTGTAGCCTAGTTTCTAATAAAAACTTCAGCGAAATACTACCATCTAACAGTTGGCGCCCAGGGCCAGGTAAAGTGGGCCAAGGTGGCCTAAAAGTCCTCCACTTATGACATCACTCACAAAAAATCCACATCCCCCAAACAAAACAATTTTTTTCGAGTGCAGACTAGAAGACTTGCCATGTCTTTTGACACTTCAACCAGGTGTGTAACTCTTACAGGATTGGATCAATTCCTGCGCAAAGCCACGAGCGTTTTGGTGTTTTTTTCTCGGATATCCCCAAAAGTGGCCGGACGCTAAAGTGTTAAATGAATATGAAAAATAATGTCAAAGGTTTTGGCAGCTCAAACAACTTTGATATAGCTATATTTTTGTCTTCATTGAGCTATACACAGTTTACTTCAGTTGATAATATAACATCTTGCCACACTGATTTATTTATGAATGATATGTTTTGGTAAATAAATGATTCTTGATTTCTTATGTAATTCATCGAAGAATGGTACTTAAAATACTACATAAATTTGTGCAAATCGTTTTCGTTGCTTTTGTCTTGCACATAGTATTGTTGCAATTGGAAAGTCCGAGCAGCCTAAGTCCAAAGCTTCACACTGTGGCGGCAAGCAACAATAGAGATCATCCAACGAGATCACTCTGCATGTATGCTAGTCGTTACGTTCAATCGTTCACATGCTCGTATCATCATAGATTACATGCCACAACCATTATTGCTTGTTCACGCCGCATATATATATATGGGTGCTGTTCTTCATGCACAACCCATTCGTGGTGAATCACACATTCAACGCAAAGCCAACTGAGAAGTTCCAACAATATCCCCTCCTTTTTACAACAAACCACACCAATCACACGTTCTTTTTGTGGAGGCTGCACCTGGCACAATCTCCACATCATCCTGGTCATAGCCCCATTTTGTTGCGTTGCGAAACAAAGCTTCACACTGTGGCAGCAAGCAACAATAGAGATTACCTGACAAGATCACTTTATTATTGCTAGTTCGCGCCACATATATATGGGTGTTATTCTTCACGCACATCCTGTTCGTGGTGAATCGCACATTCAACGCAACACCAACGGAGAGGTTGCAACAGTATAAAATGAAACAGATTAATGAAAATTTTCTGTGTCTTGCAACAACTGACATAACTGAGCTCAATGTGACTAGGCTATGAAAATACTGAGCTAGGAGTATATCATACAAAAATGGCATGATTTCAGGGAATATTTGTGTAGAATACATATCTAACATGATATTCACCTATAAAATGAAAAGCAATCAGATCATCATTATCATAGCCTAACGATGGAACTCAAAACACCTCTAATTATAAGATTTTTAGGAAAATTTTTGGGTCCATATCAGGTGTCACCTAACATTTCTCTTCAAAAAATCCCTGAGTATCTACTATTGGCATGTATCATGTTTGCATGTTTGTATCTGACTGCTGCTGCTGTTATCTGCTTGTACACATTTGCACATGAATGTACTCAACATTATTTTATGCATGGCCCTGTCAAAGCAATAAATTGCAACTATGCTAAGGGTAAAAAGTACAAAGATCTCCCAAGATTTTGCTTGCTTTTCATACCACAAGCACCATAAAATTTTTCTAAGGCTAATAACATCTTACAATTGAAATTGTTTCAAAGTGCAGGCCTGATTAAAACAAACGCAACACAAAATTGTAGAGTTGGTTTCTTTCATTGTCATGAGAGCCCCTAACTACATGTCACGTCAGCTTTACAAGTGCCATGCCACTGTTGCTCAAGGAGTAGCACATTCGATTGCCGCATAAGTTGAGTGGGTTGCCTGCTTGATATCAACAGAACTCCCAAAACATAGGTAAAGTAGTATTGATTGAAAGCATATTACGGCTTGTCTGCTTTCATCTGGCTATAGGTAAAGCTGTAAGGGAATTAAAAGTTTGTTTCAGTAAAGAAGAAAGCAGGGTCATTCCATGTCAGGCAATCAAGAGCTACATATCTGACCGTGAGCAAAATCCATGAAATTTCAGAAGCACAGAGATCTCATCATTCTGATTTCAAAACATTTTGAAGTTTTTAAATCAGACCAGTGTTCATAAAGTCATGGCTGGTTGAAATTTGCAGTGTTCCCATTTAATTTTTGCGTATATTTTTCGTGAATTTAGTGCTCTGACACAAAAACCCTTTATCTTTTTTATCTGTGACTATATTTCGCTGGAAATTTGTGAGAATGTGTGTTTATTAAAAATCAATCATTGGCACTTTCCTTATGACCTTTGAACACATGTAAATCAAGGTCAAGTTAGACATAGTTTTTGTGTGTGCTCATGCATGACCATATTTTAATTGCTTATAACTTGAAAAGGTCAACTGGTATGAAGTTGATTGTTGTTTTGTTTAAAAGTTATAGAGTAGAAGATTGTTTGGTTTCAGGAAACCACATTGCCTATTTACCTATTAAATACGCTTTTTATCGTTTTAAGTAACTAAGGGGATTTTAACTCATAATTAATATATGCCCTAGAGCAAGCTGCAATAATAATTTCTATCCTCAACTTTTATTCATTTGTTTGACATGACACATGTTTCTGATAGTATCTTGAAGATAAAACAGTTTCCAGAAGTTTGATCATAGTAATTCCATGTTTAATCAACGGACAAAAATTGTATTTTATGAGCTTTGTTTAATTAATTTCTTATTTTTTCTGAGGTGGTGTCGTATCTATCAGATTCTCCCCAAAATGAAAAAAAATAAAATGCTATATAAAATCAAAACTGCGAAATGGTAACAAACAAGATCATGCCTTCAAAAAATTAAGAGATTAACCAGGGAAAGATTAAACAAGGGTACTTGTATAGTCAATCTGTGACATCAAATTTCTAAGTATTATGTTAGCTTTTCAAGTGAAACTATTTGCAACTGCAAGAAGCAATGCAGCTTCATTTTACCAAATCTTGTGCTACCAAGGGTACACAAAACATCCACCACTTTCATCCAACACAATAAAATGAAAGTCATCTAAGCAGACCTTTCGATAATAAGCTAAAGAAAAAAATGTAAGCCGCCCTTGATTGTAAGCCACCCTTGCTTGTAAGCCATACAAAAGAACAAAAAAATATAGGCCGTGGCTTACAATCGAACAAATGCAGTACTTTTCTATTCTTTTAATGCTGGTACAGCATGTCGCCAATGAAGTGTGTCACCACCACACAATCCAAACATGGCTCAGACCATTGGAAATCTTCCCATGAACCCCTGGGGGTTCACAAACACCAGATTGAGAACTCACTTAGGTGTAAATTGTTCTTCCTACATAAGTGAAGGTCAGGAATGTATTTATATGGAAGTGGCTACGGAAACAACCATGGATCTTCATATTTCAAAACTTATTCCATCGTGCCACCTGGCATGACGCTGTTATACGTGGAGTGAACAAGCAATTAGGCCTATAGGAGTGATCATGGCATGTGAACTCTATTGTTGCTTGCTGCCACAGTGCGAAGCTTTGCGCACATGCCGCTCGGGCTTTTCCAATCGCAACAAAATGGTGCTGTGACTAGGATGTGGAGGTTGTGCTGTGTGAAGCCTTCATAAAAAGAACATGCGATCGGTGCGGTTCGTTGTAAAAAGGAGGGGATGTTGTTGTAACCTCTCGGGTGGCGTTGCGTTGATTGTGTGATTCACCACAAACAGGATGTACACGAAGAACAACAATATGTATACGTGTCATGAACATGCAATAATAGAGTGATCATGGCATGTGAATTCTATTGTTGCTTGCTGCCACAATGCGAAGCTTTCCGCACATGCCACTCGGAATTTCCGATCGCAACAACAGTAAAGTAATTATAAAATACAAAAGAAAAAAGGCTCCTTACTATCTCTCAATAGCCTACGAACTAGAAGCAATTATACAGTTTAAAATGAGTATTTCGTTATATTTACCAACAAAAAACACCAAATCATCTAAACCCTACATCAGTATCTTCAATGGCATCGGTCAACAATTGGTCTCAAACACATTTGTTTCACAACTACACAACAGTGGGATACAGGGTTCCCACAAATGTTGACTAGAAATTCCCCATAGATGAGTTCCAAAATTCCCAAAATTTCACACAAATTCCCTAGATTTTGCACAAAGCAGTGTGTAATTCTCACCTAACTTTAAGCATTTCAAAATACAGTATAAGCCAACAAGGACGCTGGAAAGTGGGAAAATGACAGAGGCATTGTCTAGCCTGGCCTTTGAAAAAGGGGGCAACGAGGATGGAAGTGCATTTTTCATAACAGTATCAGGACAATTTCCTGATTTATCAAAATCGAATTGAATTAAGTTCATTGCAGCTATGTGCGCAACAAGAAAATTCAGAATGGTTGTGGCATGGTGATTACGCCACATTTTACGTTGAATTCATATCAGTAATGGCAGAGTGAACCTAGTCAAGTAGGGAATCTCTATTGCTGTTATGCCGATGGTTGTCAGTTCGACTCTCTCTTTGGGTTTGGTCGGCTCAGGGCAATGCAGTGTTGTGGCTACAACAAATTTCTGTTATTATTTCTTAGGTCGGTATTGTAGCAGAACAGAAACAAACATATTGGTCACAATTTGTTTGTTTTTATAATTTTCCATTCCTATTGCCCTAATTTTTTTATTTCTCCCTGTGCTGTACCGCTATCTCGGCATCCCTGTAAACCAGCTTTCTGGCTTATTACATTTGCACACTTAGTGTTACTCTGTTGACTAATGTGCTCAAAAACAGTTTTGGGATGATTCTTAAGGTGTTCTTTACTAAACAAGTGAAAATATTGGCTTGGCCAAAAAAAAAGCCTGAATGGCACGCTATGTTTTGTTATAAAACTAGCTAACTGCATGCTATTACCAGTTTCTGTGCTTTATTTGTGTGATCTACGACAAGTGACTATTTTATTGCATACTGAACATCTTGGATTTCTGGTGCTTAGTAAAGGGCTGACCAACCAGTTTGCAATTCAGGCGAATGCAACTGCTGCTATTGGAGAGCCCGAACAAACGAACAAGGCAGTGTCTAGCCGTACGGCACAGTATGGCTAGCTTCTGGGGCTAACCTTACGGCACTCTCATCATGGTGCACTGTGATTGGTGGAAGCAGTGGTGTGCAGCAGTGCGACACGGTTAAGAGTTGAGGAGCAGTGAGAGTGGTGAAGAGCATCCCGCGGCGTTCAGCGGTGAAAGAGCATCTTTGCGGATAGCTCATTGTTGTGAAGTAACATTGTCGTTTCGGAAGAATAATATTGGCTTACTCATTGGTGTAAACTGGAGTGCAGCTTGGAGCAGAAACCCCAATGGTATAACTGTACATAACTGTAAAAAGCCATAGCAGGGTGTGCCAATTAGAAGGCTG
>Ga0210059_1013669_pt1 | contig 12112 bp, 19 predicted proteins | sample Ectturendosymbi2_FD_188042 | JGI IMG/M metagenome (GOLD analysis project Ga0210059, IMG submission 188042) | Ecteinascidia turbinata endosymbiont from Florida, USA - Sample 2 (SPAdes) (version 2) | ecosystem: Host-associated > Tunicates > Ascidians > Unclassified | place: Key West, Florida...
GTCAATCATTTGACCTTTTCGTAAAAAATTATTATTTATGTATCCAAGTGAGACCCCTTGAATTTCTGTTTGACTTGTCGTAGGACTTCGTCCGAATTTATCAACTGGCATCTTTATTATAACGGTGAATTTTTTTTACCAAAAACTGTTGATTATGTCTTGGAGACCTCTGCCGTTTTGCATCTGCTTCAAAACGTGAAGACAAAGATGACCACAAAATACTTGTTGCCTAGCCTGTATTTGCTCAGTTGGATAGAAAATGTCACCACCGAGGTACTTGTTTAATTCAGTTGGTGGGGGTAAGCCAAATCAGTCAAAGTAAAATTTATCATTTCCACGTTTTAGCCACGCAACCCAATGTGTCCCACTTCCAGAAGAATCATCAAGGTTCATGATCCCGCATTCATGCCTTTTTGGTTTCTTTGGCAAAGTGTCTCACAAGAAAACGTGACGAAAGTTTTTCAAATAAATTTTTTTTAACAGCGCTTTCAATTTCAAAGTTGCTCAGAGGCTTGTTTGGCAACACTACGTTTTCAACTTGAATAATTGCGTTGCAAGCACGTGTCATTTATTCTAAACATTTTTTTCTGACACTTCATCAAATTTAATGTATGTTTCTACCTGAGAAAGAATATTCTCAAACTCGACTTCAGAAATTTCGTTGTCAGTCAACGCCTTCGAAATCATGTTACGAATTGAGTTGAGCTGCATCTCAATCAAAGTTTTTTGCTTCTCATGTCTCTGTATTTTGTTGAAAAGGAATTTTTCAATTACTTTCAGAACAATTCAAACACTTCCAAAAAAGACGTTCAATCCATGTAAAACCTTCCCAGAAATAGTTCCGATGATTTCTTCGAAATCTGACAAAAACCCAATGTTCAGGAGAAACATACAAAACTGAAAAATCAAAAGGCAACCAAAAGTGAAAAAGTTCAGCAAGCAATGATACCTACTTATCAATGTAGAGTGTTTTAGCTTTTCTTCATTCAACCCTCTTTCAGTTTTATGAATTTCATGTAGTCTGTATAAACTAGGGTTCAACTGGGGGACCATTTACTTTACTTTACATTTTGGTTGATGTGTTAATTTAAATGATAATTTATTTGCTGGTAAATTTCCTGGTTAATTAGTACTTCTTTGCCCTTATTTTGCTCAGCGACATCCTGTTATCCTGTTTGATGTGTTGATTTCTGTGATGGTTGATGTCTTGCGCGACTTTTTGTTCAATTCGTTTCTCCTTTGGTTTGCACATTCATTTAATGCTAGAAAATTTGGACGAAGTCCTGCTTGCTGAAAAATCTTTCAGCGACCTAGAACAGCCAACCAAGAATTGGGATATGTTTCAACGGACTGTTCAGACCAAGAAGAAGACCAGAACCGGCAAAACTTGACCTCCCTGTTTCAAATACAAACCATCTCCAACTTTGCTAAGCTCTGAACCTTTGTATGGCTTTAAGTAGAGTCCTTGACCATCTGTTTCAACACTTACGATGTTTGATCATTTTTTGAAATACAGACCTTGACCCATAGCCTTGTTAGTAGCCTTCTGAGCAAGTACAGACCCGACCCCACTCAACCCTCCAGTCGCTAATGTTGGCAAGACGGTCTTTGCCAAAAAGGGTAGAGCATTTGCCGCTAAACCTGCTAACATTCCTAAAAATCCGCCTTCAATGGTTTTGTTGTGTTTAACCTGACGTTTACTCATTTTTATCGTGATACCTTTTCCATTCTCATAAGCTTTTGTCATTCTGTTCACTTGTGAATTCGTCAAAGCGAGAACGTCATCAACACAAAGATCATTATAACTGAGACGAATTGACACAGGTTCTCCATGTTCCAAAGCCCTCTTGATATTATTCTTTTGATTTTCTGAAATGTTTACTCTAACGTTTGTATAACTCATTTATATCAGCATGCAAAAATTTTTTGCGTTATGTAATTATTTTCTCTCAAATTTCTCTCAAGTGATATCTGATTGTCAGGTTTTCTCCACAAAGATTCAGTTGCTTTCGATTTTGGTCTGTGACAACTTTTTCCATTTTACTGATTTTGTCTAAAATAACTGGAAGATACACAAGGTTTCTGGGATTTTCAACGATTTTATACCCAGGTGATACGTTTGGAAAGAAACTGTAAATTGTGTTTTGAGTTCTCCCGTTCACATAAGACCCTCCAACAATGTCAGAGTTCACGAGAATTGAATTTATTGATAAGATGTTGACGACACTCTCTGATTCGTGGATTCCTTCTTTGTAAACCTGATTTCGAAAACCTAGCACACTTGCAATTGAATTTCGCACTCTTAAATCAACGATAAAGTCGCCTTGAATTTCCATGATGCTTTTCAAAGTGTTTGTGTTTGCTGTTATTTTAATAGCATCGTCGTTATGCCCATTTCGTTTCATTGCTATTTTTATTTGTTCTGCAATATCAATGAGATCGTAACTACCTTCTGGAATACGAATAGCAACCCATTGTGAACCATCGATGTTTGGAAAACTATAATACGTCTCGAGATTGACCAAAGTCATCTCATACTTTCGCGTTCAATCCAACTCGAGTGGCGGGTAAAAAGTCGTCTTTATTTTTGTTGAATTGTCAGAAACAACAATCTGAGTTGAAGTTTTCGGCTCAGTGTTTTGAACAATTTTTTGAAGTAGTTCAGTGTCGGTGGTACCCATTTATTAAATAATATAAAAATCGTCAAATCCAGATCTGAATTTGCCGTTGTGTTTTGGGGAGGTCAAATCAATCACAACAAAATTGTGAGGTTTCGACCATGCGTATTTGCATAACTCCTTAAATTGGTCTTTGGTCATGTCTTGGGACACGTGGTCGTTGAATATGTGGTCAATGTTTTTCAGGTCCTGGGGAAACAGGCAAAAAAAGTTCGCATTTTCACAAACTGTTTGACGCGGAAGTTTGAAATAATTTTGTGATAAATACAAACAATCGCAATTTGAATGCCTTCCATGAACGTAATATGCTTCGCCATTGTTCTGCTTCTGAAGCAAGAGATCGTCAAATATCATGAGATTTTTATGCTCGGGGGACAATCCTGTTGGGTCAGGGACATCATCAGCTGATTCATAAAAATTACACTCAATAGACTCTTTGGAGCGTTGATTTTTTGGCATCTCATGAATCAGCTCGTTTTGTGAAATTTGTTTGCGTTGTATTTCATCACGATTTTCAAAAACTCTCATTATCGTCTCATTTGGTAATTGTTCTTCAAAACCTTTTCTCAAAATTTTAGATTCTGGTTGAAACAAACTCTTACCAAAAACTGACAATTTTGAATAGTCCAACCAGCCAGGTCTGAGAAGAAGGTTCAGCAACAAAGTAGTCTCACCACAACCTGATTTACCCACAATCAGACCTCTCAAACTTTGGGGTAAAAAATTATGATTCTTTTTATTTCCTGTGTGTTCATTCCAAGAAAGGTTTTTGACTTCCATTTATTTTGTGAAAGCATTAAATAAATGGTTGAAATATATTGTGTAAAATGTCGAAAGTCTACTGAAACGAAAAACGTAGGAAAACTTCAAACTTCTAACAACAGAGAATTGGTTCGCGGCATATGTGTTGTTTGTGGAACGAAAAAGAGTAAGTTTAGCGGCAAAGGTTTCTTGAACAAAGCAATCAACAGTCTTCCATTTGAAATGCACCTTCCAGGACATAACTTCACCATACCTGGCACGAAATTGAACAAACATTTGAATCCTGATCGAACCCCAAAAGCATGGTCAAAACCCGTCAACGGAGTTGACAACGCAGCTTATCATCATGATATTTGTTATGTAAAAAACAAAGACACGAAAACGAGAAACGAAGTTTGTGATAAAAATATGCTGGAAGAACCCGATGGTATTTATAACCCAACTCTTCGAAAAAGGATTGATCGTGGAATTGTTAGACCGATCATCGGAACAAAGAAACGCTTCGGGATGGGACTGAAAAACGAGGGTAGCGAGACCGACCGCAGTAAGAACGTTTCCTGGAGTACACCATTAGCTGAAGAACTACACAAGCCGGTCATTAAAAACTTCCCTAAGCGAAAAGTCTATGTGAACGGTATCGATAAAATCTGGGCCGCTGACCTCGTAGACATGCAAGCATTTTCAAGGTTCAACCGTGGAGTCAAGTATCTCCTGACTGTGATTGATGTATTTTCAAAATATGGTTGGATGCTTCCGTTGAAAGACAAAACTGGAGTTTCTGTCGCGAAAGCGTTGAAAGAGATTTTCAAACAGAGAAAACCAGAAAAGCTTTGGACAGATAAAGGGAAAGGATTTTACAACAAACATGTGAAGGAGTTGGGTGTAGAGCTTTACTCAACTGAAAATGAGGAGAAATCTTTGGTGGCTGAACGTTGGAACCGCACGATGAAAGAAAAAATGTTCAAGTATTTCACAGCAAACAATACCAACATATATGTTGACGTTCTTGATGACTTTGTTGAGAGATACAACAACACGAGGCACTCTAGCATAAAAATGACTCCTGTTGAGGCAAGCAAGAAAGAGAATGAAGTGAGAGTTTACAGACACCTCCATCCAGACTTAACAAGACGACCAATGCATGCTAATTTCAAAATTGGTGATAAAGTTAGAATTTAAAAAAAAAATAAGTTTTTTGAAAAGGGTTTCGCCCCAAACTGGACAGAAGAAGTCTTCACTGTTTCAAAAATTCAAAGAACTGATCCGATAACTTATAAAATAACAGACCTGAACGATGAAGAAATTCAAGGAACTTTCTATGAACGAGAGCTTCAGAAGATATCACAAGAAGTTTTCAGAATCGAGAAAGTTGTGAAGAAAGACAAAACGAAATCATTGGTTAAATCGAAAGGGTATCTAGCAAGTTTCAACTCTTGGGTGGACAACAAAGATCTTATTAAACTTTAATATAAAATGCCAAAAGAAAGTCTCGGAATAAGAAGCTCAACAGTTACTGCGTTTCTAAACGACAAACTCACACCAGAGCAATGTGAAGAATTGCAAAAAATTATGAACATTGATCCAAAGCGGTATAGAAAAGTTTTTGTTTATCGTGGTTAGCAATTTGGACTAGGTCTAAATCAATTTTGTACTAGGCCAAAACGAATTTGGTCCTATTCAAATTGGAAGTGTCCAAATTGGTCCTATCCAAAAATGTAAAGGTATAATAAATGAGTTTCTTAAAAATCAAAGACCCATTAAAACGTGACAAACTTGTCGCTGAATATCTCAAAACCAAAAAAAAATTCAAGATGATTTTCTCTCAGAATGATGAGGTGAATAATCACTTTACGAAGATTTTGGGAAAATATTCAAGCCAATAACTGAACAACAACAAAAAACGTCTGAAGAAATTGTTTCCAAACTAGAAGCAATACCTTGGGGTCAACCTGAACTTGATGCGGTGCAAGCCTTACCAGGCACTGAAGCGGTGCAAGCACTTCCAGAGGGTCATCTTCCAACTGATATAGGACAAATTCCAAGAAAATATTTGACTGATTCATATGGAATGGCGGGTGATAAAACCTTTGGACTTAATAACAGAGGTGGTGAATTTTTTCTTGGAAATGTTAGTGTTGATTTTGATGGAGATGATTTAATCATTGATGGAAATAAATACAAGGGAAAAAAAGGTCTTTGGGATTTGATAACGATGAAAAAAACAGTGCTTGGTTTAGCAACAGAAGAAGACAAGAAAAATTATGAAGAAATAATGCTTAATTCTGAAGCAATGAGAAACAGGACAAATCCATAAAGACCAGCTGCAAACAAAGGATATAAATGGCAAAATATCATAAGACCAATGTGGAATAAATATGAGAAAAAACAAAGCAAAAAGTGAAACATCAACAGAAGGCATGGTCGGCGAAGGCAGGTTCTGGCTTTCTCCCAAGTGATCCAAACGCTTTGTGTGAAAGACTTTAACTGTTAATGGCTTCAAAACAAGCAGGAAACACTGGTCTTCGAAACGAAATCGTTGGCATTTGCGACGAACTGTTGAGACAAAAAATTTTGCCTAGTGATGCCTACAAAAAACTTATGCTGACCTTAAAGTAAAGTCTCGTCGCGAATATTTCCTTTACATAAATAAAGATGCTAACTATTAAACGTGGATATCAAAGAAAGTATCAAGTCAGTAGCTCTGGGATTTTTTCAAAGCTCAAAGACTTTTTATCAAGATTTATTAGTAAAAAACACGTCGTTGACACGGCTTTGAACATCGCGCGAAGCGCTGGAAAAAAGGCTATTGCAAAGTTGACCCCAAATCAAAACAAATTTTATCAAGACTTGTTTCTTCGCCGCTAACAACGCCTCAAGGGGTAGCAACACCAGCGACTACAGCGACTAAAGGGTCTACAGCAACAGCTAACTTGATCAATTTGATCGCTGGCTCGGGGCAGTCGCCGATAAAAATACAAGACCTTGTAAGACGATTGAACAAACAAAAAAATTGTCTATAATATATGAGCAGTGACATTCTTAACATTACTGAAAAACTACAAATTGATAAAAGTATTCAAGAATACGAGTTTCACAGTTATGGGCCAATTGCTGGCACTAATCTCAACAATCCTGGTGAGATTCGATTAAATATTGAAACGCAGGACTTGTTCACACACCCAGCTGAGTCGTATCTTGTTTTTGACGGGAAGGTGGTGAAAAACGCCGACGACGCTGCTTACGCTGATGCGGACGTAATCACGCTTACAAACAATGCAATGATGCATCTTTTCAGCAACATAAAATACCAACTTTCAGGGCAAGAAATTGAATCGGTTTTCCACCTGGGACAAGCAACGACGATGCTTGGACTGTTAAAATATCCTGATAATTTTCAAAAATCCAAAGGGCTCAACCAATTGTGGTTTAAAGATTCAGGCGCAACAGCTCATATTCAAAATAACACAGGTTTTGGAGTTCGACACCAGTATATTATTCAAAAGCCTGACCCAAAAGGCACATTTTCATTCAGAGTTCCACTTAAACATATTTTCGGATCCTGTGATGACTATGAAAAAGTCGTTTACGGGTTTAAGCATCAATTAACTCTCGTAAGAAAAGGTAATAATGACGCGATTTACAGAAACAATGCGGCTGGTGCTGGAAAGGTTGTCTTGACGAAGTTGTCTTGGTATGTACCTCATGTGCTTCCAAATGATGAAAAAAAACTTGAATTGTACAAAACAATCGAGTCAAAATCAAGTCTCCCAGTCGGTTATCGCATGATTCCATGTGACTCAATCCCAGTCCCGCAAACGAGATATTTTACCTGGCAATTGTCGGTAAAATAAGCCCCGGAGAAACCTTGCTGGATAATTGTAGCTTTTCAGACAGATAAATCAGGGAACCAGGAACACAATTCGTCAATTTTTGATCATTGTAATCTCACTAACATGTTTGTGATGTTAAACTCCAGGAGATATCCAGAAATTGATTATGACGATACAAAGTTTACACAGCAAAAATTTTCAAAGGTTTATGGGGATGCTGCAGCGTTCAGAACAAAATTGTACAATGTCGAAGACTTAATTTCAAATCCAAATATAACCTCAGCAGACTACAAGGAATTATTCCCTATGTTTGTCTTTGACGTGACAAAACAAAGTGAGAAACTGAAAAACTCCGTGACTGACATCCAGATAAAAGCTCAGTTCTCAGAAAACGTAGCAGCAAATACAGAAGCTTTTGCAGTTGTTATTAGTGATAAAAGTTTGATCTTCCAGAGTGATGGTAACAAGATGAGAGTAGAATATTAATTTAAAAAATTTTTTTTCATTTTATATAAATGGCAACTGTAAAAAATATTACAAGACCAGCAATGATGGAAGTATTGAAAGACAGTACAAGATGTCTTACACAAATGAATAAAAAACAAATGCTTAAAATTATCGAAGAAAAGGGTTTATTAGAGCAAGCAATAGGTCTAAGCAAAGAAAGAAAGCAGAAAAAAGGAAAAGAGGTCAAACTTGTTGACATTCTCACAGGCGAAGAAACAATTTTTAATGGTATCGTTGAAGCTTCAAGAAAAACTGGGAAAGGAATTTTATTTTTAAAATACAACAATGGAAGAACTTGGAATAACAAAGAAATAATAATTGAATGAGTTAAAGAAACAATAATAAGATAAAGATCATATAATAGTTTAAGGTAATAAGTGAATTTTCTTTATAAGTAAAAATGATATAAAGATAATTTTATAATATTATATAAAGAATGAATACTGATAAAGGACTTGTGATAAATCATTTCAATGCAAACGTGTTAATCATCTTAAAGAGTTATGTGAAAATTTTGGCGAAGAAGAGGAAAGAAGAATGAGAAAAAAACACTATTGAAAAATTAATACAAATTTTGTTGAATGAGATTTATGATATAAGACATACAGTAATTGTTAACCGTTTTTTAGCAAATCCAGAAAATCGCGGGGACTTAAAAAGAATGATACCAAGAATATGTCATGAAGAAACTATAATTTCTGAAGAAAACATAAAAGAGCTTATAAGAATATTTAACCAACATACTAGTGATCAAACATCTCAAAGGGAAATTTTTAAAATTAAAAAATTGTATGAATTTAATTTTAAAAAATAACTATAATTACAATAAAAAGATATATTTACTCTATAGATGATGAAGATGATGAAGAAAGGTATTTTGACATTTGGTTAATGATTCATGCAGATGAATTTCGTGAATTTCCAATAATACCTGATAGGGATGTAGTTAGGAAGAACAATATATATAATTGGTTTAGATATTGGTTTAGACGATATAAGGAAAGAATAGTCTTGGACATGGTGATAAGACAAACTGGAGAAATAAATGAAGAAACTGTAGTAATAAATGAAGTGTTAAGTGATGAAGAAGATGAAGTAGAAATAGTAATAAATGAAAAGTTTAGTGATGAAATAATAAATGAACAGTTCAGTGATGAAGTAGATAAAGAAGCAAAAGAAGAAGTTATTTCATGTAAAGTTTGTTTGGTAAACACCCTGAAAGTGGTGTTTACAAGTTGCTATCATTGCGCATGTTTTAGTTGTGATGATAAATTGAAAGATTGTCATATGTGTAGAAAAACAATTTCAAAAAAGGCTAGACTATATTTATAAGTTAAATAATTTTTCTGATATTTTTTATCATAAATTAAAAATAACAATAAAAAAATAATTGAATGAATTTTCCTTATAAATTAAAATTAGTTAAAGATAATTTTATAATACTATATAAAGGATGGAAAGTATACTTGATGAAACAAAACAATCAGCTTTGAAAGGATTTGCAGATCATCATACTATCAAACCACCAACAGATCAAAAGTTTGATCCTAAGACGTTTTTGTGACTGTTAAACAGAAAGCATTGGAAAAGTTAAAACCTCAAACAAAGGTAAGACTTGTTTTGATAGCAAGAATGGAACTAATTCACCCTGTTGAAGATGGTGAGTCTATTATTGAAATGAAAAATTTTCGGTCAAAAACAGAGATTATCCTCGAGGCGACCAACTTGGATGAACTATGGACAAAAATGTTTGAACAAATTTTAGGAAATATTGCAGTTTTTCAAATGAATGGATCTGGGTGGACATTTCACTCAATTATGAGTCTTGATATTCACACGGTGAGGTATAGACCCTTGAGGGGAGGTACTCATGTTCCGCTTCCAAAATTTCTTGCCATAAAAGAAGCCTTAAACAACATGTATTTTCGCAGTAAAAAGAAAATCTTGAGGACAACCAGTGCTTCAAGTGGTGTGTGGCCCGAGCTTTGAATCCTGTTAAAAAAGATTCTTCCCGAATAACAAAGACCTCACAAGAATAGGCCAAAGAACTCGTCTTTGATGGAATTGAATTTCTGGTGAGCTTGAAAGCGATCACCAAATTTGAGAAGCAAAACCCTGAAATTTCAATAAATGTTCTCGGATATAAAGACGAAGGGAAAAAGACAATCTTCCCGGTATGAAGTGAATCTTCTATTGCTTGAGGATAAATATTATGTTTTAATCAAAAGTCTATCAAGACTTTTGATGAGACAAATGTCAAATCATGATGGAAAAAGACATTTCTGTTTGAGGTGTTTGAATTCCCTCACAAAAAAAGAAGTGTTAGAAAAACATTGAATATTGCAAGATTAATGACTGTGTAAAAATTATAATGCCTGAAAAGGGTTCGATTATCAAATTTGAAAACTTTAAACATTCAATGCATGTTCCTATTGTGGTTTATGCAGATTTTGAATGCCTGACGAAACCAATCGAAAGTAGCTGCAAACCGAATTCGGAACAAAGCTATACAGAACAATATCAAAAGCATGAACCCTCTGGTTTCTGCTTTAATATTGTCTGTGACGGGAAAAAACTAGAACCGGTTTTGTATACTAAAAAATCCGCGGATGAAAATATTGGTGAAATATTTTGTAAAAATCTAAAAAACGAAATTGATAAAGTTTGGACATCGAAAGCAAAACCGATGATAATGAATAAAGAAGATAAAACCAACTTTGAAACATTGACGAATTGCTGGATCTGCCGAAAAGATTTTTCCGAGAAAAATAAAAAAGTTTGCGATCATTGTCATTTCACCGGAAAATACAGAGGTGCTGCTCATCAAAAATGCAATGCACTTTTCAGGAAGCCTAAATTTGTTCCAGTGTTTTTTCATAAATTGAATGGTTACGATGCTCATTTGTTTGTAAAAAACCTTAACTCAATGGGTGAAGGTGATATTGACTGTATTCCAAATACTAAAGAGAAATACATCAGTTTCTCAAAAAGTGTTCAAGATGAAAAAGGAAAATTAAAGAATAAACTTCGTTTTTTAGATAGTTTCAAATTTATGGCGAGCAGTCTGGATAAACTTGTAAATAATCTAAAACCTGCACAATTTGAAAACGTGAAAAAACATTTTGATGTAAACTTTGATATGTTGTTAAGAAAAGGAGTTTTGCCATATGATTGGTTTAACTCCCTTGAGTAATTAGATGAAACGCAACTCCCACCAAAAGAGGCGTTTTACTCAAAATTAAATAATTCCAATATTACAGACAATGATTTTGAACATGCCCTTAAGGTGTGGGATAATTTTAAAATCAAAACTTTCCGTGAGTATAATGATCTGCATATGAAATTAGATGTTTTATTATTAACAGATGTCTTTGAAAACTTTCAAAGTGTTTGCTTGATAAATTATGGGCTTGATCCTTGTTGGTATTTCACTGCTCCAGGATTGGCCTGGGATGCATGTTTAAAGAAAACTGATGTAAAGCTTGAATTGCTGAATGATGTTGATATGTTGTTAATGATTGAAAAAGGAATTCGTGGCGGAGTCTCTATGATTCCGAAGCAATATGCGAAGGCTAACAACAAGTATATGAAGGATTTCAATCTGGAAGAAGAATCGAAATTTATCCAGTATCTTGATGCTAACAATCTTTGCGGTTGGGCAATGAGTCAGCCACTGCCTGTCAGTAATTTCAAGTGGATGACAGGAAGTGAATTGGAGAATTGGGAGGCAGATGGAAAAGGGTGTATCCTTGAGCTTGATTTGGAATATCCAAAAGAATTTCATAATATCCACAACGATTACCCCCTTGCTCCGGAACGGTTGATGGTGAATAACGTAGAAAAGTTGATTCCTAATTTGTGGAATAAGAACAAGAATGTTCTTCATTTTCGGAATTTGAAGCAATATGAAGAATTGGGTTTGAAAATCAAAAAGATCCACCAAGGAATCATTTTCACAGAAGATGCATGGTTGAAACCTTGAGAAAGATTTCTTCAAGTTGATGAACAATTCAGTGTTTGGAAAAACTATGGAAAATATCCGAAATCGTGTTGATGTCAGACTTCGAATAAATGAAAAGTCTGCTGAAAAGCTTGTTTCAAAACCGAATTATGAACGAACTACCACTTCATTGAAGATCTTGTTGCAGTGCACATGAAAAAAACGGAACTTGTTTTCAACAAGCCAGTTTATCTTGGGATGTCAATCCTCGATATCTCAAAAACTCTGATGTATGATTTTCATTATAACTACATCAAGAAAAAGTATGGACCAAAAGCGAAATTGTTCATGACTGATACGGATTCTTTGATGTATGAAATACATACAGAAGACTT
>Ga0210059_1013670_pt1 | contig 12110 bp, 7 predicted proteins | sample Ectturendosymbi2_FD_188042 | JGI IMG/M metagenome (GOLD analysis project Ga0210059, IMG submission 188042) | Ecteinascidia turbinata endosymbiont from Florida, USA - Sample 2 (SPAdes) (version 2) | ecosystem: Host-associated > Tunicates > Ascidians > Unclassified | place: Key West, Florida...
GTGACGTAAATGACAGCTACGGCCGTCGCTTCCTGTCCCTGTATTCCTGATGAAGTATTCTGTGCTTGGTCGGGATGCATAAATAAACTGAACTGAACTTAGCTGGTAAGGATCCAGTTATGACCTTATCTAGCCAAATCAAAACATTAAGTTTGCATAATGTAATGTTTTCCCCCCTACACGCAATGTTGTAGACTTAAGCACACATGCCAGCAACAAAGTACATACAGATACGCAAAAGAACACGAAGATAAATATGTGGTGCGGTAATAGAAAAACATACGCTTAATGGCGCTAACACGATTACTTTGATGAAATACACGCATATATACGTGGCACTAGTAAAGAGCACACGTATGGATAGCGCCAAACATGGGAGTCGAAAGTCTTTTCCAGGCCGGGACAATAGTGGAGTTTTGCAAGTGTAGCCAAAAGGATTTTTCCAGGTGACGTAACAGTGGTGAAATTTAATTTTACCCACTCGGAACTAAGAGAACAACCTCATTTTGCTAAAGATTTAATGGGACGGTTGCCAAAATGTTTATCGCCGTTGCATAGTACTGCAATGAGTTACAAGTACACTGATTGATAAAATGCATTGGGGAGCGGGGGGTACGAAGTACCAAGGTTCATTTGGGCTGCAGAACTCTACAAGGTGAAGCTATACTTACAACGTAAAGGGAACAGTTGTTAGACAAGTTGCTGCACTAACAATTTTTTCTTTGTAAAATATCCATGGGCAGACGACGTAGCATCAGGTCTCTATGTGATATAAGGAAAGATAAAATCACTTTCGTTGAAATCCGTCATCGGTTATCTCTAATAGATTTTAGCGAAATCGATGTTGTCTTCAAGTTAATCACAAAAAGACCTGATACTGTACTTGTTTCCATAGAGATTATATGTGACAAAGATTGAACACTCTGTTTTCCTTCTGAAGCATTGTTTGGGAACAACAAACTTTTTCATTCCTCTTTAAACGTGGTGATGGCCCTTTGCTTTACTCGTTACGAAACTTTTCAAGACATGGTCCTCATAAGATGTTCGGCAGGGGAACGTTTCTGTTACAGCTGCTGCAGCTATTTAAACTTACCATCGATCTCTTGTCACTGCAGTGTCGCAGAAAATAAACAAAAAAAATCAAATGCAGCGCAAAGCTCCCATTATGTGATATGTAAGCTTATGCCGCATTATTCGTTGATACAGGGCTTGCAAGACAATAAAAGTGCGTACAATGAAATCTGTCATTTTTCTCCTGGCGATTCTGGCAGAATGTTTGGCAACAAAACAAGCACACCTTGTTTCTGCGGTAAGAGACCCATCAGAAGGACATAAAAATGTGCTTAAAAAACAAACTTGCAAAAATTATATTGCCTTGCGTGTCTCCGCAGATGTTGCATTACGTGTCACCTGCTGCCGCAGGTGGCTCGTGGCATGTGCCACTTCCGTCTGGTAACAATATGGCTTCTATAAAGTGGACGCCAGTGATGCGAAACGGAGAAGAGTTGATGCTGTTTTCTGTTGAAGGTCCTGCTGATGGGTACCTAGCAATGGCAATATCTGAAGACAGAAAAATGGTAAAATTTGCAAAATGACACATTTTTGTGAAAATTGCTCTATGGCTTTAGATTTTTTGTTAATTTCGTGCATCATTTTGTAGCTTTGTTTTATTGTTATAGCTTTTTTAACTGATTATATCTTTTTGCCACGCCTAAGCCTTAAACCTGTTTTTATGGTTTCAGCAGTAAGTGGTTGTGCGGGGCTACATATTTTTTGTTTGTGCAAGCGTGCGGTAACAAATCATGAGAGATTGATCTCTTATTGTAAGTTGTTATAAACCAGTGGTTCTTAACCTTTTTTCTACCACGCCTCCCTTAAATAATGTCCTTTGTTTCAAGCCGCCCTGACTTTAAATAAGCTGTAAAAACAAATGCATTTATTGGTAAATTTAATGATCAAACTTTGCAGAGCGCGTAAGGACTCGGACCCCCTGGATATTTATTCGACTCGGCCCCCCTGGATATTAAACTTTGCAGAGCGCGTAAGGACTCGGACCCCCTGGATATTTACTCGGACCCCCTGGATATTTGTAGAGCGCGTAAGGACTCGGACCCCCTGGACATTTATTGACGCCCCATGGGGAGGCGCGCCTCCCTGTTAAGAACCACTGTTTTAGATGATGACTACGCCAATAAAATAAAATCGTTTCTTTGTAAAATTCTAGTACGTTGCTAGTTTCATGTGTCCGCCTCTACACAACACAGTAGGCTATCTGTTAAATCATTATAACTTGAACAAGAAGTTCTTGAATGGTTTCCATCTTTGGCGACGTATACAGTGTTCTACCAATACTGTACGTTAAACTTCAGATTCACTTTGTCAGTCACTAGGCACTGCCATTTCAAAAACAAACTGCTGAAAGTGTTCACTAACTGCTAAAATGCAAGCGTTTAGAGTACAGCACATTCGATCGCAGCTAAAAAATTGCCTGTGATTGTTGCACAAAAACGTAGGTTTGCAAGAAGTCACTAACACTGTAATTGAAAGACTCTTTATTTTATGAATTGTTCAACTTGCGAGAGATATTGGTTGTAAAGACAAGGGTCTTCAGCTGGGTATGTCCACAGTAGTCGAATACACGTTGCTTCAACATATTTCTGCGTTTTAGTCGGAAAAATCCATTCGTTGGTGGGTGTGTTTCAACTTCGTTATTTATAACTTGGACCTTTTAAGTTTTAGCTTTATATTATGTGCGTATATAATAAGACGTTTTAACCCACACGAGTTGTTTTAGGCAAAAAGCAAATGGGTTTGGGGACAGTTGGAGTAAAAAGGTTAACTGGCAGTTTGAGTACTTGACAACAAAAGTTCTTCGCTTTCTTTGGCATCGCATTGTCTCTCAAAAAGATCAAATGAAATAAAATGTTTATTACAAAACTAGTTTAAAATGTTAAGTAGCAAAAACTCATACGGGACTTTAAAACATTTTAAAGTCTTAGCAAGCGAGAATGCGTGCGACCGAATATCTTACATCGAATTATAACTTTTAACGACGAACACTCCCATCTGCTTTGTCTTTCATGGTTTTCACACACCTGCTTCTGCAATTAACAGCTCCGGAATTTGATTTTGAGCTTCTCTCATAAAAAGTTTGCACTGTTTACATTATTGTAGCCTGTTGTCCAAGACGTTATTAAAATATGCACTTAAACCTTTCTTTACGGGTTTCGACAACGAACAATCAAGTTCTAAAACGTTTTCAGAATTAACTATGAGCTGCATCTGAACAAAATGTTTTTAGAAACGCATCCGCAAGGGACTGAACCAAGACGAGATTAGAAAGCGTTTTCAAAATTGCTTTGCATTGCACACTTAAAACTTGCCACATGCTCAGTCAGCAAATTATTATTATTTTATAAGAATTGTGTTTCGATCAGTGCCTAGCAATATTTCAAACCATTATTTAGGAAAAACAATATGTACACAGGGTCCAGCTGATGATGCTTACGTTTGCTCGAGAACATCTCCATCTTCAAACTCTGTCAAGATCTCTTCAGCGTATCTGACTGGTCATAATCCTCCAACTATAGTTTCACCGGTGAGGAATCTCTTCGAACAGTATAACAGATGATAAAACTGGTTTACCTAACAATAATTTTTGTTTTTGATTCGTCTATTCGGTGGTTGCCAAGTTAAATCAATAGGCCATAATGCTTGATATTTCCACATGCATAGAAGATCTATATGTTCAAAAGGATTACAATTGAAACAAGGCCATTCGTTCAGTTTAGTAACTTCAGGCCGAGAGAGCATAGGCAGGGCTCATCATAAATTTGCAGACTGGAAACATCACGAGTTTAAAAGACGTTGCTTTGTTCTTCTGATAGAACACACCTAACTATAAACTGAATTGTTTGCTGAGCGATTCCAAGCTGGTAAAATTTTATTCAACCTAGTTTCCCACTGCCGTTATAAAGTTAGGACTTTTCAAAACAGCTTTACCAATTAGCCTATAAACATATAAACATATTTTTTACCAAATCTGCTATTCACTGTAGTAGAATCTCACAGTTTTTGTCTAACTTTAAACGATTGGTAAATGGTTTCTGCCAGGAATGTGAAACGTGAGGTAGTTGACAACGAAGGTTTTTTTCTCCTTATCAACTGTCAAAAGATTCATATGACAACCTTCCAGTTAGAGTGTGTCAAGGACTGGGCTGATCCATTGAATTACAATGACACTTATATACATTGACATACCAACAAATAATTTTCAACTCAGTCAAAGGACTTAGCAAAGTTTTCTCAATGAGTTACACTGTAAAACATTATAGCACTATAATATAAGTAAAGTGTCAACACATTTTTTTACATGAAAAACTCAAACAATTTATCTAACAAGTAGCAACAGTAAAAGTTCACTAGAGAAGTAGTGTTCTATCATTAATTTTCAACAGAGAATTATTTTTACTGTGTATCGAAACAGCTCATCAACAACCAGAAATTAGCATGTTAACAAGGTTTGCCATAGAATATTAAAAGGTCACAAACGTTTATCAAAATTTTGAAGTAGCTGCGATACAGAATGTGGAAGTATCAAGTTTCAACACCAAATTCCATCACAAACAGTCAAGATAAATGGATTTTCAAAAATGTGATTCCTATGGAACTTCGACGTGAAATCTTAAATGAGCACTTTATTTTACATTTCAACAGCAAAAGTTTGATACTTCCACAGGCATATATTTAATCTCTACCGCATAATTTTGCTGACACACTTTCAACGCAGATGCAGTAACTTTCTGCAGCAGTACTACAATCTATAATGACTTCGCTGCATAGGAGATATGCGTCACAATGCCATTGCAACAAACCAGTGGAAACAGCCACACGTCCAACAGTGAGAAACGTCAAACATAAAAAGTAAAGAAACTTTCGTTCTACACGCTTTGTACGTGGGCGTCAGAAGGATTCATCCAAAGCATGTCAACCGCGGTGAAACCTTAGTTTAAAAACTCAGAACTAAGAGAAAAACTTTTTTTAATAAGAGTTAGATAGGAAAATATCAACTTTCGAAATCCATGGGAGCATTTCCCCCTATCCGACGCCAGTGGCTATGTATCCTGTTTGGAAAATCTAGGGGTCTACGCAGGGACGGATTTAGAAAGCGCGGGGCCCTAGGTCATTGTAATTTTTGGGGCCCCACGCAGGTGCAACCTATTTGGTCGCTTGTCTTAAAAGCGTGAAAGTATGCCCTTCTTATGTGTAGCACCCCTTCAAAAACCTAACTTTTGTGGTGCCGACTTTGGATCTACGATTGCCTTAGATCCGAGGTGCCCAAAGTGCGGCCAGAGGGAAGAATTTCTGCGCCCCTGTTGGGGCTCATGACCTACTTAAATTATATTTGCATCTGATGAAAAAATCTTTGCAGTTGTGCGTCATATTTTTCCCAGGTGTTTGAATTTTTGTACTGCAACTAACCCAAAGGCAACGGGTTTCTAAACCTCTTAGCCCAATTACTTTTTAGCCTACAAGACCAACAATTCAAAAATCGCGGCTTCAAATACTTTAGCACAAACGTCGAAATATGTAACCTATAATCGATTTTTTATATAAAATAACGCAAACAAGCCTATTTCCTTGGATTACAGTTTGCAATTGTTCTGTTGATAATCGTTTATTTTTTCTTATCATTCATTAGTTCTTAAGGCAATGTAACTTGCTAGCGTACCGGTATATGGATGGTATACGCGACGCCATTTGTATTGTTAAATTTACGACAGTGCTTTTTACGGCATTTCTGTTTCAAACAGAGTCAGTTTCCATGTTTCCAAACATTTTGGGGAACCAAATGGGTACGAAATGGCGTATTCAAGATGAGGACCACACATGCATGAACTAGGAGTTTCGTTGTGTTGGTATAACCAAAGAAATTTTTGCAATTTGTTACCCTACAATATACAATCTTAAAGCTTAAGCCAAAGTTTACGGACAAAATTTAAAATATACTGCGGTCCGCCAAGACTTACGAATGGCGAAATGTGGCCCACGCTTAGAAAACTTTGGGCATCCCCACCTTAGATCTTCAACAGAAATTAAAGCCTTTCCTACATTCTTTTCAAGAACAAATGGCAATGCGATCTTTTCTTGGAACTTATAGCTCTTTCGTGTAGTTCAGAAGTTCTCTTCGTTAAATTTCGATGATTTCCAGTGTTTTCTCTAGGTTTATTTTTCGGAGATGCATTTTCATGCGGGCCCGCGTTGCTGCCCTCGAAAATATCGTCTATATACTCTAGTTGTGGATCTGATTGGCTGTACGTAAACTCATTTGTTATATTAACCACGTATTTTATGGACCAAACAAGCACAATCCATTCAGTGGACACAGGGTTTATTCATGTGTTTTTATAAGATGTCATTTTCCAAGCAATACAAAATATATTGTTTTAATGCTCTATGATATAGGATGATGGTACGCAGCATGAAGACAAGTTTCTTGACCTGCAAACTATTTTCTTAAGACCCTCAGCTAACTCTAACTGTACGAAGTAAGCCCAATGTAGTCACGTTTTTCTAAGTAAAACTCTGAAGAAACAGTTTTAGCTGTTTTAGCTGACATCTAGAGCTTCAATAAGCAAGCTCTGTATACTGGCTACTTAGTTGGAAACAACCAAACGTAGATCCACATCAAACACGCTATAAATTTGCCTACTAAGGCTCATATGATTCAGAAACAGTGTAATTGACATTTCGTTTACTACCAGAGACCACTGTGCTGCAGTGATTGGGCTCTAGTTCTAGTCAAGACGATTGTATTTTCGCTCGTTTCAAAGCAAACTATGAAGTTATGCCTCTGCGCATTTTCGCAAATTTAACTTAGTAATGAGTCGTTATAGGAAGGAATTGGGCGGGGCCCGTAAAGCGCGGGTCCCTAGGCCATGGCCTGTTTGGTCTATACGTAGATCCGTCACTGCGGGTCTGCGGGTGTCTATCTCCGTATACGTTGTTTCGTGGGCCGTCAGGTCCGCAGCCGTCTGATATTTTCGGGGATGATGGTGGTTGTAGCTTGTTGTTGCACCTAATACATAAACATGTTTTTGAAAATTTCGGGAGGGGGCAATTTTCAGATGCCCAGCACCTGGTTACTGGCTTGTGTCTCGCATTGATTAAATGCTGTACTGATGACAGGCAATGGACAGCTCCACACATGAAGCTTTCCCGTACACCTATCCGTTAACACCGAACACGAGGTTGAATAGGAATTATTCACAATCAGCTATGTTATTTGTTTTTGGAAATTGCACAAAGACATGGCAAAAAACTTTCTTGGGTTACTGACAAAGCGGTCGCCTCGATACCCCATCGATCCGGCCCTGGATAGGGGATAATTCAAACATTTTCACTTACAAGTCAGATTTGTCAGCATTGCAAACCCACCGCTGCTTATTCATCGTCGTTAGGTAATATCCACACAATAACCACGAGTAACAACCAAGTATTTGTTTATATTTGCAAACAGTATTTTTGTCAGATTCGTCAATAAATCGGAAAAATGAAAAAAACTGTAGCCTTCTGCGTCCTTTTATCAAATGGAACCACAGACAGCAGGAACTAACAAATTTCATGAAGTTTTTATTACCAAGCAAAATTGTTAGTCTGTTCGATTCTAACCTTGCTCATGCTGGTATAGAGTGAAATTGAGCAGCTATGCAACACAGCTGTGACTTTCATGATGTACGTTTTGCGTTAGTCAGCAAAAAGAGACATTGTTATGCGGTTTAATGGTTAGCGTCAGTCAAACAAGTCCATAAGTTTTATTAGTATTATTTCAATTCTATGTCAATCTTTTGGTACACGAAAAGCAGAAGTGCTGAATAGCCTTATAATGAAAATCATGGCCAATGAAAACGATACAAACGACGTATTGCAAAAGTTCCGATAACAGGAGCTACCGAAACGTTTGCAAGATGTCGTTTGTATCGTTTTCATTGGCCGTAATTTTCATTGTAAGTCAATCTTTTGCATCATGAAATATTGCATTTTTACAAAGATCTCATTTTTAAGGTGGATAACATTTGAGCAGCTTTTAAGCATTTTGAGCAGCTTTTGATAGTTGTTCACTCAACTTATCAAAGTTACATAAGGGCAATATTCACTTATTGTACTGTAATACCTTTGCTTCTGCAAGTGTGTAATTCGTTGATGTAAATTATTGTGTAATCGGATTTAACAATACGATTTGAAAAGCAGCATTAAGTTATGATCTCATACAACGCGATACATGTTTTTGCAAGAAGTGGTCGCATTTCATTTAGTTTGTTGTTTCAAAAAACATCAAACCAAAGCAGTGGCAGATTCAAACGTTGTGCAGATTGGCAATGACAAATTTTCTTCAAGATGTTATACGCACGAAACAAGTTTTACACTACTGTAGATGAGCTATTTGCCCCATCGCTTCTCCAAACCTGTTGAAAAAGTAACGATCGGGAGTGTGCTCAGCACTCATTGTCAATTGTGCAACAATCGCACTGTATATTTCCTTGAGGAACTTCTTTATCACAATGGGACGATAGATAGGGTAATGTTCGTGATGCCTGAATCAACCAGAAAATTTTTAGTGTTATGGTGTATCCAATGGAGTTATCTGGGCCTTTGCTACCATTTCAACAAACTTAATTCTTCGTAAATTGACACTCATTTATGGCAACACAGTCCGCCTCCTGCTTTTCCATCTATTATTATACGACACGACATAGCAAACGTAAACAGATTGGACATCTGGCAACCCCTTAACGAATGAACCCCATGATAAATAATCGTTTTGATTGTAATGCTTAGTCGTCCAAGGACATATAGGTCCAAAAACAAAGAGATTGAAATCCTGCTTTTTCAATGGTTGACCACTAACTTTGTGTCATTTGCAAATCCATAGATGCTTGCTTCACTTTCTTGCGTAACATCCATAATAACCATACATTCCAACCAAGTTCTTCTCCATAATTGTGAACACTTTTTTGTCGACTTGATTAATAAAACCAAAAATTGGAAAAAAAACTGATATTTCCATCATTAATTACCTAACCTACTAACGATACCAACAACTAACAAATTTCAGCACTTTTCCCTTACAACGGAACTTCGTATGTTAGTATCTTCTATTTTGAGCTTGCTCATGCTGGTCGAGGTTGAAACTGAGCAGCTTTTGCTGCAACACACCTGTGATTTTCGTGATGTAAGTTTTGCATTTGTAAGTAGAAATAGAGATTTCAATGTTGTTTACTGCTCAGTATCGGTGAAACAAACCCATTAGGCTTCACTATTTATATGAATTCTTTGTCAAACCTTTACATCACCAACCTGATATCGAAAGTTACATTAGGGAAAAACACACTGAAATGTTGTATTTTTACAAATTGTCGTTTTCAAGGTGGATAACGGTCACGTGGTGAATGCAAGCATCGACGACAACAGAATGTCATGCACATTTCTTCGCTCGTACAGTGTCACAAAAAAAGTCGATGGAAAATCTGTGACTTGGGATATTTCAACAACCAAATACAATCTACTCTTTGCCGAGGGTCAAGTCACTGATGACGGAAATGTGACGTACCATGACAAAAATAAGAACGCCACACTACAACCAATCAACTTTACAAATCAAACAATACCTAATGGTCAGAATGTTTTTTTCAAGTCAGATAGACTAACATCTTAAGTGTGGCTCAAGTCTAAAGGTTGCATTGTGTTTCACAGACAACATTCCGGATGAAAATATTGGTGGAAGTTGGAATGTTCCGCTACCATGTGGCACTAACTGTGCTTCTGTACAGTGGAAGCCAGTCACGTCCAATGGCACGGAGATGATGATGTTCACGTTGAAAGGCCCATCAACAGGATACATCGCGATGGCAATATCATCGGACATGAAGATGGCAAGTTTGGGCTCGTGCATTGATTTTTACTGTCTTCATTTCAAAATTCCTAATGTCTTTGCCAAAATAATTTTTAAACTCTTGTGAATTCTCCGTTGGATTTCATAAACTATTACTACATTTATAAGTTCAGAAACTTCCTGAAATTATGAATATATCTTTGAAATTATTTCAAATTGTTTGAGATTATTTGATATGCAGTTTTTCAAATCTGCCTATTTTCATTTCGCCCTGAGAACATACACATCAGCATTGCCGAAGTTTTTCAGAGCTTTCTCATTTGCTTGCATACATTTATCTTCTGCAGCTGCTATGAATGGGTGCCTCAGTTGAAGGTTATTTTCGTGTACTTTCATTAGTTTTATTTGTACGAATCACTTGTGTATCTAACAAGAATGAAATGCAAGATTTGCACAGGGTCCAGCTGACGATGCTTACGTTTGTTCAAGAACATCTCCATCTTCAAACAGTGTCAAAATCTCTTCAGCGTATTTGACTGGTCATAAGCCTCCAACATTAGTTTCACCGGTAAGAAAACATTTTCATTTGTATTCACTTGCATGCAAAATCAATTATACCCTCAGTAGTTTTTGTATTTAGTATTTCCTCTTAATGGTTGTTAACTTAAATTCATGAATCGACACTTAGACATTTCTGGTCACACGTCTGTGATTCGAAACTCTTGTTGATTCATTTACTTTCCGCAAAGCATTAAGTATTTTGAGTGTTAAATTTTGAATTGTTTTGGGGGTTGTTCACCAAACTCATCACAATTATCTGAGGGCAATCTTCGCTTATCGCAGTGAAACATCTTTTACTTACACTAGGTGTGTGATTCATTGATGTGAATTGGTGTGACATCGGGTTTAACAGTATGATTTGAAATAATCCAAAGTCTAATGAAAGTAACATTAAGTCATTATCTCAACCAAAGCGGTGCATTTTTTACAAGAACTGATCACACCTAATTAGGTTGATTGTTCAGAAATGTATTGAAACAATACTGTGGCAGATTCCCGTATTGATCCGACTTTTTACAAATCGGTGATGATACATTTTCTTCAATATGTTTTAATCACGAAACAAAGTTTTCACGCTAGATAAACAATTTGCTATGCATTCCAAACCTGTTGAAAAACAGCGTGATCGGGTGTCTTCCCACAAGTCAATGTCAAATGTAGGGTTTTTAAGGATTCACCGATTGACTGACCGCAACTATTTTGTCTGAATGCCGAGATGGTCGTAAAGCAAGATTAAGTGCATCTTCATGGGGTTAGCAAATCCAGTTCCTACTGTATTTGGAGGAAACGTTGGAAATTTTGAGAAACCGTTTCGATATCTCCGGTCAACTCCAAAAACACCAGTCAAATGAACTTAGCTCTTCGTAAATTGGTACTTATACTCATTTATAGCAAAGGCGTCCTCCTGCTATTCATCAATTATTACACAACTTACAGCAATTTTAACGAATCAGCTTACCTGGCACCTCTTCACAGTGAGCCCCGTAATATTCGCTTTGATTGTCATGCTTACATGTTCAAAGACATGAAAATCCAAGATCAACGGGTTTACAATGCTGAGTTTACAGCGGTTGACCATTAACTTTGTCTCAAGAGCAGGCGATCGATGCTTGTTTGTCTTGGCTATAGGCAATATCGACAACAACCACGAATTCCAACCAATGAATTATTTGCACATTTTTGCAAACACTATTTTTTGTCGGATTAATCAATAAATCTAAAAAGTAAAAACAAGTTGAGACTTCTTGTTCTTTGTACCTAATACCACCACCGAGAGCAACAACATACAAATATCATCACTTTTCCGTTACAATGGAAGTTAGTTAGTATGTTCCATTTTGAGCTTGCTCATGCTGGTCCAGTGTGAAACTGAGCATATACATGCTGCAACACACCTGTGACTTACGTGATGTAAGTTTTGCATTTGTAAGTAGAAATAGAGATTGCTATGCTGTTTACTGCTCAGTATCGGTGAAACAAACCCATTAGGCTTCACTATTTATTTGATTTCTTTTGTCAAACCTTTACATAACCAACCTGATATCGAAAGTTACATTAGGGAAAAACACACTGAAATGTTGTATTTTTACAAATTGTCGTTTTCAAGGTGGATAACGGTCACGTGGTGAATGCAAGCATCGACGACAACAGAATGTCA
>Ga0210059_1013671_pt1 | contig 12110 bp, 10 predicted proteins | sample Ectturendosymbi2_FD_188042 | JGI IMG/M metagenome (GOLD analysis project Ga0210059, IMG submission 188042) | Ecteinascidia turbinata endosymbiont from Florida, USA - Sample 2 (SPAdes) (version 2) | ecosystem: Host-associated > Tunicates > Ascidians > Unclassified | place: Key West, Florida...
TAAAATAGTAAAAGTATTGCAACTGAGGCGGGGCCCCTAGACATGGCTGGGGCCCCCCCCGGCCGGGGGGTGCGGGGGGCGGTTCCCACGGCCCTGATTACACGACTCTGCTTCCGTTCAGTAAAAAAATTATGGTTGAATTTTTATGTTTTACCAAACACAGATCATTCACTTTTTTCTAGTAATTCTCAGCCGCTAGCCATACCAATTATTTTTACCTTCCGCCACCGCTGTATATCATCATCACCTCAATGTAACTTAATCCTTCGATTATCATGTCGACTGTCAAATTCATCAACGAAATCATCTGCATCTATTTTGCAGTTCGTACGTTTCAACGGAAAGTAGATAAATCTAACTCAATCTTTCAATGGTCATGGAATTTCTGGGAAATGTTTTCACTAATTTCATTTTTCCATTCTCAATAGACAGAATAAATGTAATCAGTTACTGTTTCATGTGCTAAATTGCATACAGTTTTGTGTGAGAAAATTGCTACTGTCACTAGAAGTCTTAAATTTGATGTTTAATTATAAAGTATTTTCCACAAAATTATATGCTAAGGCAGGGTTTTTGTTAAGGAAAATGTTAAGTACCCAGTATGGACCTGCAGGGACCCAACAAATTTCATAATAATATCGATTGCAGTATCCGTTCAGATATTCACCTTGATAATTTTCGCTGATTCTAGGGCCCGAATCGGGTCTCTAAAACACCTTAAAAAACCCTGTGCTAAGGAAATATTTGGGGCGCGAGAATTTAGAACTATTTTCCAGGTCGCGACAAAAAGTATTTCCGGATGCCTGTTTTAAGTAGTGAAAAATGAAATAAATTGTTCGAGCGACATAGGCAGCTTCGACTACTTCCGAAGCAAATTCTTTGCCAAAGTTATTTCATGTTTTAAATCATTGCGAATTCTTCCAAATGTTTTTTTTTTGATAGAAAGGTTTGATCTCCGAGACAAAGAGCTGAAATACACCGAAGAATTGCTTCTGAGTCATTACAGAAAATCCTTACGAATTTTTATGAGGTTGCAGGACATGTGTTGTGGGTAGAGTTAAAACTGTAGTCACGAACCACTTCCGCAACATGTTTCGAAGTCATGTACACAAGGCAGCACAACGAAATACTGCAGCCAGGATAAATTCGGATAAATCAACTGAAACCAATTCTTAATGCTTTTACAACCTTTCCCTAGTGGGACAAGAAACAATCTGCTGACAGTAATGTAATCCAGTTCCATCTCACACTGAAATGCGCGAAAGATCAATCTTCCCATTTCTGCGACTGTTTCTTAGTTTGGAAATGAATCTTTCAACACCACGACCGTGGTCTGACTAAATGCATTTGAAAAATGTTGAATGCAGGCCATAAGGTTTCTAACTTATCGTTTGAAATATTGCTGGCCGAAAGTTATGTACTGTTTATGTCAACCAAATGAACATAAAAGGGAAATTAAGAAAAAAACTTGGGGATCACACAGGGGCCAACCATAAATCTGGGAGGGCCATGGGCCATGGCCCTCCCAGGCCCCCTTAGAATCACCACTGACAGTATTGCTCAGAACAAGCAAATATGTTTTCATTACAGGATAATGCTGCTAGCTCTACACATAGCTCTTATCCTTAGCACAACCTTAAGCTTTGATCAGGAGCAATTCAAACACAACAGCTACAATGGTTTTTCGCCTGATTCTCACGTAACAATCAGTAGAATTCAGCAAACACAGGACGCACGCAGCCAACATGCACTGAGTATATCCACACAATAGCATCAGTGGTGCCGCTCCAAGTGTTTTTCCACGAGATCAGTGTAGTCCAACTACAGGCCCGCGGGCCGTATGTGGCCCGCCACAGCGTTTTCAGTGGCCCGCGGAAGCATTCAGGAAAAATCTTCAAATCTGAACTTGGAAAGCGTGTGTAGTTACATTTGCCTCACTGAATTGCTTGCGCAGAATAAAATACATTTGCACAAGAACAATAAATACTACCTTTTCTATGTACCATTTTGTTTTATTTATTTATTTCACGATCAAATTAGAAGGTAGGCCCGCCGCTAACCCTCCGCAGGGCACCTGTCTAGATAACCACTGTGTTTATTCGGTGTCCCGGCGTTCGTTGCCTTGAAGAGTACATCTGGCGCAATGAACTCTGTACAGCCAAAAAATCTGTCTATCCATCCGCTAAACGCGGCCTACTCGAAGTGGCCCTCGAGCCAAATTAATTGCCCATCCATGAAATAGGTAATTTTAGTTACAACAAGAATAACATCTTTTAATATAAATGTAGAAAACTAACGATGTTGAAGACTCTAGACAGCTTCTGGAAATTAGTCATGAAAGATAGATTTGTCAAACTGAAAGATTTCGCACTAAAAATGCACTCGATGTATGGAAACATATAGCAGGTTTTTTAAGGCGTTTTAGGGACCCGATTCGGGTCCCTAGAATGTCAAATCTGGTGCCTAGAATCAGAGAAAATTATCATCGGGTCCCTAGAATCAGAGAAATCGGGTCCCTACAGATCCATACCAGGTACCTAACACCTTCCTTAAAAAAACCTGCATATAGCCTACGTGGGCGAGAGTACATTTTCTACGATGACGCAAGTCAAATCTAAAAACGGAAATCGAATGGCAGACAAAACACTGGGCAATAGTCTCTGACTTGCACCACTAACCAGGAGCGTAACGAGGGGGGCAAGGGAGCACAATTCTCCGGGCGCCGAATCACTATTGAGGCGCCGATTGACTGCGGGGGCGCCAAAAAGCCCAACAGTGTCACAAGTAATTTCTTCATCACAGTACATTTGCTTCAGAAAGACCTCAGGTTCGAACATGGAGGCGCCAAACCATCTGACCTCGTTACGCCCCTGCCAATAACACTGGTATTGAATAAAGTAACGACAGTGTCAGAGAAGCCTCGACCACAGGCATCCCATTAACAGAGATTTGTAATAAATTGCTATTTGCTATTTTGCAATAAGTTCAATGATGTACTCACTTGTTTTCCCTTTTTTCGTTTCAAATGTTGTGAATTTGATGTTTTATAGATCATTTTATTGGAAGTGTCGGGCGATTTGTCACGTTTTTATGAAGTGGTCCGTAGGTCAAAAGTAGTTGGCTCAGGCTGCGCTAGATGTGGTGTTTTTGCATTTCATCTAGTGTTCTAGTGTTCTTTATATCTATCATGTGTTTTTTATGAGTGAGCTGAATGTACATAATTATACAGTTTTGTGTAATTGCAACTGTAATTAAAAATTTTTATTTTTTGCAATTGTAAATTGCTAAAAATTCTATCTAATTACATCTTAAATTACACAAGAGCATATAATCTGTTTTGAGTTAAACCGCTACGCAGTCACTGTGGTCATCTGTTAAAAGTTTCAGCAGTGGCGTGCAGAGGTCTGGTGCAGAGGTCTGGTGACGAATTGGACGTGCGGCTTCACCACCAGTCATATCGAGATTCATGGAAACTGGTTAGAAGACCCTGGCGTTACTAACACGGAATCTGATTAGTTGAATACAACAAAATTTCATCTATACTATAATGAAGACCAGGGTTTTTTTAAGGTGTTTTACGGACCCGATTCGGGTCCCTAGAATCAGCGAAAATTATCATTGAGTACCAACCAAAAATCAGAGAAAATCGTGTCCCTAGAATCAGAGAAATCGGGTCCCTACTAATCCATACCGGGTACCTAACATTTTCCTTAAAGAAACCCTGTTAAGACATAAAATTTTGACGAATATTTATCGAACTGATCATATACCGGCAACTGACTCTATGCGTACCACAGTTTGTTGGAGGCCCCCTTGGATCTTGAGGCCCTAGTCTAAAGCCTACATAGCCTATTGGTAAATTCGGCCCTGCTTATAGGAGATTGTTTGTCAGAAGCCAGCTGATTTTACTTTGATCTAGTGAGATTGGTTTGCTGAACGAACAAACGGGCGAGTGATGTTGATGCTACCAGTGACTGTTTTTCACAGAAATATGCTTAAGTTCTTTTTTCTCTATTTTCATTTACTGTTTTGGTTCACTATCATAACAATAACGCCAAACGAAATATGAAAAAAATAGTTTTCTGTGAAGCTTACCACAGGAAGCACATATGCTTTCCAATAAATAAATTTAATAAAATCCGTTCTCATAAATCAAGAGAATCCAAAAGTACGTGTATGAGTATGTGCGACGACGGAGCATTTTATTAACATTAGAATCAAAAAACGTACAACAAGCATTTGCATTCTTCTTCACGCATAAATTTGAGTTTCACATTCTCTACTCACACACAAGATTAGTTTGTCCCATTTCCACATTCTCTTCTGATTCGAGCCGTGTATCTTGTGTGGCTAGTCCAACACTCCTTGAAAGCCAAGCGCGAAAGTTGAAAATTGCAAAAGCTAGAACATGAGCTAAAGGCATTCCTACCAAAGCTGTAGCGAGACCGTAGCCTGCAGCCAGTCCAGGGGAGGCAGCCCAATTAAGTAGACTGTATACGCTAGAGGTCACCTTACTCCAATGCAAGATCAAAGTGAACAATATGTACACTATGCTGTAGGTTACCGGATATATAAAATGCAACAGTCGTATTGGAATTCGAGATACCAGCAAGTCTATCAACAGAATCACAAAGTTGATGACGTGGGATTGAATGTTAAATGGATCCAACAATCCTGCTTGCGAGTAAGAAGCTGTCAACAAAAACCAGAAAAGAAGATCTGTGATCAAAGCTGCTGAGAACGCCACGTTGAAGACAACCCATGTCAGTTTGTGAAGCCAACGAATTTCTGAAAATAACATAAACAGCTTGCAGGCAAAATTTTCTCACAAGTCATGGCATCAGTGAACTTAAGAGACTTAAGATCAGTGACCGTGGCTACGATCTGAGATTTGTACCTCATACTGTATTACTCACAAATAAACAGGGTTGCATTTTGATACGTGACGAACACTTACCAGCTGTGAAGACAGGCAATGAAAATGTTTTGAGCAACTTAGAAAAGATCAACAAATAAATATTTTTGGTTTTAAAAAAATGAGCTAAAATCAATGCTTTACTTGAATTTTGAGTTTTCTAGCAGCTACAGAAACGTGGTAAGAATATTTCGCAACTTCGGTCAATTTTTGCAAATACTCTTATTTGTTTCTTAAAAATCTAAAAAATCGTTGAAGGAAGTATTTCGGGAGAGACTCACCCAAAACCTCATCCAACATTTGAAAGCTTTTCATCTCTTTATTAAACACTCATAAAGGAAAGAATTTCATCAGAAGTAACAAAGCCTTCAAAAAATATTCATGTTTTATTTTAAAATGTTTTCAATTGTTCTCAACCCATTTTCAATTAGAAATCGAACAATCTGAAACATTTCGAAATAAACCGTGAACAGGTGTTGAAGGCGTAGTTAGTTTTGATGAAGTTGATAAAATCTATCTCCATTTTATGCTCCAGAAATGAATTTCTTCTTAATTCATTTTTTGATGGATGCAGATTTTGTATCAAAAAGTGTCAAAAGCAACGCTCATGTTACTTGCCAAGTGCCGACCCCTCGCTGACCTGAAGACTGCTGCTTCGAGTGAGACGTACATCCGTATACTGCGACGCAAAGCGCCAAAGCGAAGTATACACAGTCAGTCACCTCGCTCCAGTTTGTAAGGTAGATTTCGTACTGGCTCTCACGAACCAGCACCAAATCTGAAATGATCCACGCCAGGGCGTAAAGGAAAAACACTGCCCGATACGCGACGAAAATCGCCTTGTTCGTTCCCCACTGCAAAAACACGCGATATTCACAGGAGTTAAATATAGATCATGTTCGTGATACTTCCTAACTTTCCAGGATTACCAATGTGAACTTGTAGTGATGCGAAAGTTGCTGAAAATGAACACAGTTCAAACGCTTAAAAACCCCGATGAAAGCAAGGGAACCTCTTTCTCGAAACGCGACCAGACGTTTATTTACAAAAGTGTGCTCCATGTAGCGTATTAGGACAACGTTAAGGCCCACAAAAAGTGATTTGTTTCCATTTAGAAAAAATGACGCACAGGTAGCAGACGTACATCAATATAGAAAACCAAACGGATGAAAAAAGGGTGGAGAAGTGCACTCTCCTTTGCTGCCACAAATCGACATAAAACGCAGAGTTTCCTCTTTGTTTCCAGCCAGCTCTAACGTTTCTATAGGTATTCGCAAAATAAGATACTTCCCACAGGGAAGCGCCGAGTGGATTCAGTAATCCAACGAAACTGTTTTCGACTTTTCATGTCATTCCTCTCCAACCCTCAAACATAAAAAATTTTGACGCAAAGTAGTATAAATATTATTTAGTGCTGGTATGCTCATCAAAGTGTTAGTAATTTGTAAATACTTCCACTATTATCGTGCTAAAATTTACGAAGAACCTTTAAAAAACTGGTTCTCTTTTTTTTCAGTACCATACTTGCAGAGAAATTAAAGACCAAAGCATACTCTACTGAGAAATGAAAGATGAAAACATTTGAATTCAATCTTTCTGGATTTGAAGTTTGTGTTAAATGCAACCTCAAAAACTTTTTACATTAAGTGTTCTCATTCGAATCCAGGTGTTCTTGATTAGAAGCAATTCTGCCTTTGAGGTTTCGAACAAAAAGACGAAAGATGAGGATTTCCCTGCAGCAAGTCGAAATAGCGCAATGAATTTTCGCATTAAAATTTTGCAATAACGTAGTATAAAAAGTGAAGCTATGTCAGTGAAAAAATACTATTTAGTCACAGAGCGTGGAAACCACTGAATGCATGAAATGAACGCAATTTTGGGTCAAACCAAGTTGTTTTTTATCCATGCTTATCCTTTACTTAGATCAGGGGTTCTCAATCGTTTTCCCGTTAAGTAACCCCGAGTCATAAAAAAATCAACCCGAGCCCCCAGGTTAGCTGGCAAAGCCGTGGATTTCACATTGTTGCATCACAACAACGCAAGATCAGGCAAAATCTACACGGAGTTTTCAGTCGGCACGCATTTTTCTCTAGTATAGGATATTAAAAAGTAGCAGTACATAAAAACTCAACTGCCATCAATGTACCCCTGGAAATCTTCCCGTGAACCCCTGGTGGTTCGTTAACCCCAGGTTGAGAACCACTGACTTAAATCGATAAAGAAACAACAATCCTATGTGTTGATGAAAACTTTGCGGTTACAGCAGGTAAATGAAATATTTTTAGCTGTAAACAGGTAATTGGCAGGATTACAACGCATTGGCTAATCTGAGTGAAAACCCAAACAACATCGATGTAGTCATCGCATGTGGATTCAAAACGTTCTTGTTTAAAGTGGAGCCAGAGCAAAAGCGAAACAGGAATTTAAAAATTATTTAGGTTTGTTTCTGTCTATGAAAATTTACGGATGCTTTTTAATTAAAATTACTCAGCGTGTTGTTATAATAAGGTTGTTTCACTAATCAAAATTTCTAGCTCCACTGAAAATACCAATCACTGGACATCTTACTGCTCTGGAATGCCAACCGCCGGATGATCGTTTTAGAACTTGAAACATGATTTGCATTGCAGTTTTTTGGCCTGGTTCGAGCAAATTTACTGAACATGCTCTGTTGAAAAACTTTGAAGTTGATGCGGCCAGCTCGTTCACATGATTTTATTCTGACGACAGAAAAAAATCCTAAATTGATGATTACGGTAACCCCGACGATAAGATCATCCTCTTTCAGAAGCGAGTAACACAAATTAGCGCCGAGGTGAACTGTGAAGACTATGAGAACTTCATCATTACGTGCCTCGAAGGTTTCACAAACTATTTTAAACCATTTTAGGAGACGGAGAAAGATGTGTTTCATAACGAATATACTGCAAACTTACCCTGCTTGAAAATCATTTTTGTAGATCGTACATCGTTTGCAGTTTTAACAGATCGATATGGAAAATTACAAAGGCTCCACTTTGGTAAATGTTCGAAGCTTGAGTGACTTTAGTAGTATAACGTCTACGGATGACGTTAACATTGGTCATCCCACTTTCTTCCCTGAATTTACCTATTTCAACAAAGTAAAAGAACATAAACTCAACACATAAACTTTAAAACAAGCGTTGTGCCTGTTCGAAATTACTGGCCATCCTCTGTTACTCTGTAATTTTTGCCAAAGGATATCGTCAAGAAGTTCGTTTTTCAGGAAAATTAAATCTAAAGCCAATGGTCTGTACCACTCACCTGCGAAAAATAAAAGTTTTCTGCCTGACAGCCTCTGAATCCGAAGCTTGCGAGAGAACATTCATATGCGCAGCTGGTGGTGGCCATCAGTTTATTCTGCCTTAAAGTTTTCCTGTAACCGCAGCTTTATCTCTTTCAGTGGTCAGTCTCAATTCAGTTCAGCGGGTGAAAATTTCAGCCGAGCACTGTAACGAGACAATCATTTACGTGCCTGGTACCCACTCGTGCGGAAATACGTAACAGCATCGGCATGCAGTGATGCTGGTGATATTTACAGGAAGTGATTTCCGCCACTGTGCAGTATTTATCACGCAGCGACAATGCCGATTGTCCGTGATGGAAAAGAAAGTAATGCTTTAGGTTAGGTTCCACTATTAGCATGTTTATTGTTTACGAAATGTCTGTGCTCATTTCTAAGCTTTCTTATCACAAACAGTTGTTATTACACATAACCAGATTGTTTGGAACTTGCAAGATGTGACTGAAGAGCATGTCGCAATGTTCTAAACTTCATTTGCAGGAATGATTCGAAGGCGAGGGTTAAACAACCAAAACGTTTCCAATTTTAAAATATTCTGCTTGACTTTTGCAGAAATATGTTGTTTCACATTTGCAATGCAATCCAGTTTTAGAGATTATTTTTATTTGCATTCGACTATGTCTGTAATGAAAAGCATATGTTCCTTTTCCGGAAAATAAAAAGATAATTTCATTTTCAGGAACTCACGTGCTGAGAATAATAATGAGCGAAAGAGTTTCTCTACTTTTATTTACTGAGCAGATTGCTTTGTAACGACACAAATTTCCTTTTATGTTCCAACTCAAGTGATCTATTCGACCAGAGACCTGTTTAAGTTGCTAACAAGAAATTTTTAAGAAGGAAGTGACCGACCAAGCCATAGTGCAACAAAAATCTTTGATAAAGTGCAATAAAAACATTTCGAAGCCCACCTATTATTTGATGATTCAGAGTTCTGTCACATTTACGTCGAAGACGTTTTGAATTATAAGGTTCTTTGATTCGCAATGAAAAACTGTTTAAATGCCCAGCTTTTTCTATAACCTTCTTTCAAAACCTGACTTTAAATTTGTAGCGCGTGAAGTTCGTGGTCTTGTCATTTTGTATTCTTCAGTTTACGGCGATGCTTATGGCAAGGCAACATAGCAACAAAACCTGCTGGGCGCTCAGCCTACACGTACGACGCTTGCATGAAGAAGAAAACAGTTAAGAGCACAAAAAGCGCATGTACATATGCATTTCTTTCAAAACTACTTGTGTTTGTTATAGTGTAGGTGCATATCCGCAAAAATCACCATGTCTTTGTGATGCGTAGATTTAGAGACAGAGCAAAACCACTTTGCGAATATGTCACAAAAATAACCTGCTATTGGTGACGCCTCAAATTACCCAAGTCAAACAACCCTCAGGCGGAAATTTGCGTAAACTTCTGTCAAGAACAGCACATCGGCTACTTCGTTGTAGCCAAAGCACGGTGTAGTGCAGGGGTCTCCAAAGTACGGGCCAAATCTGATCCGCAAAGTGATTTCATCCAGCAGCAAAGACATTTGGTCAACAACGGAAAAATAATATATTTATATACGATTACGAAAGATTTGTTGATTTGGTAGAATGTAACATATCCTGAAACAATCATATTAAGTAGGATGACCTGCCCTCTAATTGTTGCGGAGTAGCTTATGTGGTCCTGTGACAAAAATGTTTGGAGACCCTGGTGTAGTACTTCATCCCCAAACACCTTAATCGTGATGAAAAGCACTCCAACACTGCGACTGTGACAGTGTAAGACGGTTTACCAGTTTACCAGGGGCACGCTACCGTGATGTGACAGCTCCGACCGCTGGGCAACCCACAGTGAGACGTTGAAGTACCGAAGTAAGATACGATAAATGCACTGAGGCAGTTTTTGAAGAAAGCAAAATTAGCTTAGGCTAATGCAGATTTGGATATGTCATCGCTTCGCTGCTGCATGCGTTATCTGCGGTACATCCATTCCTTATCACATTTCTACATTTCTGTCGTTAGAGCCCGAGGTGTTATTAACACGATGATTTTATTTTATAAAACACGTTATATTCTTGTCAGTTTTTGATTAAGTATGATGCTTACATCCTTAATGACTTCGTCATTGAATAAATGGTATTCTGCTTCAAATGATGCTTACGAAAAAAGTTGAATAAGAATGAATGTTGAAATAAAATTGATTTCTTTTATTTGAAACATAACTGCATGTGTGGCGCCAAAGTACACGATTGACTTTATCAAACCTGCTTCTCTCCAATTAGTTTATACCTTACAGAAGTTTTAGCACATTCAGCCCTTTCAGGCATTTGATTTTACCGTGTTGTATACGTGAAAAATATAATCCTTTACCTTTAAAATATAACACCCAAAGATTTACATTATTTTCTCAAGGCAAAATGTATTTTGGAATAGTTAAAAACACTACATTCGCTTTTCGTTACTACACAGAAAAGACTGCTGTAGATTTGAACTTCATGCACCACTATGGTGGCCCGTTTGCGCCATCTGTTGAATAAGGTCAGTGTAAATTTTGTTTCACAAACAAAACATTTAAAAAATACTTTCACAGAAAATTTTTCTTTTGAAAAAAATTAGGTTAACTTATACCGTCTAGCGCAGGGTCGGCAGCTTCAGGCTCTGGAGCCGCATGCCGCTTAGCTCCTATAAAGCGGCTCTCTCTGGATTTGACAAAACTTGAAATTTTTACATTTGATTGTAATTAGACTTTAAGTTGATTACAATTCAGCCAACTCTCCTATTAATTCGCATCAAAAATAAAACGATATTAGCCTTTTGTGGCTTCTCGCCGGTAACATCTGCTGGAAGACGAAGCAGAATGGTTCTTTTGAACAAATATAAAATTACAAAATTCTGAAAGATTTATTAGGACATAATACCCTGAAAAGTTAACAAAAATAAAAAACACCACGATGTAATGTTTTATTTGCAATTATCCAACTTCAAAGACAAAGGTATCTTGCCTTTGCTGCAAATGTATCGATTATTTCGTCAAAAAACTGATTTAATTAAAATGTGTCAAGTGTATTAGCCCAGGTTGCCACGTTGGCCTGTTTTACTGTAGGCCAAATTTAAGATATCTGGCCTTGTTTCAAGTTGCTTGGCCTAAAAAATATTTTACCTTTTGGCCATTTTTTGGCATCATCTCCAACTGGTTGGTCTTTAAAAATCCATTTGTGTCGTTCCGTTTGGCCTTTTGGCTCTTTTTACGCTGAAAACGTTTGTTCTGAAGGAAAATATTGCTTCTGTTGTAGTCAATTTTGACCACAACATATTTCAAAGAAGTTCATCACAAGAAACAGAAGGAGGTTCGATGGTAGTTCTTCCCCAATGGACCAATCCAAACTCCGATGAGGAACAAAATGTGTCAATAGAGGACGGATATGAAAGCGTGGACTGAACATTTATACTGAATACAGCCGAACAATGGATAAAATAATGAAAATGACATTGTGTATATTTAAGAAAAGTAACTAATAATACTAACAAGTGTATTTAGCGCTACTAACCCGAATATTAACCCGTATAGTTAAAACTAGAAACACTAATAATAATATGACAAGGGCAAAACGTGGCAAAGGCAAAACATGGGCAAAATCATCGAAGCAAAACGGACTCAGGCAGCAGTCTTGGTAACGTTTTGACAAGACTCCGCACCAACGGAAGTAATACAAGTTCAACAATGTGCGAGTAACAGCTCGAAGGAAAAACACGAAGCAACGGAGCAATGCATTACAAGGAAGAGAAGTTGACAAGCAGCAACATGGAAGATATACTGAAATTGCAAGAATGTCATAAAAGAAATATAACATTCAAACAAGCTTTCTTTAGCCGAGGAATGGTTGATGA
>Ga0210059_1013673_pt1 | contig 12109 bp, 9 predicted proteins | sample Ectturendosymbi2_FD_188042 | JGI IMG/M metagenome (GOLD analysis project Ga0210059, IMG submission 188042) | Ecteinascidia turbinata endosymbiont from Florida, USA - Sample 2 (SPAdes) (version 2) | ecosystem: Host-associated > Tunicates > Ascidians > Unclassified | place: Key West, Florida...
CCGTGATCTGCAGTGCGCTGTTAAGTGAAAGTCTGCAACGACGTGTGCACTTAGATTTAATTAGCCTGCTTCAAGTTTTGCACAGAGTGAGCAGAGGTTAATGCACGTTTATTTAAGTTCTTTATCATTGTAACTGCCAAGTTTCATCAGTGTGGCACTGCGAGAAGTAGTATTTTAACGCCGGTAAAATTAGGCACTACCGCATGTGCGACCCGGTTGTGTTCGCACACCTTCAGTGTGGGATTGATCCTCGAACCTCGGAAAGGATAGAAAGATTGTGACCTCATCGATGTTAACTCTGCCAGACGAATCGGCCAAAGAGAGCTCTTACTTCCATGTGCATGGAAGTCACTTATAAGTGTCGCTTGCTCGGTCTTTCCCTTCTTCACTTGCTTTGGCCGACTTTGCTCACATGTAGTGGTTGCACTAGTGTGCCTGCTACATTAGGTAGTGTGCAGACATTGAAGAAAAGATGCAGAGTGATGTTTATGGAATGCTTGAGTGAGTTAATAAATAAGGAAGTCACTACGGATAAGCTTGGTCTGACGCAATTCAAATAAAAGAGTCGGTTTATCATTCAAATGGCATGGAGCTTGTAGCCTAGGGGTTATGTGCTGCAGCTGCTATGCCTATGGTTTTCAATTTGACTGATTCTCACCTTGCTGACTTTCGTTATTTTTCTTTACTTTTTCACAGGCTTATGTGTTACCTTTAGGGCAGGCGTGTACAACCTTTTCCTATTGCCGGCTGCATTACTTTTATTTATACAAGTGCGGCTGCCAATGAGTTAGAGTTATATTTATGAGATACTACCGGTGCCATGTGTTAACCAACACAGAACGCATTCACACATAAATTGCGTATTCATTCTATAACGCTTTGTGATATCACCATCCAGATTGTTACCCATCGTGTCAACTAATTTTCTTGCCTTACATTTGTTTTGCTTCAATATACGCCAGCATGGCTACCAAAGCTTATACTTTAAGTTACATGTGGATGGCCGCAAATTTCATTATCGAAGGCCACGCCGCAGGTTGTGCATTGTTGCTTTAAGGGTTAGGGTTAGGTTAGCATAGGTTTAGGGTTTATCTTTTACGTTTAGTTCATTGTGCGTTACTGTTACATCACAGGTAGCGTATGAATAAGTTTTCAAATTTCAAGATCCACAGGCGTATCTATATCCACTGCCTTAATATAATAACAGAGCTTTCAGAATCAGAGAACACAAATGCCTGTGTCCGCTCAACACTTGCTCCAAGATCTAGTGTCGTGGATTTTGACACCTTGCCTAAATAATGAAAAAGAGAACCTAAAAATATTTGAAGGTTTGAGTGCTCTGCATCCTATCAAAGTGTTTTCACAACCTGTTGAACTTCCATTTTCACAACTCCCTCTCAAATTTTTTGCAGGACAACATGTGTATAAAATAGAAGAGCAAATTAGAAAAATATGCTTTGTTGATTAGGCGATCGAGGTAATTTCAGACAGTGTCCTATAACACAAGACAAAGCAGAATTTTGGATCAAGAAAGTATAAAAATATTGCAGAAGAAAGCGTTTTTGATAAGGTTGCAGTGTGTCTATCTTGCTTGCTTAACATTGCCAATTTCGAATGCATTGGTAGAACAAACTTTCGCTACTGTAACTTTGACAAAAATAAAGTTAATGAATAGAATGAAGCTTATGATGCAAGGTGCACTGTTACATATAAAAACAAATCTCAGTTTTGAAAAATAATGTTAGAAAGATTCTATTGTTACTCTAAAAATGCTTGATGTATTTCATTTGAAAGAAATGTATGACAGTGTATTCACTGTCGAGAAGAAAATGCTTTAAGTAATGGAATTGAATGGCAAAAATGACTTTCACGAGTTGGAACATCTATATTTTTGTATATTTGGTTGTGCATATTTTATGTGTACTCTTTAATGACTGCTAATTAGATTTTTTGGCTTTTTTAGACTAGGTCTAGCTTTTTTGGTGAAAACAGATTGAAAACCATGAGGTGACAAGAAAACATTGAGCAAATGCAAATAGAGAGTCAAGTTTGTAGAATAAGTAGAAACCTTACCAACCACAAAACACTCACTAAAGTTTCAGGTATACCAGGTTTTTTTAAGGCATTTTAGGGACCTGATTCAGGTCCTTAGAATTTTAAATCGGGTCCCTACCATCAGAGAAAATTATCATCGGGTCCCTAAAATCATAAAAAATCGGATCCCTATAATCTGATAAATTGGATCCCTGTAGATCCAAACCGGGTTCCTAACATTCTCCTTAAAAAAAACCCTGGGTATACAATCATTCAGTTGCTTATATTCTTTGTATGACACACTACCAACTCATAGCTGAGTGGTTGATGTGACATGTCTCAAAATTTGGTCACTTCATCATGGATCATTACAACTAATGGGAATTACCATGTTTGAGGCTTAAACCTAATCTAAAAAAGAGCTGGCCCAAGGTAGAGGCACATGAAATTTGAGCTGCAAAAGGGTGTGGGAATGCTTTTCCAAAAGGCAAAAATCATGGTGCAAAGTTGGTCTCAGCACCTGTTGCTGAATGCTGATCCTCTGTTTGAATTTTGAAATTTGGGAATTTTAGGAAATTTCGCTGGACACATGAAATGCTTCGCGGGCCGGATTTGGCCCAGGGGCTATTGTTTACAGAGCCCTGAAAAATTAGTGAAATGTAAGCTGCCTTTGATTATAAGCTGCAACTTGCAGTCAGTGAAATACAGTATTTATTGATCAATTGCATTTACAAGAGGCTGCAAAGCGCCAAAATTACAATGACCTCAAGAATTATTTTTTTCAACCAGTCACAATTGAAACCATTAGTGTGTATGGCAATTCCACTTCCCCCTTTGTGAGCGACCTCATAAAGAAACTTGTTGATATGTTTAGTGACCCAAGGGAGTGACAGTGGTTTCACCACTAGTGCATGTCCCTGGCTGTGGTCAGAGAGAACACCACTGGGATATTGGCCTGTGTGCAAGTTTGATATAATTCTAGTTGTTCCCAGTGTACAGACCAGTATTACTGCCTGCCACTTTGCCTTTGTTTGTATAACTATTGCCACCCGAATGCTCATGCTTTCTATAAGTTTTGTTGTCCCCTTGTGCAGTGTTACTTCATTTATTGTTTAACTATCTTGACTATCACATAGCTTATGATGATGCTACAACATTATGATATGTTTCACTTTGCTTGAAACTTTTGAGGCTCTAAAAAGAAAATAAATTTTAGGCTGTTGCATATCAGCCAATTCACATCTTTTGTGCAGTGGACTTAAAAGAGGCTTGCAAATATTTTGTGCAGCCACCTTAAATGTTGCCCAGTTTTAACATGGCAATGGTGGACAAACTGAGACTTGCAGGCCACATGCAACTCGGTGACATGTTTTGTGCAGCTCTTTTAACTGAATAGTAATATCTAAATTAATAGCAAGTTGTTGCCTCATATTTATTGTTTGTTTCATTTTCAATGTGTTTACACATTGAATTAATATGGTTAGTTGCCAAGGAGTCTACGCAATTTGATGTAGGTCGTTTTGTGTGAAACTTGCATTCTTTAATAAACTGTATTTGACAATAAACTGATTTTGTAGCTCACTGGTGCTTTTGGTTTTCTGTCAATGACTCTTCTGTTGAACAAGTTTGCCCACCCCTGTAATATAGTATGCATAAAGCCATAAATTGCTTTCATGAATGTATAAAGCAGGCCTGCACAAGTCAGAGAGCTTAAAGGGCCAAATTGATCAACATAAATTTGCCATGGGCTACAAAAGTGTATTTCGTTGTAGTTTGGAATAAATTATAAAATGACAATTAATTTTCCGAAGTTGTAAACCATAAAAATTTTGAAAGTAAATCGATAACAATTTATTTAACAGAGAAACTAGTCTCATGTTTGGTGCTTCGAAAGTCTTTGTTAAAGGTGATGCGGGTGTGAGTATTGCGGCACCAGACAGGAGCGCAGTATGAGTGGACCAGGATTAAAGTGGCTATTGGCAACGTTGTTGCTCCAGCACCACAGCAAGTGGCCTCAAGAGCACGACACATAATGTCAACTTTTTGCAAAGCGACTGAAGGTGTTGGCGATACGTGAGCGACCTGACCAACGTTACTCCGAGGCTGTTTTTTTTTCAGTGGTTTTTCAGTCATGGACTGAAACGTTTTTGAAAATGACCGAAAAAATTAAGTCATTTTGGTCAGAATGTTTAAAAATTTAGGCTAGAAAACACTTATGGTGAGTTTTAATACAACTGTGAGCAAGGTTGAGAAAAACCCGTTTTTTTTTTAAAAAAAACCTAACCCACCTGGGTTTTTTTTTTTTTTTAAAAAAAGAAACAAGATTTTGTTCTTTTTCTAAGGAAAATGGAAAAATCTTAATTCTTAATTGTTTTTATTGTATCGTGCAATATCAATATTTTCAGAATTACACAATAATAACTTGTTATATTATGCCATTCAAATTTGAGGGTAAAGGAATGTACCCCATCTTTGTTTTTGCAAAAATTTGGTCAATTGTTTTTGCAAAAATTTGGTCAAAAATTTGGTCAATTTTGCAAAAATTTGGTCAATTCACGGCTTGGCAAGAATGCTCACAGCAAACAAAGAAAAACCATTTCCACACAAACTCTGCAGTTTCATGTTAAGTTTATCTTCATGTCCTGCTAGTTCAGCATCTATAGCAGGGATAACCAACCTTCTTAAAGCTGAGTGCTACTTCTTACGTGCCGATTAATGCAAAGAGCTACCAGCTTGATGCAAACTTCTGAAATAAAAATTTTGCTCAATTTACCTTTAATTATTTTATTAGTAACAATTAAGATATTCCCCAATGTGAAGACACTGATCATGCTAATGTTATTTTTAGAGCAGGTCTGCGAGCAGTAGCGTAGCTAGCCTGCAAATTTTTCCTGGGCCAAATGTTTTGACTTTCAGCAAGCAACTGTATTTTGTTTGGGACAACACTTCTCAAAGCATAAAACGACAAGAAATGCTAGAAATTTGGGGGCCATGCCATTTGGCTATGCCTATGCCCATGGACAACCTGCTTGGTCCTTGCAGGCGACCTCGATACCTGTTTTTTAGTGTTTTTTTCAACATATGATTTGATATGGTCCTAAATCAGGAAAAGTTGATAGATGCACATAAGGCAGAAGTATTGGTTAAATTATACTGATTATGCAGAGCTGAGAAAGTAACCATCACAAACTATTTAATCTTTTTTTTCAAATCCTTCAAATTTTATTGCTGTTTATTTGGTTTGATTAAAAAAAAGTTAAAGTTAACTGTACAAGTGTCCTGCCTATTTTATTTTTTACTTGGTAGATTTTTTCAAAGAAAAATGAAAAAGTGGGTTTTATTGGTTTTTTTTAAGTGGGCTTTTTTAAAAAAAACCCGGGTGGGTTTTTTTGGGTCAGGTTTTTTTACAACAACCCTGACTGTGAGACAAATGACCAAAATGCCTCAGCAAAAATTACTGAAACGTTTCAGTGAAAATAAAAACAGCTCCAAGATATTTGGGTTTGGAGCAGAAGGGCAGGATTTCGTTGTTGTGGTTGACATTTAGCTTCTTTGTTGTTGAGGTGGAAGACTGCTGACACCATTTTTGTAGTGCTGAGCTTTAGCTTCCAGGTCTGGAGGTATTCTTTTATGGTTGCCATGTCTTTGCTCAGCACCCCTTCCACTGCCTGGCCCATCTCAATCAGCATGTGGGATTGCTAGATTGTCAGCATATGCATACTTTCTGGATACAGTGTTTAACAGATCAGAGATGTAGATGTTGAAAAGAAGGGATACCAGGACGCATCCTTGTGGGACATCGTTCTTGAAGTGTCATTGGTGGCTTACAACTGTGGAAAAATAGACACGCGCAACTTCTAATCATAGCAGTAGTATGAAAGCAGGAGGTTCCTCAGAAGCTTGGCACTGTGAGACTAGAGTTGGTTCTGTTGTCCATTACCCGAAGTAGGACTTTTGCAACATTTTCTGCAATTGAGAAAGCTCTTGTGGGCCGCATGTTGTGCAGTCCTGGTATAAAGAAACTGTTGAGCAATCCTTTAATTTCTTTTTCATGGCATATGAGTACTTGCAACATAGCAAATGTACCTTGAAAATATGCCGGCTAATTTAAACCAAAAGTAACAAGTCTCCACAAAGATAATGTAGTCTAATCAATCAGCAAATTTTTAAATATGAAATTGATTTTCACTAATCCATTACATGCCAAGCATGAGACTGGACTGGCTGCAAGTACTGATTTTCAAGTCGCTGCAGCCACAATGCATGCGTCACGCAGAGCCAACCAAACAGAGTCAAACCAATGACCCTCCACACAACAGCAGTTGACATTGGCATAATCGTCTTGCCACATTGGTATGACCCGACTAAGAATTGAATCCTACCTACCAACTTTACTGGCATGTGCTTATCCAGTCAACCACTTAGCTGGCAACTGTGGGTAATTTGCCTAGTATTTAGAATGGCAATTGGGATGAGATTACATATCTGAATCAAGTTAACATTGAATGTATGCAACATGCAATGTCAACAGCATCAGCCCAAGATTTGGGATGTTGTGGTTTGGCCTGTTTTCACGTAGGTGGGAAAATGTGGTGTATGTTTAAAAGTTGATAAAGATTTTAAAATATTAACCTTTGTCTGAGATGAGTCTTGTATCAGGACCCTGGTCTTTGCATTATGTTTTGAATTTTAACTTTGAGTGTATGTCTTACAATTTTGCATTCTACAAAATCTGAAGTGTTTGCGTTAGTATGATGTACTCGTGATTCAAGTTTTAATTTCATAACTTCTTTACACTTGTCAATCAATGTAACTGCTTCGTCTTGTTTCACTAGAGGTTTATTTTGCAGTTAAGAATTTTTCTGTCAGAGACAGAAGCTTACGACATAAATCATGAAATCTTTAAAAATTGTGAACTGCACATTTTTAAGTTTTTCACAGCATTTTTCATCTTCTGCAAGGACTTCTCTTGCAAAATTTCAAAACTTTCCCCAACAAACTTCATCTAAACAAAGATATGCATCTTTGTAAGTTTTTATTGTTGATGGTGACATCTGTGCAATATGCATGTGATTACAATAGTAAGTTGGCTGTTTTGAAAAGAAAGTAGCAGGAGGTTGTAGTCTCTTGGACTAAGTGTTTGATGTTGGTAGCAGTGTGTACTACCTGGTGGTGTTGATGGTGAAAGTCTTTCATTTCTTGTTGTTGAAACCAGGAAACTTCAAGAGCGTCAGGTTCATGATGATGCAAACCTTGCCAACAAACCAGAAAGACTTATTTTTAGACAAGTAAATACCATTGCAAATGCTGATGACTGTTTTGTGTATGAGAAGAAAATCAGTTTCATTTGTGTACTTAACATATTACTGAGTGTGTTTCTACATAGTCTGCCTGAAACAAATGAATAGTGTACTCCTTGTATGTATGTGACATTTGTTGTTAGCATTTTCTTTTCCTGGGTGTTTTTAAGGCTGTTGTGCATTGATATTAAGACTTCTATTTTCTCCAACATAACCAAATGACACTGTTACGGTAGACATTGCCTTTGGTGTTTTGCCAGTAGTTCTACATATTGGAAGAGCTTATTCTGTTGTTTCTCAAAGTAATAATGCTGTACCACACACCCTTGTTCTTTTCATCTTGGTATTTTATTTTTCTAGGCTCCTAAAACTCTGAAATCATGGATACCTGCAAGGCTGCATCTCACCTTTTTAATTACAAAACTAATGGGAGTTTGAGCAACTTGCATTCTGGGCATTTGCCATAAAAGCAATGAAGATTTTCAAAATTAAATTACTAATTTTTCTTTCTGGTTCAGCAATATTTTTGACATGCTGCATATCTTGACAGTGGACAAACTATTTTTGGTTTCAGATGTTTCATGATGCAAGCTATACTTACACCTACATTCTTGGATGTGCGAAGACACTCAATGCAGTCATTATAGACCCAGTGCTAGAAATGGTATGGAGAGTAGTGAATAAGGCAGTTAACCGAATACATTCCGATGCTTATTGTTGTGCAGAAACATGTAAATTGCTAAGTAAAGCCTGCAAGCTAATTAAATGTGGAATAACAACTTTTTGTGAGTAATTACATTGTGTATTTTTCCCAATACACAGTTGTATAATTTTAGGTAAAAAATGTAAAAATACGTTTAAATCGCATCCAGTAATTCAATATTAATATCCAATAATTCTGTAAATTTTAGGTTGACAGAGACGCAAACTTCTTACAAGAGATGAATCTGAATCTTTTATATGGCTGTAAGTATAACACGTATTTGAAAAAAACATGTGTAATGTCAGCGTACTGGTAGTTTCAAACATGCGATTTATCAGTGGTTGTTGTCTGTTAACAATAAAACAATGTTTACGGCTTGCAAAATTTAAAGCCTGCTTGCGGATACATGCTATGGTGTAGAAGCGTGTTTTTATTGAAATCGTCAAAGAGTGTTTCTGGCGTAACTTGAACTGAAAGATACCGGCGAACGAAACAAACGCTAATTTGAAGAACTGTCAAAAACAATTAAACCATAGTGCAGCGCACAAATCTTGATTAGGTGGATCTTGCTCAGATTTTTGTTTGCGTGTCTACCCATCGATATACTGGATAAAAGGCAGATTCAGGATTTTTTTGGGGGGATCAGGGGCGAGTTCATCCGGATGTGTACTGACTGCATAACTGTAAAGACGCACTAAGTTCCGAGATCGTCGATGAGGGTCTGAGAAAGCACTCCCCTCAAAAATTTTGAAAACCATAATGAAATTTTAAAGGCGTTAAATATCAAGCAACCGATGCCGTTGCAATCTCAATACAACCCATTAGGTCATCGCGATGCCTTATTTTGGAACCTCTGGCCTATACATAAGACAAAGGCAAACACACAAGGCAAAAATAATCTGAACAAAACTATTTTGTGGGAAACAACCTATAAAAATAAGGACAAATGTGGGAAATAAGGATGGTATAGCAGCCCCGCCTATAACTGTTTGATTGCACCGGCCCATCGGAGCAAGGGACACCTCCACTTGGAAAGTCGCTGCAGTACTAAGCGGCGGTTGTTACTCCTTGCAAAATCGTCCATAGTGAAGTCCAAATCTATGTTGACTTTTCTGTGTATACGAAGCAAGGCTAGTCCGTTCAAATGCTCCTCTGCGGTTGTGATGCGGAGACACATTTTCAAGCGGCACAATGCCGAGAAACGTCGTTCAACCTCACATTGTCACTGGCAGTGTAGCTACAATTTTCGGGAGCTTGTCGATGTTAGGAAATACCTGTTCATCACAATGGATAAGGGCTTCTAGCAGACTGCTGGACAACTTCGATTGGTCGCAGTTGGTGAATTTTACTGACCACACGTGGAGCTCCGAAGGTAGTGACAGTGCTGAGGGCAGATCTTCTTTGAACAGCTCAACCAGGCTGTCAACGTGATGGCGCCAGTCATGAGTCTTGCTCATCACTGGTGGTACAAGGCATGTAAGCCCATTGTGTCCTTTCTGGCGTATTCGTTGAACCTATTGGCCATCAACAGGTGGTCCAGAAGTGGAATTGTAATGATTTGGCAGTAGCATTCATCAGGTGTAGCAGCTCTGATGTTTTCCCTGTGCATTTGAATTCACATAAGCACGGGGCCATGGGAATATTGGTTCCAGTTTCTTCCGCCACTTCGCGTGCCTGTTTCATCCATCCTCTGTGGAACTCCCCAACACGGGTGTCTTCCACCAGTCCCATCGCTCGGGTGATGTCGATTGAGCTTTCCCATAGCATGACTGTGTGGCTCTTGACATAGTTTAAGACAGCGGTTCCCAAACTTTTTATGTTGACGGCGCCCTTTATAAACTTATCAATACTTGCGGCGCCGTAATGAAGCCAAAATTTGCAAATTTCAAGTTTTACCAAAAAATTGTATTTAAATCATGTTCATTGTTCAAAATGCACGAAAATGTCAGCGTTTATTCGCAAAATACTGAAAAACGTTTATTGTGAGCAGTGAGCTTGTTGTTCTATGCACATTTTATCAAACCGCGGTGCATTGTTTGACATTGCAACACGTATGTCGCTTTCAATGTCCATCTTATTGCGGTACTTCGACTTGATTACTGCTACCGCAGAAAAACCGGCTTTACACAAGTATGACGTTACAAGAACACGGATAGCTTTACAGCCTGTAAGTGGAAATTCAGATCGAGCCTTTACCCAGAATGAAATGAATGAATTAGAGTTGTATATGCTTTTCAAAGTAAGGTCAGAAGAAAGATCGATAAATTGTTCAGCTTCCAGAGATGTAAACCTCTGAGGCACATTTGCATTATCAACAAAAGGATTTCTTATCCAATTGTGCTTCTCCATGTCTTCAGAAAAATATTTCTCAAAATGCGAGATTAGAGCATCCAAATGCGAACACATCACAGTCTTCATATCACCCTCATCGGTATTCTGCAGGGGGAGATTGCGAGTTTAAATGAGATCCACTATCACATTGCTTGTTATTTATCAACAGGTCAGTTTTCTACAACTGTAGTTTTCTTTTAAAGGCTGTAATTTTTCATGGTGTTGCAGAAAGTATCTTTTCCTTGGTGTGAGATGTTTAACTGACTTAATTTTGCAAAAATATTACAGAGAGATACGCCAACTGAGTCAGGAAAACCTCATCCTCAAAGGTAGTAGCAAGTGCATGTTTTTTTTCTTTTAAAAATATGAAGATTTCGTTTCTCAATTCGTACAAACGTAAAAGAACTTTGACTTTGGAAAGCCAACTTGCATTACAATAAAACAATAAATTGCTGTGCTCTGCTCCTAATTCATCGCAAAGATGTTGCTAAAGCCGAGCTTTAAGCGGCCTTGCTTTAATGAAATTCACAGTTTTGACAACAACTTTAAGCACTCCATTAAGGTCACCACTGAGCTGTTGCGAAGCCAGCGCCTCACGGTGTATCAGGTAGTGGGTCCATTTTGCGTTGACGGCAACGCCCTGCACTAACGTTCGCAGCCCGCCATAACGACCAGACATAGCTCGGGCACCATCTGGGAATAAACCCACGCAGCATTTCCACTCGAGGTTATTTTCCTGAAAAAAAAAGTTCAGTATTGCAAACAATTCATGTGCTCTACAATTTGTCAAAATGGGTTTACAAAAGAGCAAATCTTCAACGATGTTGTCGTTATCAATAAAGCGTGCGTAGCAAATCAAATAAGCATCTTTCTTACTGGTTGTTGCCTCATCCAACTGTAAGCTGAACTAATTTCCACGCATTTTCGCTAATTTTGGATTAATGTCATCCGAAATTTTATCGATCCTCCTGCAAATGGTATTGTTTGAGAGTGGAACAGGTTTCAGTTTTTGAGCAGCTGATTCTCCAATCATTGTCGAGACTAAGTCAAGCGCAGCAGGAAGCACAAGTTCTTCCGCAGTAGTATGCGGTTTTTTACATTTCGGGTTTCTGTGCGCAACTGTAGAAGACGCAAGCTGTGCCTTGGCTGGTGTGTGCAAAAAATTTGAAAATAAGACCGACTGCTTATTCATTTCTGATAACTTACAAGCAAAAAATTCGCGTGGTTTTCCGGGTAAGTTGTTGTGGTTTGTTGTTAAGTGGCGTTTTAGTTTATTATAGGTAGCATACATTCCGCAGCTAAAACCTTGCAACAAATAACACATTGCGGATGCTCAACGCCTTCCCTTTCTGCGACTGTAAAGCCAAAATTGAGATAACTACTGTCGTATTTTCTAGTCTTCTTTCTTCCACTTTTCTCTTTGTTTACATCAACTTTTACCTGTCTCTTCTGAGGTAAAGTACCGGTAACTAATGCGTCCATTACGAAGCCAATAAATTGTCAGTACTTTACTGCAGGGTCAAATCATTATAATCCAACAAGGGGTGTAACCCAATGTCACAAAAATGCCTCATTTTTTTATATAAGCTGCACCCACATGTAAAATGGCCTGAAAAAAAAACATAATTGAAATCCATCAAGGGGCAGCTGAGTTATTTGCTTTTGAGTGTATCACTAGGTGGCGTTGCTCGCGATGGGCAAAAAAGACATATTGCAATAAAACCCATAGTTCTACTGCTAG
>Ga0210059_1013674_pt1 | contig 12109 bp, 8 predicted proteins | sample Ectturendosymbi2_FD_188042 | JGI IMG/M metagenome (GOLD analysis project Ga0210059, IMG submission 188042) | Ecteinascidia turbinata endosymbiont from Florida, USA - Sample 2 (SPAdes) (version 2) | ecosystem: Host-associated > Tunicates > Ascidians > Unclassified | place: Key West, Florida...
AAATCACTTGATGTTTGCCAATGATATTTGTGTGTTCTGTCCAAGTGTACGTTGGTTGCAAAGAATACTAGGCGTGTGCCAGGCGTATGCAGAATCGCATGGGATTATCTTCAACTGCAACAAAACTTTTTGTGTGACGTTTAAGGCTAAGAGTGCAAAACGCACAGCCACTCCAGTCTTGAAATTGGGTGGTCAATACGTTAAATCTGTTGACCAATACAAATATGTGGGGATTATTTTGGATACTGAGCTCTCAGATGACAAAGACATTCAGAGACAACTGCGACATCAATATTGTGCAGCAAACAAGCTGCGAGGCTCCTTTTCCCGATGTTCAAATGCAGTTAAAAACGTACTTTTTTCTTCCTTTTGCACTCCCAAGTCATGAAGTCATGCATGCGGAGATTGCGTGTGGCATATAATTTTGGATGCAGAGCTCCATGCAACCTACCCTGGAGAGCGAGTGTTAGTAGCCATCAGGTTCAATGCAACATTCCTACCTTTGAGACTCTATTACGAAAATACACGTACCTGTTTCTCGAAAGATACAGAAATCTAACAACAAATGGTTACGTGCTTTGATGCAGTCAGATTGTTTGTATTCGTCACTATTCTTTGAACAGTATAATCGCATTTTACTCTGTGAATGAGCCATCGAACATTGCAAGAGCCGTTTGAGTAATGGCATGTCATGCCACAATGCTTTCGCATTTCAACTAGACTCGACCAATTCAGGAACTGGCGCCCTACTCCGCAGTTGTTTTGTAACAAGTCTTACCGGTTAGCTAACATTAGTGTCAACAATGTGTCTGTAACCCTATGGTTCTTTCTTCAATACAGTTGCAAAAAGTGTCCCGTAACCCTGTGATTCCGCTTGATTCAATGCTTTGCACTGCGTTCTGTTTTGTCTGTTTTCATCGACCTGCGTTCTGCAGAGTGTGTGTTCATGCTATGGACTTCGTGTCTGCTCATAAACAAATAAATCAAATATGGCCTCGAACCTGGGTGTTGTAAAGGCTAGTGACGTTCGAAGCCCAGCATTGATTAATTCAGATCTATCTGGAAGCGAGACTCAACGCGTAAGCAAATATTTTGTTTTGTTTCAACGCTTAGGAAAATGCTTTTTTGCTTTTCTTTTGCTTTAAATCTCACTCATCACAGTCGAAATATCTTGATATTGCAGAATATGAATTAATAACTTTTGAGAGCTAATAACTTCCCTTGCGCAATGATGAAGCTCACAAAGTTTCGTCTATTTCTAAGTTCACTTTTTGCAACCTTTGACATTTTTCTTCTGGTTGGTTCTATTTCTTACTTACCTGTTTTTATCACATGACATCCACTGTTGTTTTTCTTTCTTTTGATTGCCGAACACATCTTTCAAACATGCAATCAACGTTGCGTTTTTGCTAAGGAACATCGCTCACTAACATCTCGCCACAAGCTGTTACTAAACCGCCATCAACGTGCTGTTTCTACACAGGAAGGAAAGGCTCGTTCCGCGTGATTGGTCGCATTTGCTGAGTTTGTGGACTGCATCAAGGCTTCTGAGGGAAAAGAAGCCTTGACTGCATGTCCTGAAGGTTAGGTATAATTGTGCTGTGTAACGTCTTCACTCCCACATTTAAGTGATCAAACAGCAATTATCCAACCACGGACGAACTAAGCATTTTCCCCTCAGTTGCAGATTTCTCTAACCATGCCAAATATTCGTTTCGTGGCCAGCGTGACTTGTCTACGGGTTTGCAATTACAACAAAAGGTTCAAAACCACATGGCCATCATTCATTGTTGCCATAGGCGCGTAGCCAGATGGAGGCTAGACGGGAGCAAACAGGCGCCGTCGTCCCAAAATTTGGACTGCAAATATTGAACCGTCAAGCAAAAACTGTCATAACCGCGTAAAACCAATTTGTCATTCCACTAGCATGTAGATAACTGATATTTTGCAAAGTTTCTGCATTAGAGCTAAATTCCATGGTTTGTTGAAACGTGTTTGCTCAGTGGCGTAGCGGGGGCGATTTGACTACGCATGCAATTTCTGGTTTGTGTCTCGATGACATCATTGTGCTTAATTTGCTGCGGTGTGATCATTCTGCAAAAGCTTCCAAGCAATTGTGATTCTAACACGCTGCTTTTTCGCTTGAATTCCCCCTCTTGCGCAAGTCAGACTCTTTCAGTGAAATACGCGGTCGTCGCTCGCAGACGTGTTGTTCCAAATCCACATTGTTTAAAGTGTAGGAGCGGGCAAATTTTGCGGGGTGCGAAGGATTTTTTCCCGAATGTCCCCAAACTTGCCCAAGAATCTTATCTTTGACATTTGCCTACAAATGTTCTCCAATAAAGATCATGAAGACTTTTTTGATGTGACCTCCCAAAAAAGGACTTTATGTGTTTTACTGCAAAAGTTGGACGCCACTTTTTGCACGATTTTCAGAGATTTTGCCCAAATTTTGAAGGATTTTCCTCAGACTTTCGACAAATCAAAACTTTTCTCTGTGCGCTTCCCCCTGCACCCCCGCCTCTTACCCCATTCGTTGCGCTGGTCAAGTAGATAATTCCAAGAACAAGAGGCGCACATTGTTTACAGTATTTCAACGACAGGCAACTGCTTCAAAGACACTGCTGATTATCTTGAATACTGTGTTGAAAGTTATTATCACTATTGTGAATTTCATCAAGGCATCTCCCGTAATTAGCCGCCGGTTTTCAACAACGTATTCATGGGAAGTGTGTTTTTCTTCGGATTTTATGACTTACGCTGCACGATTTCTGGCTTTAGTCCACGCATCCAGATGTTAGCGAAGAGAAAGCAAGCAATCAAAAAAATCGCAAAAAAATAACACTTTACTTTTCTTTTTGATGCGATGTGATGTAAATGAGTGAAATCCTTGAGTGAAAACCTTTCAAGTGCTACGAAATTATACGAAATCTATACAGGACAGAGCCAATACCTACTGTTGTGGCTTAATAACTTTGCGAAAAACATCGTCTCTAAAACTGTCACTCGGAAAATTCGAAATTGGCGATATGTGTTTTTGGGAAACTATCCCGAAAACATTAAGAACGGCTGCGACAGAGAATCATCAACCCAAAAGTAGAACTCTACTTCAGAGCTCTTCAACCGAAGTGTACGGTAACCCTAGGGTGCAGCAAAATATGCGTGGGGTGCACCACTAAGAAGGGGTTCACAAAAGTGCATCACAACTTGTCACACTAAACAGATAATTTTTGCAAAAACTTCCCGTTAGCAAAAATCAACCATTAAGCAACGAAGTTCTTTCAAAATTTAACCAAGACTTTCCACATTCTGAAGTGTGGTGTGTAATCATCAGACAATGTCGAGCTAATTGTTGTAATTACTTAAGTATTTGTGATTCACAAGCAACAGACGATGAACCATGAAAAATTGATTTATTTAGCTGGATTACGACTTCCATTTGAAGTGGGAGGTGAAACAGAAAACAAAGCAGTCACTGTCATGTGGAAAAAACATTTTAAGGCATATCTGAACTCATCAAAAAACTGTGAAATTGGTAATTTATTGAAACAAAATATAAACTCACACAGTAATGTTTGAAGGAATTGACGGCTTCATGTACAATAGTTATGAAGTTAAATCTCCACTGCACAACAGACCCGTTGCCACGGAAGATCTTTGGTGAGCACAGCCATCCCCAAGCAAGGCTCCAAGCCGCCCCCCCAAATTGAAATATAACCAACTGTAAGTCAGTGGTATTTTTGTCAAATTCGAATGTCAAGCCCCCCCCCTGCACGAACGTGAAGACCCCTATTGACGACTTTCTGGCGACTGTTCTGCAGCACAAACTTCCACTAGATCGGGCAGCTGGCAAAGATGGCATTTTTCCTGAACACATTTTTTATGCTGATTCCAATTCATGCAATTATCTGAGCAGTCTATTCAACGTGTCGTTAGGGCTGGAAAATTACAGGATTTCACGCAAACTATCATTTTACCAATTTGTAAAAACAAGATCGGTGACATGAGTGATGCTGGGAACTAAAGACTTATCTCTCTTGCAACTTTCATCTCCAAGTTGTTTGAACATTACATTTTTTCCTGCATCTCAACGTTTTTGACAAAAACGGACAACCAGTTTGTTTTCAAGACACAAATTGGCACTGACATAAGCAAGGATACCCCAGTGTTTTCAGCATTCTAACTAAGATACGCCTGAAACATTTGACAAAACTAACCATAACCTGCGTTTTGTCAAACAAATCAACCGATGTGTATAGCATCACTATTAGACCGTCGTGAGACAGGTTTCTGTAGTTTCACCCTATTGATGAAGTGTTGTTGCGACAGTAATTATGCTCAGTACGAGAGGAACCGCAGATTAAGACATTTGGATCATGTCCTTGGCTGATAAGCCAATGGTGCGAAGCTACCATCTGATGGATTATGACTGAACGTCTCTAAGTCAGAATCCCGCCTGGAAGGCGACGATGCACTCGTGCCCCGCCGGCGATGAGCACAGTTAGACGGCCGTTAGGCTGTTGCTAGAGCCGATATCCGACCTTACGCGAGCGCGGCAAGGGCCGCTCCCTAGTTGGTGCATCCTCCTGTTCGAAAGGCGGGGTGCTAAATCATTCGCAAACGACCTAGTTGAAGATCGGAGTGTCGTCATCACTAGCACAGTCTTTTCAATGCGGTTTGTTGATACGGATAAAAGATACGCATAAACGTTTATACGCATAAAAGTTTTTGGTAAAAAAGATATATAGCTCGTAATGTCCACCAGTTGCTATTTAGGAACAGGTTTTCGTACTTAAGAAATCCAGTTTGTTAATGAGAGTCACATGGGTGTCCACACAATTTGATTGAACTGTTGTTCACTTTGTTCATTTGCATCAATGACTTAGGGATTCGCTCTGAAAATATGCTACAGACCCCGTCCTACCTTAATCCGGCACTGCCCCTTGCTACACCACTGTGCAGAGTTATTTATTGTTACACTATTGCGTTCATCTACATGTGTGTGAGGAGTTTGTGTCTCAGACAGACGGCGAGGTGCATTGATTTTCGCGCTGCAAAGTTCGATCACTCATTCACAGAGTAAAATGCGATTATAGTGTTCAAAGAATAGTGACGAGTACAAACAATCTGAGTGCATGAAAGCACGTAACCATACGTTGTTAGACTTTCTGTATCTTTCGAGAAATAGGTACGTGTATTTACGTAGCAGAGCCTCAAAGGTAGGGATGTTACATTGAACCTCATGGCTACTAACACTCGCTCTCCAGGACAGGTTGTTATAGAGCTCTGCAACCAAAATTATATGCCACCCGCATTCTCTGCATGCATGACTTCCTGAAATTACACCATAATTGTGATGCATACATGGGCGTAGGAAAGGAACGAAAAAGTACGTTTTTAGCTGCATTTGAACAGCGGGAAAAAGAGCCTCGCAGCTTGTTTACTGCACAATATTAATATCGCAGCTGTCTCTGAATGTCTTTGTCATCTGAGAGCTCAGTATACAATAAAATCCCCAGATATTTGTATTGGTCAACAGATTTTACGTATTGACCACCCAATTTCAAGACTGGAGTGGCTGTGCTTTTTGCACGTTTAGCCTTAAACGTCATGCAAACAGTTTTGTTGCAGTTGAAGATAATCCCATGCGATTCTGCATACGCCTGGCACACGCCTAGTATTCTTTGCAACCAACGTACACTTGGACAGAACACACAAATATCATTGGCAAACATCAAGTGATTTAATAAGACTTCACCAATATAACACCCTGCTTTTTATTTTACTTCGCCTTAACCCATTAGGCCAAAGGAAGCTTCCGATAGTGATTTCACTATCGGGGATGTTATGCTTTGGCCGGGTATGCACTTCTCCTTGCGCTCTCAATGCAAGCGCTGCTCTGCAGGGCGCTTGCATTCATTCTCCATGTACAAACTCGGCGTGCGTTCTTTAACTTGTGACACATCAGAAACAAACAAGGATAAGAACAAAATTGTCATATAGCATAACATACCTTGCAATTTGGATGGAAATTGAGCTTGAAGGTTTAATGTACTGTTTTTCAGTGAAAAACAGAAGGTACCGTATTTTAAATCTGCACACATGCGCAAGAGGCAAATAATCATTTTAGTGAAGCACATATGGCTCTTTTCAGATTTCTCATGTACTGGTGTCTGTAGTTAATTTCTCAAACATGAAACCAGCTACGGCAGTGGCGTGCAGAGGGGACGACGGGGCAACGGCCCCGAGGATCCAAGCAATGGGGGCATCCAAAGAGTGAAATTACAAAATTAAAATGCTGTAACTAGATCGTTTTTCGTTTTGTGAGGCTACTAACACATGTTGCATGGATTTACTTTTTCGAAGGTTGTTGTGTCGACTGTCTGTTCGCTGGTCATTGATGCACATCATATAATAACAAGAACTTGTGTAGACTCTAGCTTCCAATTTATTCTAACACACCTTTTTTTCACCTCTGCAGTTAATGAAATAAATCTTAACCATCATCTTGGTACGGTTTCATGTTTCGTTGTATTTTGAGACAAAAAGTTGTTTAATGTGTGCTTTTTCTTTATGGTGCTCAGAAATTACAACCTATTTTGTACAAATTTTGTCAAATTTCTTCTCTTTGAAAATATTGAGAACCATTCATGAATTTCGTATGGTAAACTTGCCATATCATAATGAATATGTGGAAAACTTTTCAACGCAAATTTTCACTGCGGTCATGGGTAACCGAGACGACGATGATACCCTCCTTTTCTAGTTTTTCATTTCGTGTCAAGTTTGGCCCATAATATCTCACAAACCTTTCGACATTTTACAATAAAATGTTTCTAACGTCAAAGATGATGCTATCAGCAACTATTCTTCCACATATGAGCGAGAACTAACAAGAAATGAAACCGTGGCGAGGTTTGAAATTTTTCGAAAATTTGTATCAAGAGCTAGAAACAGTCAATTTCGGGGTTCCATGACCTTTGACCATTGAAAGGCACAATGTAGATAATGTTTTTTTTCAATATTTGGCAAAGTTACTAGCATCCCTGAAAAATTGGGTTTGTTCTCTAATGTAGTTTGGCAGTAATAAGGCTTTAAACATGGCCAAATATGAACAACTTTCTCCCCCCAGGCGACACCTCCCGAACAAAAAAGCTGTACAGGAAAATTGGAGATGTGCCTCGTAGAGTCCTTCGCGGGTTGGAATTATGTGTCCACACCCGCCCCGCACCCGCAAAATTTAAACCCGCCTCGCGCCAGGAGGAGTTTGAGAAATTTTGCCCGCACACGCCCCGCTGATCATCCGCAGCGCGTCGTAGATGATGATTATGCAGCGTTGGCCTAATAACCTCTAGGGCCCTAATTAATTTTACCATGATAGAAGAAACTTATGAAATGGTGAATATTTAAGGCATAAATACAAAAAACTACTAAAACAGGAAAAATTTTCACAGATATATCAATCTTAATTTACGGAAATATAGTAATCAATGAACTCTCGCTAAGACAAAGAGCTGTCAATAACTTCCGGGACAAAAGTGATCCAGCCCGGGACACGGGACGCCAGACGTCAATTCCGGGGCTCTCCCGGCCAGCCCGGGACCTTTGGCAACCCTATGCTAGACTGAATTATTCCTCACCAAGTACGACGGTAGTGTTGGAAAATGTTCACTTGCCACCACATGGCAAGTCTGAGCTAATGTTTCGAAACAATTGGTTGTTACATCATAATGTAATAATTGCTGCAGGTCTACTGTCCTAAGCGCAGTGCTGGCAAACAACTCAAGTACTATCCACGTGTTTTACGATTTTTGAGCTGATTCAGTTCACGTGCTCTGGCTCAACACTCATGTTACGCGCACAAAAAATTTCTCAACCCGCCCCGCATGCATAGCAGTACGGGTTCCCGCACCTGCCCCGCAACTGCGGGTACCCGCAACCCGCGCGGGTTAACCCGCCCCGCGCAGGACTCTAGTGCCTTGACCACTTCCTGAGAATTGACACGGAATGGCCCTGTTATTTTTGTCAAATTCCAGTGATTCTCACATTTTTCAATGCCAGGACTTGTACTCTAGGTGTGCGGCTCACGTCCAATCAAACTGATAGAGGCGTGACTTTGCGATCAAAGGAAAATCACAAAAAAGGATTGAAAGATAGTTATGGATGTTTTAGTGATTTTCAGAGCCAAAATTCAAAACTGTCCTATATTTCAACATTCTTGATTTAGCTGACTTTTTAATGCATCACTGGTTTCCCGTTTCGTTTTTTGATGCAGCAGCCCTGGGTGTGTGCTAATACAGCCGCATACCTGTGCTTGCAATATGTGCATTTGACAGTTCAGGCGGATTGATTATAACGGCTCACACAAGCTCGTATCTGTTCTTTACCCCCAGTTAGTTGGACATATAACATTCACATAACAAAAAATGAAAGTTTTCTTGCGTATTTTATGCGCATTCTCAATTCTTGTGTAATTTTGCAAATTTCAAACTGTAAACCAGGGTCTCAAACACGCTGCCCACGGGCCACATATGGCCCGCGAGTGCTTTTTGTGCTGCCTACGATGCTTTTTGGAAATTTTCAAATGGTTAACCCCTTAATGTCCGCATTGTTATCCACTTGTTGAAAAAATTATTTCTACTTAAAATTATTATGAAATATGAGCCTAAAAACTGAATTGTGTGTTATTTTCCTGTTCTAAGCTTTATTGGGGGGGAATGGATTCATGTGCCGAAATGGGGCACTGGTCGTTTGGGCAAGTTTGCATGGAATTTGGAGTTTTTAAAAAATAAGTATTTTTTTTTTGTCAGTATATTTTATAACAGAAAAGCGAAACTGAAACAAAATGGTTACATGAAGCAGCACTGCTGAAAAGAAACAACTTTGAAGAGCTGAGTCATTACAAAATCAGGTTTTTATGAATTGCTATCAATTTGCATTGAAATGATTGTCTTTTATCCTATAACCACAGTATTTCTCAAAATGACAGCAATGCAAAGACGAAAGTCATTGCCTTTGTAATTATTTACACTACCTGTTGAAACCTCGTAACCACTTTATGTCTTAGGAATTTCAAAGTCGTGTTTTTTTGTTGAAAAGGCAATTTTTTTCTTTGTCTCTAACAAGGCATTCTAAAACTGATAAGAATCTTTCTTATAAATGGTTCGCGCTTTGTCAAAGGAAGCATTGCATGTACCAGATCAACGTTTGTTGCAAGTTTTGAAAGTATTTGAAAATGCCCAAGAATTACAGTTGAAGGACATTACTGGTAATAGGGCTTGAACCAATTTTTGTGCTTTTTTGGACCAGCGATGCAGTCGAGAGTGTAACCTTCGAGACCGAGACCTCGTTAAAATGCCGAGACCGAGACTTCATCAAAAACTCCGAGACTCGAGACTTGAGCATTTTGTCAAAATTTTGTTTTGAATGTCGTCATCACTTCTGAGTTGAATTTTTTTTATTTCTGGCATTTTCCGACATGTTTAGGTTGTTTCTTACCTGCAAATGCAACAAACAAAAATCGTTAAATTTTAGAAATTTTACTAAACTATTTCTTTGCAACATTCAAAGTCTCCAGACCTGTAGCCTTCGAAACCAAGACTCGCAAATATGGGTCTCGAGACTCCATCACTGGTTCAGACATAAATGCACATTGCATTTACTACAGATAATATTGGTTTCACCACTGCATGTTAGGCAGTGATGGAGTCTCGAGATGTGGTCTTGATCTCGAGACTTCCCATTTTTCGAGTCTCAGTCTCGAAGGTTTGAGGTCTTGTCTTGGTCTGTAAAAATATGGCTTAGTAAAACTTTTGTAAATCAACGTGTTTTTGGTATGCTGTATTTGCAGACAACAAACAACCAAAGCAGGTAAGAAAAATGCCAGAAATTCGAAAAAATTGCAACTTCGTAGTAGCGAAAATATTTTTTGAAAATTTGTAGAAAAATATCAGCATAATCCACAAATTCTCGATTCTTGAGTCTCGGATTTTTCGATGAGGTGTCGGTCTGGAAGGTTTGACCAGGTCTCATACTCGATGTTTAGGTCTCGACTACATCACTGATGTTAGGTTCTTGCGTCATTGTCGCCTCACTTCCTCCTCCAACCAATCTTATCTCTCCACATGTAGTTTTGTGATCTGCATGTTTCTGCAGAGCAGATTACCCAGAATTTGCAGCTTCTTGTTGTAGATACCCTTGATTTCAATTCCAAAGATGGTTTTGCATTTGTTTGGAAATTATGTCTTAACATTTTTTGATAAAAGCTTCAGTTACACTGGATTTGAAGTCGGGAAAATTATTTTGCTTTGCACACCAAAATAATCACAATCCTATTTATACAAAAGCTATCAAATCATGACAACCAAATCAACCAGACGAAAATATGAACTATGTATTATTGCATTGATCTTAGCCCAATTCTGGAATACGATATGCTTCAATTTCTGACTCTTCCAAAGTGGAAAACTTGGGACTCTTCAAAGTTTTATTTTTGAATCACTGTTGCAAACATTCTGACTGCGAAATGCCATGTCACAAGTATGTTGTTTGGAATCAGATGAATCGCTGTGAAGTCGTTTCTTGTAGGAATAATATAGTATGGATCATCAATATTGTCGTACTACTTACTATTATCACTTTCATATTCTGGAAACCTTACTTTCCAGTCATTTTCTTGCCATAAAACGAACATGGTTTCATTTAGTAAGAAGTTACGCCTTTTTCCGCAAATATCTCGACATAATCTAACAGCAATAACTGCAAAAAAGAAAAAAAACTGCAATACGCCCAGACTTGGGGAATAGTATTGTTGATCCACAATTTTACGCCTAAATGACCACTGTGCCGAATTCGTCCCAGCCACAAAAATCTGCTTAAATTCTCACAAAACAATGATACTACTGTAAACTCAAAACACCAGATTCCTATTCTACAGGACTCACTCTATATTCCTGATTTTTTCTGTCGTCAGGAACTGAAAACGTTTCCCAAAAATCTTCATCAAAATCTCAACTGGATGTCTGCTGCTAAGAACCAACAGATAACAGAACTCAAGATGCCGGATGTCAAACCTTTAATCACTAAAAGGCGATAAAGCGCTTGAAAAGAAAGTGCGACTACGGCCGAATTCGGGACACCGGTCGTTGAGCGATAAAAACAACCGTGCAGAATAAAAGAACAAAACGTTGGATGGGACGAAATCGGCGGATATGACGTTAAAGGGTTAACATATAAGTTTGTTTATTCACCAAGTGCCCCGCCAGCGAGTGAACGCGTTTCCTTTGAAAGAACGTGCAAACAGCCAGAATTATTTGCCTATGACCCACGATACCCTTCGCAAGAAATAAGATGTGAAAGCTGTTTCTATGACGTAATGAGGTTCAGGTACCGCCATTGTTACGTCAGCGTTATGATGCGGCCCTCGGTTTGCTTTATAACTCCTCTCTTGGTCCTCGGAGCAATTTGAGTTTGAGATCACTGCTGTAAACCTTGGGTGTCCGCCACACCAGCCGCATACCTTCTCTGCTCGACTGCTATTCAACGAGAGGTTCGCGCAACCTCATGCTTTTGCAGTTGTAAACTGGCCTTTCATAGTGTTGAGAGTGTTTTACTCCTCTGTTTTAATGCGCAGCCTTACGTTTTTGCAGTTGTGAACTGTGTTGACGTAGTAGCCTACTGATTGCGTTCTGCTCCCAGGTTTCAATGCGTTGCCGGATATTTTTGCACTTACGAAACATGCAACTGCTCTGTCTTAGTGTTGAGTTCTGTGTTTTGCTCTTGTCTCCTAACTTGGAGCGCTGATTAATTTATGTGTAGTGCAGTGACACATTGTAGGCTACAATAACGAGTAAGGAGAGTGCGTGCAGAATAATGAGCACGCTGTGTCAACAAACTTCAACTTAACGTTGGTTGGCAAACGTGAATATGACATCATATTGTGACGTCACAAACGACGTACATACAATAACAATAACCACCATAGGCCACTGCACAATACTAGAATTTGGTAAGGGGGCATACAATGAAGCAGTGGCCCAGGGCATCACAAGGCCTCTGCACGCCACTCAGCTACGAAACCGGATTGCCGGTGTTGTCGATGAGGTTATTC
>Ga0210059_1013675_pt1 | contig 12109 bp, 10 predicted proteins | sample Ectturendosymbi2_FD_188042 | JGI IMG/M metagenome (GOLD analysis project Ga0210059, IMG submission 188042) | Ecteinascidia turbinata endosymbiont from Florida, USA - Sample 2 (SPAdes) (version 2) | ecosystem: Host-associated > Tunicates > Ascidians > Unclassified | place: Key West, Florida...
CAGGATCAACCACTTAGCCCACTCTTTGCGGAAGATTTGGTACTGCTAGCATTTTCTTAACAGGGTCTTCAGCGTGCACTCGATCGATTTTCTGCTGCGTTCGAGCGAGCTGGAATGAAAATGAGCACCAAAACGACTAAGGTATTATGTCTCTCTAGAAACCTAAGGCGGTGTACGCTGCAAGTGAGCGGCAATACGCTGCAACAGGTGGAGAAGTTCAAAGTTTAATCACGAGTAACGGAAGGCGGAAGGTGGAGGTTGATACACGGATATGTAGGGGTAACACAGTTCTGCGCGAGCTTTATCGCTCTGTGGTCACAAAACGGGAGCTTTCAAACACCGCAAAGCTGTCAGTTTGTAAATTGGTCTTTGTTCTGATCCTTACCTCTGGTCATATTCATGAATCGTGGGTTATGACTGAAAAAAATATTATTTCAAATGCAAGCAGCAGAAATGGGATTTTTGCCAAGAGTCCACTGTGTGACACTTCGCGACAAAGCGTGCAGCTATGAGAACACTGACGATCTAGTTCTTCGTGTTTCAAAAATGGTGGGGTGGACTTAAAAGCAGAAGAGATCAGTGTCTCTCACAGACTGTCTCCGGCCTTAGATAAAAACTCGCAACCTACCATCATTGCGAGGTTCTGCTCCAGGAAGATCAGAGATGCTGCATTCAGCCAAAGACATCGGCTGCGCTCTCGTAAGGACGCATATTTGTCAATGAAAACCTGACTAAGATCAACCGACGACGCTTCAACCTCTGCCTGCACTTCAAGAAAAAGAATTTCAAGTTCATGTGGACCAAACATGGAGTCACCTATCTACGCGAGTCTGAAGGAGCCAAAGCCATGGCAATAAAACTGAAGATGACTTGGTAAAGTGTGGTATTGTTGACTCATGATTGCTTTTTTTTAATAAATATGTTTTTAACTACAGCCACTTATAAAATAAAATAAATCATAATGGATGTTTGTCCTAAATACCAAAAAGCATTACTTCGTAATGCAAAAGCTATTTTTTTATATCTGTAATAACCGGCTTCATCCTAAATGTTCCAATGTAAGCAACACCCAATTTGCTGAGCTGGCTTCAAGCTCAGCTCCATACTACTGTAATGCTTGTGTATCAAACACCCTGCCCATTAATGCAGTGACAAACACAAATCTAGGTCGTAGCTACATTGAGGAAGAACCGCCGCCAGGAAGTTTTCAATAGGGGTGCTTTGCGTTTGTGCGGGGGGTCTTGAAATATTAAAAATTGACAAAAACTCCACTGATTTATGGTGTTTCATGTTTCGATTTGGGGAGTCTTGGAACTTTGTTTGAGGGGCTAAGCCCACCAAAGACCCCGTGGCGACGGGACTGCATTGAGGCAAATGAGGCACTTACCTCGGTAAACATTCTGGAATGCTGCCACAAAACGTTTTTGTAACGCTAAATCAAATCATATTATATCGTGTGGCTGTTTTAAAAAGAGCAGCACTGCAGCTACACTGTGCTGCTACCACTAGAGATAGACCAGCCTTGAGGTCAGGATGTTAGGTCTCCATAAACTACTTTAGCAACGTACCAAACTGGTGACGTAATTGACATATTCGCCTCGGTATAAATATGACCCTGACTACGGCCATGCACCTGATGTAAAAATAGACTACTTTGGATTAGCAGAAATGAAGAATGAAGATATTGGATTGGGATGGGATTATCATGATATTGACTGATTTAACCAGCAAAATACTCAAAATAAGGATAATATATGTCTTTTCCATGATAATATTAGAAGTTTGAGAAAAACACTGAAAAAGTCTCAATGATTCTAGCAGAGTTGCAGGTGCCACCTCAGACAATAGCTCTGAGCGAAGCCAAAATTAAGAAAAAAACAAGGTGTAAACTTTTCAGCCATGCTTAGCAGGTTATAGTTTTCTGCACTCTGATTCTGATACATTAGCAGGGGGAGTTAGAATTTATATTCATAACAGCATATCATATCAACTTAGGAATTATAGCCTATGCCAACTGTATTTGGCAACTCTGAGAGCCTCTGGATTGAGGTCTATATATGTAATAAAAAGTGTGTAATTGGCGTGATATATAGACATCCTAACAATGATATCCATAGTTTCACTCTTAATCTTAGTGAAACTTTGCATTACTTGAGCAATGCAAAATTACCATTCTTGATTTGTGGTGATATAAAGATTAACGAGTTACAGCAAGACACACTGCTCTCTGTAGGCAACTATGTTAAAACATATAACAGTTACAATTGCTTAGAATTAATTACTAAGCCCACTAGAATAGCAACTGCCAGTGGTACTTTGACAGACCACATATACACAAATTTGCCAACCGGAAAACTAATCCCAGGAATTCTAGTAAATGATCTATCTGATCACTTGCCTGTTTTTTCTCAGTCAAATAAAAAATTTCTAAAACAAGGAATTTAAAAAACTGCAACAGGTATTATTACTCTAATTTCAGAGCAGAAAACTTTGTGACAAAAGTCCAAGAAGTCTTAGGTGATCTTCCAATCAACCAAAGCAACCCATGTGAAACTTTAGACTCAGGCATCTTGTTGCTAGAACAATGTCTTAATGAGCAGGCTCCTGTAGAAAAGTTGTCAAAGACCAAACAAAAATTGTCCTACAAACCATGGATAACTCCAAGTCTTCTCCATTAAAACCAAGAACAGGCTATATAGCGCTCTGGTTTTAGTGGTCAAAAGTCCCATGCAAAGTATAAAAATGCAGGAACAAAGTTACTCATTTATTGGAAATTAACAAAACAAACTATTATCAGTCACAATTCTTGTCTTGTCGAAATGATTCGGGGAAAATGCGGAAGCTTAAAATCTACGACCGCGCCGGCCTTAAACAACCCGGGACATTTTTGTTGATAGCTCGCCAGTCTCTATAGCTAGAGAGCTGCTCAAACCCTCTGCAGACTCGGCAAGTCTTCTAGTTTCGATTTTAAAAAAATATTTGATTTGAGTGTGGGGTTTTCTCTTGGTGACGTCACAATGAGGATATGTTTTTGAATTTTTGACCAGCTTTGACGGGCCCTGGGCGCCAATCCAACGAGCCATTTTTATGGCTCTAAATTTTTGTGGAAACTAGACGATTAGCCGCGTCTGTACAGCCCATGATTAACCTTCTAGCATGTCTGGAACCAAAGTTATGGCCCCAAAACCCCATTTTACCCCAAAATCAGAAAATTGCAAAAAATGCATTGAGTCTCCCACTGGTGGCATTCCGGCTAGCGATAACTTGCCGCTAGAACATGATAGCGAGTTATTCGAACCCTTGAAAGACTCGTGAAGTCTTGTAGGTAGCACTGAAAAAAAACTTTTGAGATTTGGGTTTGGGGTTTTCGGTGGGTGTCGTTAGAAAAAGGGTAGGTTTTGCTTTTTTAGTTATTCTTTTATGACGTCATCACCCGAACAATGGGCTGAAATTGTGGCTCAAAGTTTGGTTGTATTCGAGGGTGGAATATGATTCTTTGGAGCCCTTGATCGACTTCCTAGCGTTTCTGGTGCCCCAGTTAGGGCCAGAAGACCCCAAATCATTGAGGATATGGCTAAGTAAATTCAGGGGATTTCCCTAATTAATTTCTGCTTATTTTGCCATAACTTTTGAACCAGAAATCCTAGAAAGTCCATCAAACCCTCTAAACACTCGTATTGTAGCCTAGAATCCAAAAAAACTTTGAGCCACACAATCTGATGGATTGTTCGTCTCCCAGGATATGACGTCATCATCCAAATGTAAGCAACTATGCATAAACATCCTCTCCTTATGTAAACATCAACAAAAAAACGAGATCTCAAGCAAAAACTTTTTTTGCAGTCTAAACTACAAGTCTTCACGAGTCTTTAGAGGGCTTGAACAGCTCTCTAGCCTATTCTGGCGGCGAGCCATATCCAAACTGGGTGTTATTCAACCCAGGTTTCCTTTTGTAGGGGTAGAAATTTTGACCACTTTTTGGTTTTTGTGGCATAATTTTAGTTCCAGATACGCTAGAAAGCCAATCAAGGGCTCTAAAGACTCGTAGGATAGCCTAGTTTCTAAAAAAATGTGGGTCAAAATGTTGGCCCATTGGATTGGCGCCTAGGGCCGGGAAAAGTAGGCCATAAAAACGGCAAAACACCCCCACTTGTAGCGTCCCCCCAAGAGAACCCCAAACCCAAAACTGAAAATTTTTTTGACTCGGAACTAGAAGACTTGCTGAATCCGTAGAGGGTTTGAACACCTCTCTAGCTGCAGCAGCTGGCGAGTTATGGCCAAAAGAGTACCGGCCTATATATAGGCCGACGCGGTCGTTAAAGGGTTTCTCTTATTAGGTCTAAACAAAAATGTTTGTGCCCTCCAGAGAGACTATTTGACCCCATAAAATTAAACTAAACAAGCAATCCCGAGGTCATATCCACTACATTCAACCAGGGCCGGCCTTAGCAAGTGCGGGACCCGATTGGAAGCACTTTGCGGGGCCCCACCCAGTGGCGTGTACATAAATGGTTGAGGGGGACATCACGTCATACCGATAGAAATCGTTGATGTGAAAGGAAGGTCTGGGGCATGTCTCAAGTTTCACCTCTCCAGCATAGACTACAGTACACCGGACAACACCGTAACAGCCAATAAATGCATGAGGTGCTACATTCAGTACCTTCAGAGATGAGGTATTTGGTGTAGTACGACTGCACATCCAAAGCTAACAAGTTTGCAGTAATAGCAACAGATTCTTTTTTCGATAACGAGTATATTGGTCACGGACAATCTACCGCTTCACCATCATGCAGTACTCTTTTGCAGTGGAACATAGAAAACCTTGTCCCATCACTCTTGTTTATCTGGGAAAACTTATATTGTGATGTGACTGTAGGTGGTTCGCCTCTTTGGGCTAAATAGTTCCTAAAGTTGCGATCGGAAATCCCGAGCGGCATGTGCGCAAAGCTTCGCACCGTGGCAGCAAGCAACAATAGAGATCACCCGACGAGATCACTCTATTGTTGCTTGTTCGCACCACGCGTATATATTTTTGTTCTTCGCACACATCCCGTTCATGGTGAATCACACAATCAACGCAACACCACCGGAGAGGTTGCAACAACATCCCCTCCTTTTTACAACGAACCAGACCGATCGCACGTTCTTTGTGTGAAGGCTGAAGTCGGCACGACCTTCACATCCTGGTCACAGCACCATTTTGTTGCGATCGGAAATCCCGAGTGGCATGTGCGCAAAGCTTCGCACCGTGGCAGCAAGCAACAGTAGAGATCACCCGACGAGATCACTCTATTATTGCTTGTTCGCACCACGCATATATATTTTTGTTCTTCGCACACATCCCGTTCATGGTGAATCACACAATCAACGCAACACCACCGGAGAGGTTGCAACAGTACGAAGGACAGAGATGACATTCGACCGCAGACTAGCAAACATTGCTGGTCTGATAGTTCGAAGTTGATATTGCCCATAGACTCAAAATCTGATTAAAAGGAAGCCCTGCATGAAATCACGGTAAATAGCCAAGGCCAGCATAATCCTTTTTCTTCTATCGTTCGATCCTTAGCAACACACCCAACGGCACATCATTACATCACCTGACACCGAGGCAATGGCGGCGAACACTTCTTGGCATGTCTCGTGCTAATTTTAAATGTTTAGTGGGATATTGCCACAAGCTGTAGCCTAGTCATTAGGTGGGCTTATAAACATTAAATTTTTGCGGTGGAATTGAAGAACTCTGCAAAGGTAGCGTTGCCCAATTTCAATAGAATTGCTGTTTTTCTGCATAGCGCAATGCCAATGGTGTCGGAAGATCACGTTCTTGAAGCGAGATAGTGCAGTTGGTGTGTTTGCGTAGGTAATTAGCAGTGATGGAGTCTCGAGACTTGATCTCGGTCTCGAGACGTGTCTCAAGATCCGTTTTTTCCAGTCTCGGTCTCAAGTCTCAAGTCTCGTCTCGGTCTTAAAGGATTTCGGTGTCGGTCTCGAGCTCTTGGTCTCGAGACTTTGCATGAGTTAGATTTTTATGAAGGCTTGCAAGAAACAGCTACTTAAGAATGGATTTATAAAGTAGCCTAATTGTTCAAAATTCAGCTGTTCAAAGTGGTCAGTGGCCAAGCTTTCTTTGCTGTTATACTACTGTGGAGAAAACAATCTTCCCTCCACCCTGTTTAAAATTTGTACTGAATTCAATAAAAGCAGTGCATGTACCAGTGAAACCGCAGCGCATAATTTCTGCAACGCTTGCAACGAGACGTTAGGAGTACTTTGCTGAGGACTGTCTTTCAACTGTTTTTGCAACACGTTTTGTTATGAAAACCCACATTCAAAAGAAGTGGGAGATTGCCAACAAATTTCTTTTTTGAGAAACCAAATAAAATGACGTCTTTTTCCCGAAGTTCTTTTCAAAGCAGTCTGTTAAAACACGCTGGTGAGTTTTTTTTCTGCGTAATGCCGACTTTGTAAAGTTCATAAATTCCTCGGAACTCTCTTGAGAAAAAGTTTTGCTCATAAGTTTTCTATACAGAGAGCAAGTAATGCGTCATGGATGATCAGCTACTCTGACGTGCTGCTAGGCTTTCCGGCCTTTCTGCGTTTTCTAACCGACCTAAGTGATGTTGCGAACCTCTAAGTGAGGCAGCGAAAACGGAAATTCGGAACAGTTGTGAATAATCTGTTTAACGTAAAAAGATGGAAATTATAAAAAACTTCAAAATACAAAACTTGACATTGAAAAATAGAAAATCTAGGAAATATATATATAGCCATAAAATCAGCAGGAAGGCGCCACACCATTTCCCTGCTAGTCAAATACAACGCTAATCTCGACCATCGCTCATTCTGCTACGTTGTAGCAGGTTATCAAACTCATTTTCACTGAGGGACATATCAGCATTATGTTTGCCCTCAAAGGGCCATTTGTAACTGTTAAGACAGTGTAAATGTGGTTTTTGTCTAAATGACCGCAAAAACCTGCAAACATAGTGAATACATTGCTGCACATTCCAACCAGCCTTTGTATGTAACAAAATAATGTTTAGTTTATTTTATCGCAGACTCGTGGTCGATATCACAAGCACAATCGAATAATACAAGAGTACAAAAATGCGCAGCCATCGCGGATAGCACAGTACAGAATATGTGTTAGCACACAATCAACACTAAGAGGCAGGGCCTCCAAGAGAAATATTTTTAGGCGGAACAAAACCCATTTGGGGCCCTAGGACATGCAAAATTGCATTGAGGCTAATTAATGTGTAGCCTATCAAACTTCAACAAGTGCTCGTTTACGGATCATGTGAAACATTATGTTAAAACATACCGGTATTCAAGTAATATGACAATATTACCAGTTTTAAACATTACTTTAAAAATGTTCAAAGTTAACTCTTATCAATGAAGAATATAGAAAAAATAATTTAACTATTATATAAGCGCTTTTCTGGCTTTTTATTCACAAAATTTCTAATCACAATATCAAAATCAACTTGTCTGCTTAATCTTGCTAGGTCAATAAGTCGAGTTTGTTACATAGGCCTAGAAGACCGCACCGCCAATATTTTTTACAAGTTTAAGCTTGCTGAAAGATCTTTCAGCAGATGCTACTTAAGACAACGATCAGGCTGACAGCCAATTACTTGACTGTTTTTTATCGCACTTGCAAATATAATTCTCACAATTTTCTGCACAAGTTAACTGGATAGCGCTACCTTAGTAATCTCTGAGATACCATTAACACACATAGGCTTAGCTACGGGAGGCCAGGGGGCCATGACCCACCAAATGTTTAGCATATAGTCATTTTGTGGTTTGAGGCGGCATCCCAAACAAAATACTGTTGCTCGCCTGAAATCAAACATTTTCCTACCAAAAATTTTGGACTGGCTACGCCACTGTTAACACAATGTAAATAGATTAAAAGTATCTAGCAAAACATGTTATGCAGGCTTCTGAATGGTGTCACTTTCCTCCTGACTTCTCAACTGAACTTTAACGCATTAAAACCTTCACGCATTTAGCGATAGCAATATCGCCGTTGTTGTTCTCACTACAAACTAGACTTCATACCAGGCTTGCACAACTCAGAAAGCTCGAAGGGCCAAATTATCAACATAAATTTGCAGCGGGCCGCAAAATCTATTTCATTTCGATGTGGAGATTTCGTTGTAGCATGGAAGAAATGCTGGAACGACAATTACTTATTCGAGGTCGAGCTTTTGCAGCACTTACTACAATTGAGAAAGCTCTTTCGAGGGCCGCAAGCGAGCCGTGGACCGTATGTTGTGCAGGCCTGCTCCATACCAAACGAAGGTGAAAACTTCAGTGCATTATTTCTCCCACAAGCGAAACCTGAATTCATTGCACCAGCCCGGTATTGCCTAACTGATGGATAGATTTTTCCAGGTATAAGACAATCGTGGTTACTATATTAATTCTGACATCACAGGCGAGAGTGCAACGTTATGCCACAGTCTCAGAATGAATGGAGTCGATCGAGGTTGAAAAAATCGCTGATAGTGAAATGAGACTGCGACCTCATTGAGTAACTGTATCCTGGGAATGAGTTTACTTATGACAACAATGAAGGTACAGAGCGAAATATTTTGTCAACCCGCTATTGATTCTATATTTCACCGCGAGCCACAATAAATAGCCACACGAGCCACAGGCCGGCGACCACTGCTTTAGCATTCTGACGAAATACTGTAGGTGGTTAGTTTCTTTAGTTTCTCCTGTATGGATTCGAAATCTTTAGTTTCTGGTTTGTTTCTCCTGTATGGATTCGAAATCTTCAGATTTCTGGTATGCCCGTTAACCCTAAACTCACATTCGATTAGAGCTTGTATCTGCTTCCGGCGCAAGTTTAACGATCAGCAAATTGCACAGCACACTGCCTCCGCCATCCCATGCACTACAGCCCGGTCGCCACGGGGGAGCTTTTGGGGGCTAAGCCCCCCCAAACAAAGCTCCAAGCCCCCAAATTGAAACATGAAACACTAAATGAGTTTTTGTCAATTTTTAGAGTGTCAAGTCCTCCCACAGAAACCCAAAGCCCCCCTATTGAAAACTTTCTGGCGACGGTTCTGATGCACTATAAACACTTGCTTCCTGCACTTCAATTACTTGTTAATTTTACACCTTTTACTGTAGTTATCTTACACATGCGTAATATTCGAGGGCTACTGTTGTTAGATTAGATTTTATTGTGAACTGGCATGTTTCCATTTAAATTTGCCGTATCTTTTAGTTTGAAATATCTCTTAGTTTGAAACTCTTGGTTTATTGCAGAGAGTTTTATAAAGATTTGTTTGAAAATGTTTGAAAATGAAAGACGTAAAGGAACATTCAGTTCAATGGACACACTGGGACAGTAATCGTGAATGTCTTAAATTCAACAAAGTAGGCAAACATTCAAGTTCAACAAAAATAATTATTACTAATAATTATCAATGCATAGTATCAGGAAAATGCACTGCCAGCAATTCACGTTAATATAGATCACACGAGCTTACCAAATCCTTTAGGCCAAACCAGTTTTATTTATCACCGGGATTAATTTCGCTACATTATTCCGAGTTTGTTAGTAACGAATACTCAAATGTTCCTTCAGTCTCGGGCCCCTCCGTAGCTGTCGGGCCCCGGAACAATGTTCCTGCTGGACCCGCTTCTCATTGGCCCTGCTCAGGTTCTCATTTCTCATTGGCCCTGCAAAGCACTTTAACAACGCTCCAATTCTACAATGCTCTTTACTCATCGTCATACACGGATTCATCGGCGGATCCAGGGAGGGCTAAGGGGGCTGACGCTCCCCCTACATTTTATCAGATACGTTTTTTGATCGATAGTTTCCCGACGCAGAAACGTACATTGGGGTGATTTTTTGGATAGCCTTTACATCAGGGGTCTCAAACTCAAGTTTCTCCGTGGGCCACATGAGGACCTACAAGGTAACCCGCGGGCCGCAATATGACGCTGACGCAACAATAGCGGTACCTAAACTTAATTTTACATCTTATTTCCTGCGAAAGGTATCATGAATTATAGGCAAATTATCTCTAGCCGTCTCTACGCTCGTATTAATCAATTCTAGCCGTCTAAGGAACTTGTTCACTCGCTAGCTAAGGACTTTTAAACACCGGTGAATAAACTAACGTAAATATTATTCATTTCATTCACTTTCGTGCCCGATTTTGCTCTGGGGAGGGTTGCGGGGGCAACATCCACAGGAGAACTTGGAATACCTCGCGGTCAACAGCAGTTTCAGATAGTTTTGCTGGCTCCACACCAAGACGTGACCAAGCAAGCTCGGAGATGCAGTTACTCCAACTAGGCCTTGGACGACCTCTGCGTCGCTTTCCCGTGGGTTTAGCCTGCAGGACTTGCCTCACCAGTCTTCTGTTTGGCATTCTGGATACCTGGCCGAACTAACGTAGATGTATTCTTGTATTCTCTCATTTAGAAGTGGTTCGACATTCAGGACACTGCGGATTTCACAACTGCGCACTTTGTACCGAAGTGTCACACCAGGGGCGTAAATAGGGGGCACAATGCCCCAGACGCCGAATCACTGGGCGCCGCCGAAAAGTCGCAACAATGTCCCAAGTTTTTTCTTCAATGCAGGACATTTAATCCAAAATAGCTTAGGTTCAAATATGGAGACGCCAAACTTGTTTCTTGCCGCGGGGGAACCTAACCTCGGTACGCCCTTTTTGTCACACCGTGGACTCTTCTCAAAAATCCCAAGTGTGGTGCTTGCACCTGAGTTAATATTCTTTCGGTCATTACTCAAGATTCATGACCATAGGTAAGGATCGGAACAAAGATCGATTTGAAAACTGGCAGATTTGCAGTGCTTGAAAGCTCCCGTTTTGTGACCACAGAGCGATAAAGCTCACACAGAACTGCGTTAACTTTACCAATCCGTGTATCAATCTCATGGGGCTCCGCCTTCCGTCACAAGTAAAACCACCCCTAGGTACTTGAACGTCTCCACCTGCTGCAGTGTATTGCCGCTCACTTGCCCCATACACTGCCTTGGGTCTGTAGAGAGACATAGAGTAGAACCTCGGTATTTTTAGCACTAATTTTCATTCCTGCTCGGTCTCACGCAGCAGAAAACCGATCGAGTGCATGCTGAAGGCTGTTGAGAAGATCCTAGCAGTACCAAATCGTCTTCAAAAAGTAAACAGTTGATCCTGCAGCTCCCGACTGTGACACCCTCGCCGACCCGGCTTTGACTGTGTATCCAATTCATGTAGGCCAGTGGTTCTCAACCCCGGTTCTGAGGGCCACATTCGGCTCCCAGGCACCCTTGTGTGGCCCTCAAGGCACTTTGCAACGTAAATGTTGAAAATTCCCAAATAGCATCGGGGGCCGCACAAAACGTCTTCTCCGGCCGCGTGTTTGAGGCCCTGCTTAAAATAAACCATTTCTTTCACAGTGATAGCGGCCAATATATTAATATTCAAAGCTTATTTTGCTTTAATTTGGGCAGTCCGAATGTGTTTCTTTCGCTAAAAATAGGCACAACATACGTCCCATTTTAGCCGGGGCAGTCTTGGTTTTGAGGGCTTTATCCCGGCGTCCCGGTCAGTCTACCAAAATGTCCCGGTTAGACATTCAGTCAGCCAGGATAGTCCCACACCAGTGGCGTAGCCAGCCGAAAAATTTGGGGGTCCAAAATGTTTGATTTTAGGCGAATAACACTATTTTGCTTAGAAAAACGCCTCTCAAAGCACAAAATGTCTATATTTTCTAAAAATGTGGGGAGCATGGCCCTTTTGGCCCCCCCTGGGTACGCCTATGTCCCATACAGTGGCATAGCGAGGCTAAGTGCAGCCCGGGGCAAGCCATTTAAGTGCTGCCCTTTCCACACCTCAAATTTGCTTACAATAATTAAAAATGTATAAAGATCAACGTTAACTCTGTCAACACTTGCACGGGGCCCTCTTAATGTCCGGGAATCATTTAGATAAAACAGGTGAAACAGGCCTAAAACCGGCTCTTGTTGAAAAGCGCTGGCTTGCAACTTTCATCATGATATGTAAACTTGGTCTAGTTCAGGGGGGTGCAGAGGTCTTGTGATGCCCGGGTCCCGGGG
>Ga0210059_1013676_pt1 | contig 12108 bp, 11 predicted proteins | sample Ectturendosymbi2_FD_188042 | JGI IMG/M metagenome (GOLD analysis project Ga0210059, IMG submission 188042) | Ecteinascidia turbinata endosymbiont from Florida, USA - Sample 2 (SPAdes) (version 2) | ecosystem: Host-associated > Tunicates > Ascidians > Unclassified | place: Key West, Florida...
TGCAACTGTTGTTTCTCAATCACTTGACAAAAAGTGATAAACGGGGTTGGTTGACCAGATGACCGCCACGGTCTTTCGCCAATCCTATGTGACACAGCGCCCCTCTTTGTTTACACTGATCAGCTATTGTGCCATTGTATTCTCATTTGCTCTAATGTTTGCAAATGGTTGGTTTACTGCATGCGATGGCTTTTATGGTGCTTCTGCTTATTGGCTGAGTCATATGAAACAATAAACCATTACCATTACCGTGCTCATCTCTGGTCCATGGAATGAAAAATATTGTTTCTTTATTTCCCTTTGACACTTCAAAAAATTTCAACGAACCTCACATCCAATTGTAAGTGAGGAGCGAAAGTGGGGCCAACTTCACCTTGACTGTGTTATGGACCTAATTTGAGCCTCTGGTAGTTAATGAATGAGTATGTACTATTGTATATCAAATATACGAGCTTAAGAGCAGAGACAGTTTAATGTATAGTCACTGATATGCAATATCGTACGTGTCTAATGCTTTCCTTCACATTTATTTGGAAGAGCAATCATTCATGCTATAGTCAATAGTGCCACAGAAAATGCAGTGTGATAAATACAATCTTGATGTAAATCTGGGCTACACACAATGAATACAACTGACATTTTAATCGGTGGTACAAAAATTTATTACAAGCTGTTAAGGTTAGTTAACTGAATTAAATGAGTAAGTATGAAATGCTAAGCTGCCACTTTGCCCATAGCATTGACACTAGGGTATAATCAATTGCAGAAAATAATTAATTATGATATGAGACACTTTGCTTTTACACTACAGTACCTTACCGTGAAAAGCTTTCATTGTATTTTAAGGGGTAATATGTTGTAACAAGTAGAAATGTCCCTTGCATCTGTTGGAATTGAAGGTGTCTTTCAAAAAGTACTCATGCATTGCATGACAGCCAAAAAATTTGACACATGACACTAAAAACTGTGTCTATCCATTTGCATATTACTTTCAGAATTGCATAATGTGGGAAACAAGACAAGACTTAGGAAAATCGTTTGGTGCAGGAAATTTTTAAAGAAAATCTTGCTTAAAGGTTTATGTATACGGAATGCTTATTTCCATGTGGATCCCGGTTGTCTTTGCTTAGCTAAGCACAATAATTAGTTTAGCTTTTGCACAATCTCTACCTGGATTTCAATGTTAACTTCCAAGGCTAAACTGCTGATTTTATTTTAGGCTCAAGTGTGTTGAATTTACATTAAATCGAACTCTTTCCTGTTTTGACACAACTTCATATTTTTGTTGATGCAATTGTTTTGTGAGACTGTTTCTTTTTTCGGTCGCAGACTGAAATGTTTTTGAAATGACTAAATAAAACTAAGTCATTTTGGTCAGAATGTCTGAATATGTAGGCCAACAAATGCTGCTACAGTGAGTTTTAATACAACTGTGAGACAAATAACCAAAATGTCTTACCAAAAAATGACCAGCATATCTCAGCAAAAAAAGCAGGTATTAGATGTTGCACCTGATGCTTTTTCTGTTAAGAGTTAATTTCTTTGAAACACATTGCAATGTCATTGCAGTGTATTTAAAACTGCTGGAAAGCTCTTTTTTTGACATAAAGTATTTACTAAAAGATTTGTTAGTACCTTTCACTGCACTGTGTAGGTATTGATTTTGTAAAATTTTTATAAATGTTTTGTTGGTGGCTGTAAATTTTTTAACACTGTGTCATTTTGAAATAACATAAGCAACCTGAAGTGGAATTGTATTCTTTAGCACTTTGAGAGCCGGTCTACGATATATTCGTACTTCAATTTCGGCCTAAAAAAGAGCAATTTTCGGTTGCCTTACCAATGCCCTAGCTCCTCCACCGATTGTGTTAGAGAGCTGTTCAAGGACTCACACGGATCGGCCAGTCTAGTAGATTCCACTCGAAAAAAATGTTTTGGTTGGGGTTTGCGGATTTTTTGTGACTGACATCATAATTGAAGTAGTTTTAGGGTCATTTTGGCTCATATTGCCTGGCTTAGGGCCCAATCGCTAGGCCAAAGTGTTTCGCTGAAGTTCTCATTGGAAACTAGGCTCGAGTCCAAGTCTTTTGAGCCTTGGATCGACTTTCTAGCATTTCTGGTTCAAAAGTTATGATCTAAAATAAACAAATTGATTAATTAGCTAATTAGTCAAATATTTTTACTAACTTACATCACAACTTTTGAACCCGAAACCCCAGCAGGTCATCCAAAGTATCAAAAGACTCGGATTGTAGCCTAGAATCCAGTAAAAACTACCACCTAACGGTTGGCGCCCAGGGCCAGGCAAAGTGGGCCAAGGTGACTTAAAAGCCCTCCACTTATGACGTCACTCACAAAAAAACCATACTCCCCAAGCAAAAAAATTTTTTTCGAGTATAGACTAGAAGACTTGCCGAGTCTTTTGAGACTTTTCCAGGGTATGTAGAGCATACTGGACTGGAGAAATTCCCGTGCAAAGCCACGTGCGTTTAGGCATTTTTTTCCGAAAATCCTCGAATCCTAGCGGACGCCAAAGTGTTAATGATTCAACAAATTGTATGTGAGCTGTTTAATAACCTATTGAATTTTAGTGCATGGTTTCACTTGAAAGTGAAATTAAAAAAGAGTGGTTATGCCTTATGCCATAACATTGGTGCTGCAATGAAAACCAAAATATGTCTACATCAATCGATATAGTCTTAATGTCAATTGTGATTTAAAAACTGTTTTACTTTGAACATATTTTGCTTGCAACACAAAATTTTTTTTTGTAAGTTTTCTGAATTAGCTCAATTAAAGATAGCACACAAAATTTAAAAAATTCTTGTTTCATACTTCACACACCTTTGTCTTAGCTCTCCTTGCTTTTCACTTTAGACTGCATATTATAATGCTGAACTTGAAAGCTGAATTATTGGAGAAGCAAAAAGAATATGACCTACAAAAGAACAAAACGGCTGCATCTTTTATTTCTTCAAATGAACGAAAAGGTTTTCTTGTTGGTTTTGTTGTTTGCTGGAGTGTTACATATTACGTAGATTTAATGCTTCCAACAATTTCTATGTTGTTATGTAGTAATATAATTAACTTCGCTTATATCTACACATAAGCATAACCTAAGTACAACAGAGCAATAATTAGATAAATGTCTTAGTCAGGACAAAAGGTCATGCTACATGGGCATGGATTAAATGAGACATTGCAAAATAGTTTCTAATTTGAAAAGTTCTTGATTAAACCTTGAACTTGATTCCTGTTGCTCAGGGTTACCATGTAATATTAAAAGTATTGAAAAAGTTTTTTAACAGAAAAATATTGAATTTGGCCAAAATGTTCTTGAAGTATTGATAAAGTATGGAAATTCCAAATCCAGCCATTTCTTTATTCAATATTTGTTTATTACTACTGATTACAGCTTTGGAAATCTGATTTTTGTCTTGTGTTCCACGAATAAAATATTGGAAAAATGAAGATAAGTCATGGTATTAAAGTTTTTTCATTTAGTATTGAAAATGTATGGAAAATGGCTTTTGAAAATGTGTGGAAACCCTTTTGCTGTGGATGCACTCACTGAACTACACCAGCAACAATTGATTGCTCACACATTTTGTTTCACAAAATTTATACTTATTTCTACAACTTTAAGTACTGTGCTGTTGTTTGAAGTGTTGAAGTGTATCTTGGGGAAAACCTGTCAGTGTTGCAAATGTGAAATACACGCAAATTTTGATTTCTAGTTTGGCATGAAATTAAGCAATTAAAGCATTTCTTTAAAAGAAATGTAGCATTCCAAATTTGTGGGTTTTGTGGACATTGTCATCTTGCTTAAAAACTCCGTTTCTCCACCATCATGAAACATCTATTATCATTTTAATATTTTCATCAAAATGAGATTTACTGAGGTTTCCACCTTTTGGCTGAAGCTGGTAAAATTTTGCTATTCACAAGTTTATGTTACAGCAGTAATGACTGCATATTTACCTTGTTGTTAATTTTATTTCGTTACATAATTTATAAGTTCCAAGATCCCTCTTATCAAAACATCACCAACTTTCCTTACTTAATGGCTGAATATTTGTATAAACTACCCTACCAATACTAGCATGCAACTTCTTTTAGGCTCTCTGTTTCAGTCCAGCAGTTGACTTCAACATGACTGTTAAGGCTGGTTTACACTGGCGCACAGCGAGACACACACAAGCACGAACGCTGTTTACACTGGCACACACAATCCGAGACTGCGTGTCTGCAAAGTGTGGACGTAGCCTTGTGACAAATCAGTTTTTGAAGCGGGTCAATGTTGCTTCCTTGTTTATTATTTGGATGGTTTTCATACCAGTTATTTTTTGGTGATGTCTGGAAAACAGAGCAGACTTCTTTTACAGATGTGCCTAATTCTGTTGCACGAGCATTTTAAACAGAAATCTATAATTTGGGTGCATCCCTTCCTGCAAAGAATTTCACACAGAACGGGCATGGCATTTTCAATTACTCATCGTTGATGTAGGCCTACTACACATATCTAGGCCTAACTGATGCTGTGCCGTCGCGCACGGTGTTTATGGTGATGGATCGTGGCATCATTCTGTGGCCCCCGTGCCCACATGCATGTTAATTAGACATATAAGAATAAAGATTTATCATTTTCACATTGCAATCACTTTGTGTTTGTATTTCCTGCTATCTTGTTACAATTTCAATAACTGTATAGCCTACTTCATTAGCACGGTAACGTGTTGGGCTGCAGGCCGTCAACATCAGTTTACTAACAGGATCTTTTCAAAATTAATCGCCCGCATAAGTTATGTAAAATCTTTTATGATCCATAATGCTGGCAATCTTTGAACGCCCTGTTATATGCCTTGTACTTTAGTTTCAGCTGTATAGTTTACCAGTTCAGTTGTAAACTAGTTATTTTTGTTTCTTTGCCAACCATGGCAACAAGCTATTTTCAGGAGATTGTTTTAACCTGATCCATGACATGTGGGATTTGAGGGAGTCTTTCTTTTACACGTTATTTCGGATGACTTCGGAAAATTTCGACAGACTTCTGGCTAAGATACAACCGAGAATACGAAAGCAAAGTACGTTGCTCCTTGCTGATGTCAGCAATTTTGCCCGACCTCCCTTGAAAACCCACAGGAGCTATTTGAATGATATTAATTTTTTAGTTTAGCTGTTTTTTGGTTACATTTCGGGACTTTGAAGGGTCCGAATGGGTTTTTAGCATTCCTGGTTCCAAGATCAGGTCAGAAAACAATAGAATATTTTAGGGAAATTCCCCAACAGTATTTAGAAAAGCCCCTTGCCAATTAGCTTTTTTTCGACCTAACTTTTGAAACAGAAACACTAGAAACTCAATCAAGGGCCCTAAAAACGCATATTCTCACGTAGAATCCTAAAATACTGCAGGCCAAAATATTGGCGCGTGGGATCGGATGATGACGTCATATAATTTACCAAAAAACATGCCCCTGTCATGATCCCATTGGCCCAAAAACACCCAACCAAATTAAAAAAAATAATTTTTTTATCTAAACTACACAACGCTACTAGTCATTACAGGGTTTGAACAGCTCTCTAGCTCAAACTGCTGCCGAGTTATGGCTGGCCAAAATTTGCCCTGAAAGGGCAAATCATGTCTTTTCTGAAAAGTTTTGCTAGCAAGTCAATCAAGGGCTCTGTGGACACGGATTTTGACCTAGTTTTCAACAAAACTTTGAGCCAATAGAATGGGTCAATGAGTTAAGGCCTAGGGCCAGCCAAAATTTCCAAAACATGACCTCATTGTGACGTCATGTCCAGAAAACTCCCACCGAAAACAAAAAACGTTTTTTTTGATGTCAACAAGAAGACTTGCTGAATCTGTGGAGGGTTTGAACAGCTCTCTAGCTCTAGCGGCTGGCAATTTATGGCCAAAAAAGGGCTGGCCAATCACAGTCGTGAAAGGGTTAAGTAGGCTAACATAGTGTAGTGCTGATGGCCATGGTTGACGCTCATTACAACTCTGTAGTTGTGGATGTCGGAGTATATGGAAAGCAGAGCAATGGAAATGTTTTAGCGAATTCAACATTCGGAAAGAAACGTTTAAATATGGATTCGGCTTTGCCTCCACAAGAGCCTATCACTGGAATAAGAGCGAACCTCTTCTTCCATTCGTTTTCGTAGGCGACGAAGCCTTTCCCTTCTCCCGAACCTCCTCAGGCCATATCCAGGTGACCACCTCCCTTATGAAAAGAGGGTATACAACTACAGACTGTCACGAGCATGCAGGGCTGTCGAAAACGCATTTAGAATGCTTGCTTCAAAATTCCATTTTACAATGCAAAGGCGATTGTCCTTGGAGCAGTGGCATTGCATAGTTTTTTGTGTCGCGAAGTGGATTGCACTACGTAGGGCCAGGCCTGTAACCAGCTTGGGACACCAGGAGGAGCGGTGAGTTTTCTGAGAGGGGCTCAAATTTTTTAAATTATGTCCAACACATTTTTCCAGGGGTGTGAAAGATTTTCTAGGGGGGAAAAGCTTGGTAAGGCAACTGAAAACTACTGTTTTTTTTGCGAAATCGTTGAATCCTAGCGGACGCCAAGGAGTTAATGCCACAACCTATCTTTTTAAGGATTTTCGTTCAACTTTGCATATTTTCCGACTTCTTTCCCCATTTCTTGAAAGTTACAGCAGCACATGAAACTGAATAGGCCAGTTGTTTGCAACAGACCATGGAAACTATACACATTGAGAAGTACACAAAACAGGTGACGTTTCCATCGATGAACATTACTACTACAACGGCAAAGTCCGAAATGCAAAGTAAATTCTCGCTGAGGCTTTGTTGAAATGACCGAAATGCAGTTTATACAGGAGGTTCTTCCAACACTTCAGCCATTAGTGCCAGAACTTTTGTCTGAAATTGCAATCTTCTTGAAATGGGCAGTTTTTTAGCTTCATCCGCAACGCTTACGAACCATGTTGGCGATGACACTTTTCTGCAAAAAAAAACAAACATTTAGAAAACACAAATACCGCTGCAGGTTTAACCGAACTTCATGACATCCCTCTGATAAGTGTGAAAGGGTGTTTATATACAGTACAATTGTTTACGACTTACTTAGGTGATGAGTGGTGAGAATTTACCAAATACATATGAACACTCAGGATGCAAGTCTGCCTGGAGTCGTGGTGGCAATCAAATCTTGAAGACTTTGTAATCAAATACACTCTTGATTATACTCACAGATCAATAGAATATAGCAACAGAAGCATCAAGCGATAACAAAAATAGTGGATATTTTTGCAAAATAATTAGGCGTACCTTCCTCCTGCAAATCCTTTATGACGTCCAAAAGCATTTCTGTTGTATTGACTGTGCCTGCAGACCCACTACTGCGCCATTTCGATGAGCCTGTTTTAACTACAAAAGAAAACCAACATGAAATTTACCAAATGGCTTTGAAATTGCAAGCGTTTTATCATACTCATATATATACTTACCGTTTGTAGGACTGGTGTCGCAAACAGAATGTTTGTTGCATTTACTCGACATTATCGAAATATGAATATCATGCTATTCTGTGTATTTTTCTAAAGATGTAATGGGGAAATGTTGAGAACTCCCAAACTAAAGCACAATCGACAAATGGCGGCGCATGTTGTCGTACACAGATGGTACCACTGTATGTGGGAGGAGCACCCAACACATCACCGTAAACGACTGGCAAGATACTACGCGCTATTGGCAACACACTTGTGAGCATAACTAATGAGTGCATTATAAGTTTGCCAAGGAATGTGCCTTACCTATTGGTGGATTGCTGATGACGACATTCAGCGAATTACGTGTCATTTCTTCAGTGATATGCAAATCATCAAGTTCTTTGTGACTGCTAGTTGTGCTGCCAACAACGGTAGAAGAGTCATGTTCTTCCAATAATTTACACAGCGATTCTTGTTTTTTTCCAAATGGCTTTGAAATTGCAAGCGTTTTATCATACTCCTATATACTTACCATTTGTAGGACTGGTGTCGCAAACACAACGTTTGTTGCATTTACTCGACGTTATCGAAATATGAATATCATGTGATTCTGCGTATTTTTCTAAAAATGTTATGGGGAAATTGAGAACTCCCAAACTCAAGCACAATCAATGAATGGCGCAGATGAGCATGTCGTTGCACACAGACGATACCACTATATATGGGTGGAGCACCCAACACAGGAAAGATAGTATGCAAAGTCAGGGGAGGCAAGGGGGGCATGGCCCCTACCAAATTTCTAGCATACTTGGTCACTTTGTTCTGTGAAAGGCGGTGCTCCAAACAAACTACTCCTTGCTTCCAGTCGAAAGATTTTGTTCCTCCAAAAAACGTTTTGGGCTGGTACGCTATTGGCAAGACACTTGTGAGCATAACTAATGAGTGCATTATAAGTTTGCCAAGGAATGTGCCTTACCTGTTGGCGGATTGCTGACGACGACATTCGGCGAATTACTTGTTATGCAAATCATCAAGTTCTGTATGACTGCTAGTCGTGCTGCCAACAACGGTAGAAGAGTCATGTTCTTCCAATAACTTACACAGCGATTCTGTGTCGGACACCATTTCGGTAAGGTTAAGATGTTGTTCTAAAAAAATTAAAAATTTGGAGATCATTACTTCCATATACATAACACTAGAAATCAGTGAGTGGGTAAGATTAGGTTGCATCAAGGGAAAACTTGGTTATTGTGCCATAAACACACATGCCACGTTTACAAAGGGTACACTTAACAAAACTCCAGTGAATCAAATCGGAATTAAAAGTGAATAGCCCATTCAGCAAGTCTTGATGATTATGTATGCTGCTTGGAAAAACACCCTGCAGTTATGGTATACTTTACCAAAATAAAGGAAGTTGTAATGGATAAATACATATTAATGAAATTGGTTTTATTTTATGGAAAAACGGAAAATACTTTATAATTAAAAATCAAGTTTAAGACTTTTGACAGTAGCTATTATCTTCCAGAAAATCGTATAAAACTTTTAGCAAGAAAACAGTAAATGATTGCAGTTGTTTTATCTAATGGGAATGACAATTAAGGTTATTATAAATCATTTTGCAACCCAGAGTGTAAGGTCTCATGAGACTAGTGCAGCCAGCTCAAAAAGTTTGGGGGTGCTACCCCCAGACTGTTGTGCTACCCCCAGACTGTTTGATTTTAGGCAAATAACAGTATTTTCTTTGGGATACTGCCTCTCAAGGCACAAAATAACTATATATTACAAAAATTATGGGGTGACCATGGCTCCCTGGCTACGCCTATCGTATGACCCAAATTCAGGTTGGGACTCACTATTCTCAACCCCCTGGTCCATATCACAAGGATAATCATACAGCACATGACAAAAATGGTTGGTCATAAGTAAGGTATGGTTTAATCATGCATTTTTGCAACTCAAATCACAAAGTAACAAGAACGCAGCAAGAGGAAATACAATAACATCAAATATCACTAGTTGATTAGATGGTGAAGAAAAAATATAAAAAAGAGGAAATTTTGTGTGTCGCAGCTTAGAAATCGTGTTCTAACATTTTGAATCACAAAGGGTTGGCTAAAGACCACCTGGGTCAAGTTCTCAGCCAGCCCTACTGCTAGCACAAACCAGATTGATTGAAAACGTTTTACAAGAAGCAATAAAAGTGACAAAAAGCATCAAATCAACATCAGGCAAAATAAGCACAAAAACAACAAAAACAGTGGGGAAAAGCATGCCTATGTACAGGGTGTGGGTTGGGTGAAAATAGTGGCATCAGCGCAATATTACAGAATGCGACAAGCATATAAAACAAGATCATCTTGAAGTCTGGCAAGATCGGACTTTTTTATATTTTTTTCCAAATGAATAAGGCGAAGACGCACTGCAGAGTAGAGTAGGTGCTAGTTGATAAACAAACGCAGGGAGCTGCTAAACATTGAAACAGTGCATCAGCTCTATGTACTTGCATTCATGTGTATCATACAACAGGAAGCTGCCAGGGGGAGAAAAAAGAATAGGCCTACATTTTAACATCAGCTTCTAAAATAAACAGCAAACAAAGGTGGATTGAGAGTGCTCAAAAACATGATTTTTGACTGGTTGTTGATTTAGATTTAGACAGCAGGTTGCCTTGATTCACATTCTGCATGTTTTCTTAGTCTGGTATAATTTCTATTTAAGCAAGTACTGCTTTGTCGAGTTCTTACCAATATCTATCTGGGGTACTTTTAAGTAATCGGTTTGCTGTCTAGCTGTTGTGACCTCCTTCAATATTTCTTCTATTTTCACCTGATCTGTTTTAAGCCTTTTTTGTTTCTGCTTTCACTGGTATGTCTGATCTCCATGGAAGCTGATACCATTGACGTCATATATATTTGCAGGAAAAAAAAGAGTGCTCTGTGTCACCAATGCTTGTCTGTTTTTGTGATGAACCATATGATTGAAATGTGCCCATAAGGTTATTTGCTCCATTGACCCTGTGTTTATTGATAATGCATTGCATTGTCTGTGTGGTAAAGAATTTTTGAAGATATGGCATTCTTTGTCAACAACATGGAATATTTTTAATGCCAAAGTTTCAGTTGTGTGTATAGAAACTGCAATAAGCTAGCATGGAGAGTTATACCTTACTAAAGTTGCCGATAAAATGCTAAAAAAGGCATAAAAGAACTAAGGAAAGGTTTGGATTTTACTTTGAGTTTTCAAATACACCTTTTTTTCACCACAGCAATGACAAAATCCATAAAAAAATTATTTAATGTCTTACACAATCTCCACTTCGCTGTATTAATGACAAAAAAATTTTAAAAGTGGCCTGGAACTTTAGTATGCAAGCTTAACACTTTAGCTTAGGAACAGTTTATCATTCCCATTTGGCAAACTCACTTTCTTGACTGCAGAAACGGTTCAATAAATGTTCCATTTCTTTGCATTCATTGCTGCCATTCCAGATTTACACTTCTGCATGTTACCTCTCTCCCTTTTGTATTTCTCTCTCAATGCTCTCCAGGTATCCTTGCAGATTTGCCCTACAGGAATAATAACAAATTCGTTCTCAGAAACACCACAATACTTGTGACTTCAATGTTAAACTGTCATGCAATTATCATACGGTGTTTTTACCTGTACTAAAAGTAACCTTTTTTATCTTTCTGTAGCAATGTGAAGACTGTATTTTACTCATCTTTGCTACTTGAAAGTATGGACTGCAGTTTACCTGTACAAAGCTTTGAATTTTGAAAAACACAATTTATCAAAACTGCGTTTCACATAGTCCTTGAATTATATCAAATACAAAACGTTTATGCTGTCTGGCTTCAATGGCACATGACAGAGTAATTAGGCAAAACTCTTACCTTTTCCTGGATAACCACACTGCTCAGCCAAGGAATTCCAAGCATTGGTACGTGTCACATTTATATGATACGACTCAAGAGAACTGTCCCACAGGCATGGGTACTCATGGGCAACAAGAACAAGCTTCTCCCAAGCATCATCAGAGGGAAAGTAATTCTGTTTCATGGCAGCTTCAGTGGTGAACATGCTTGTGAAAAAGGCTTGGTTTTAAATGCAGTATGCCCTGAAAAGGAATTCACAAATGTACAGATAAAACTATTTCATGAGTTCCTGGCTAAATAGAAGCAAAGATGCTTTCCTAACAAGTTCTGCAAGTTGGCTGGCTTTAGAACATAAAACTGTATCTTGTTTTCATAAACTTTGCTAAAAGTAAAAGCAGTTGTTCTGAAAGACTTGTTTCCAATAAAAATTTTAGGTAGCCTACCAACTGATAGATAAAGCATTAAAACATTGAAAAGAAAACATAGCATAGATACAGTAGGCTACTTCTGCACAGACAAGCTAGCTTGACTAGGCTATGACGTAAGAACTGCTGTCCTGAACAGTACCAGAACTACTTTTTGTTTTGTTTTTGTTTTTTGTGGCGCTTTGCAGCTCGTGGGCTATGTAGCGCCAGGACAGATTACGGAATCTCAGATTATGGAATACAGAGTACGGAAAGGTCTGTCAAACCGGTTTTCCTGTTTGTTGTATGTAGGACAGGATATATCGTTGAGCTGTAGGTGTTCGAAGGATTGT
>Ga0210059_1013677_pt1 | contig 12108 bp, 4 predicted proteins | sample Ectturendosymbi2_FD_188042 | JGI IMG/M metagenome (GOLD analysis project Ga0210059, IMG submission 188042) | Ecteinascidia turbinata endosymbiont from Florida, USA - Sample 2 (SPAdes) (version 2) | ecosystem: Host-associated > Tunicates > Ascidians > Unclassified | place: Key West, Florida...
CAGCAATAACGGCGATCCCAAGGGAGGAATGCGGGAGGGTCATCGAGAACTTTGCCTGCCGGATCCAAATGTGCCTGCAGCGCCGGGGAGCTCATTTGGAGCACACTTTTTTGAGCGCCAGTGAAACTAAGAGTTTTTGCAGTACAGACTTGAAACTTTGGAGATGTCTGCTACACAGGCTTGACCTGATGTAGCTGAAGTTTTGTGTCAATTTAAATAAAATTTTGGAAGTTATTCGATTTTTGGTGATGACCGTTTTTTTTGTGTCACCCTGTATACAATCGTTAAATATTTACACAAAAACTCACGTTAAATAGAGAAAGTAGTGAGCTAATCCAATGCTGCCAATGTCGCACTTCCGCCAAACAAGATCACTACAATCCACTACGACCAATGGAAGCCCATGAATAGTAAAAGTACCTGTAACACAGTCAAGTTTTCTAACACCAATCTGGCAAAGCCAAAAAGTTTAGCACACAAATGTGCGAATCGTCACCAATTGCATTGAGTCACATTCGCCTCCACTATAAGTATTGTTTACCTGGAGCAATTCCAATGCCTGAATACAAAGTTTCCTGACATATTTCATCCACTTTGACGGGAGTTGCCAGTCGAACACAGGAGCTGTTGGTCTCAAGTAGGTTGTCATTTAGATCTGCCAACCGCAGTATGTTAGTGTAAAACAATAAGCAATCACTGCTTCACAAGTCAACACCAAATTGTTTTGCAAAGTGAAAAAGTATGACTATGACATGATCGGTGCCATCATTGCAGCAGGAAAAGCAAGAAAGTGAAGCCTATTGGGCAGGTAATGTTGAGACAAGGAATTCTTAAGAGACACCCAGTTAAACAGACCTCTGGTCTTTGCTCAAAGATCAACTACGCAAGATTTTTTTCTTAATTTTGAAGCCTTGGCTCAGCTGAGCTGAGATAGAATCTTCAACATACTAATTTCACAACAAACACTTGCATTAAAAATGCAAGGCAATCAATGATTGCAGAAAATATTTATTATCAGCAATATTTTCAGCATTCACATATCCATGTTAAAATCACTTTATTAAAATTTTATCACAAGCAAAGGAAACTTACCAACACTTTGATTTGAAGTTATTGGAAGATTTAGTGGACCACAATAAGCAAAGTCCTGTTTACGCATTTCTGATTTTGTCAAGGTTGTGCTCTGTCTTGTTCGCTTGTGGGTAATAGTGTTGAGCCAGCCAATAGGAATAGTGTTTTCAAACAAAGAGATAGACTGTTCATCAATTCGAAATTCAGCTGAGTAGCCTATTGCAGAATCAACTCCATCATCAAGATGATAGAGAGGCCCAACCTTTCGGTGTGACAAATCACTGCTTGGAGCAATTATTCTGCTACAGTCAACACCAGTTTGACATCGTTCAGAATTGAATGAAGTATGGTGATTAAAGTTACATTCTGTCCTGTGAGAACCCTGATCAGTACACTCCTCATTGGCACTAACAACATCTACACTAGGAGATTTGACAGAGTTAGCATGTGATGAGATTTGACAGCAGTCAATGCATTCATCAGATACGTAACTGCAGTTTACAGTATGACCACTGCACAAGGCTCTATCTTGGCAAGGGTCAATCACTCCCTTATTCCTGACAGATAACTCAGTATCACAGTATACACAGTCACTATCAGTTTCTAAAGAATTCAGCAATGTTTGTATTATGTGCATGCAGTCATCAATTGAATCAGTAATGCTATCTGCTTCCACTGAATTTGATTTGCAGACGTAAGTCTGATATTCAGTTGACACGGAAGCTGGAGAGACAGCACAGCAGCAGCAAATCTTGTTAGTAGAACTAATACTTGTTGTTCTGCTGTTCTCAGAGTCACACTTGGACATATGTTCTGCATCTGCATTGCTTGAAGTTACACCTTTATCTCCACATAAATTTGAACAATGGTTATCACAAAGCTGACAAACATTTTGCAAAATATACTCCAAAACACATGCAGCAAGATGTTGCTCATCATCTGAACCACAATCACAGTTATTGTGATATGTAAGGTTCAATGCCATGCTAGCGCCAACTACCAAATATGTTTCTAAAAATTCAATTACCCTAAAAATAGAATGATGTGGTGCCATTGTTTCAAAAATACAATGAAAATGTATAGACTTACAAATTAGTTACAACAGGACAAGATATGAAAATATTCAGTGCAGCATTCAAGAAAATATTTGTCTTTGTAATATGCAAAAAAACATTGTTTGGTTGGTACAAATCTGTTGCATCAGCATGCTTGATACAGAGCAGACACTGTTGCTCTCCTCACAGAACTAGGATTCAAATAGTAATGATTTCCACTCCTAAACCATGGTGGCACTGGCAATCTAAATGCACATGCATATGCCATAAGGGTCTGATGAAAAATTTTTTAAGAAAAAGCACAGTTGCAAATTTTTACCAGGAAAGTACAGCAAATATTAGCACGTTTACTAACTTCTTGAACATGGAACTGCAAACATAGGACAGTGCATTGTAAAATCGATCTGCTTCAACACTGCCATGAAAAGTTGTAACAAATTGTTACACACAACCCTAAAGGTTGTTGGCAACAACTGTTTCAGCCAAACATTGTAGTATCTTTAAAATTGAACCACCAATTCATATTTGCAATACCTTTATCAAAATAGCAACTTGATCAGCAAACAAAATAGCCAACAAAGTGTTTTTCACATTAATGGAAATACAATCCTCATAAGACTTGTTTTTAACATCAATAGCACAGTTCATAGATTGTTAAATAGCAACAGCCAGTAAACCACTTTTGTGCACAACCTAACAGCAAGTACAGTAAAATTTTTGCATATATGCTTCCTTTCAATAAATCAGCATGAAAAAACAAATATGGTTCATAAAAACCTTCACTAGTGGTTGATTACAATTATGGGCCTAAAACAGATGCAAAACACTGCCTATGTAAGCATAAAAAGATTATTCATCAAAAATGTATTTTTCACAGTAGCAAATTACTCATTGCTGATCTTATTGACAGCAAAATATTTTGTTTGCTGCATTGGCATTTAAATCTCTTTTACTCAACACTGAATCTAAAAAAAACATTTTGTAAGTATGTTCTTTGCAAAAATATTTAACACAAAATTACAAACCAATTTTTGAAAATATTCCTTTGACATAAGCAACTCTTGACAGCTTTAAAGCACTGTAGCTGAATGAACTTATTCCAAATACATTTGCACTGAAAATGATTTTAAAACAAACCAAATGTTGACACAAATTTGTACAGAAAAGTTGCTTTGTGACTGAACAAATTACTAAGTATGACTTGGCAGCTGATGGAAGTTGAGTATGTGCACGCACGGCATTCAGCACCTGCAATTTTCATCAGATGTACTGCATGCACACTTATTATTGATGCCCATTTTGTACACTCAGCTATTTTTTGCATTTTTATGCAAGTAACTGCTATTTTACATAGAGATATGATTCACACCCAACTTTTACTATAGAAACAGACAAAAAACTGGAAAATAGCATAAAATTTTCATTTCATTGACATTCCACCTTTAAAGCTTTAGTTGTGTCACCATGACACTACATTTCATGAGACTTAAGCCAAATGCATATGGATTACATCTGGAGCATTTTTCCACAGTCTCAGTCTTATTCAACGATATCACAATGCCTACTTCAATATCTAGCAAGAGCTGTGTTTGAGCAGAAAATGGTTCAACTTCTGCACAACATACACAGACCTTACTAGACATTAAATTAGGTGCTGTGATGTGATTTAGTTAGACACATACATTTGTGAAGTCACAAATTTTCCATCTGAAAAATTCCAAATTTGGCACCTGCATATTAACAGTAGTGGTCTTAGCGAGTGTACAGGGTATGTCAAATGGAGACTTGGAGCCCTGCATTTCCATTTCACATGTTTTGAGGGAGCTTTCATTTTTAGTATACACACTTCAGATTTTTGTGAGTTTTTGCTTATGATTGTGTTTTTGTTATGAGTGACTTCACTATAGTAGCAAACCTGTTTAGTTTACCATGTTAATCTGTTTATTTACATGCTTTAATGCATGAATTATGTTTAACACTTTGGGGTCCGGCTGCTTTGGAGGATTTAAAAAAAAAAACGCCCAAACGCACGTGGCTTTGCGCGGAAATTTCTCCGCTCCTATACGGAATACAGACCTGGTCGAAGTGTCAAAAGATGCGGCAAGTCTACTAGTCTGCACTCGAAAAAAAATTTTTTGCTTGGGGGTTGCAGGTTTTTTGTGAGTGACGTCATAAGTGGAGGATGTTTAGGTCACCTTGGCCCACTTTGCCTGGACCTGGGCGCCAACCATTAGGTGGTAGTATTTCGCTGAAGTTTTTACTGGACACTAGGCTACAATCCGAGTTTTTTGATACTTTGGATGACCTGCTGAGGTTTCAGGTTCGAAAGTTATGATCTATACTAGTAAAAGTATTTGACTAATTAGATAATTAATTAATTTGTTTATTTTAGATCATAACTTTTGACCAAGGAACACTAGAAAGTCGATCAAAGGCTGAAAAGACTCGGACTTGAGCCTAATTTTCAATGAAAACTTCAGCGAAACACTTTGGCCTAGCAGTTGGGCCCTAGGCCAGGCAACATGAGCCAAAATGACCCCTAAACTACTTCACTTATGACGTCACTCACACAAAATCCGCAACCTCCAACCAAAAATTTTTTTTCCAGTGCAGTCTAGAAGACTGGCTGATCCATTTGAGCCCTTGAACAGCTCTCTAGCGCAATCGGCAGAGGAGCGATGGCATTGGTAAGGGAACCGAAAACTGCTGTTTTTTAGGCTGAAATCAAAGTACGAACATATCATACGCTGGCTCTGAAAGTGTTAAAAGACAAGGGGTTCCAGACAAAATAAAAGGGCACTGAACCAAGATGTGACGGTTCCCAATCAAGGAATGTGGAGGCCTTTGATTCTTTGTCAAGAATAAGGGGTGGTGAATATTCTTCAATAAAAAGCATTTGAATCCCACAATTAACATTTAGGAGTTTCAATTTAAGGGTATTTAGCAAGATTTAGCTGCTGACCATTGATCAGTTTATTGTTTTGTAGCTACCCAGTTTACATTTTCTTTATCAAGCAAAATACCACACAAATCCATTAGCTTATTATAAGCTTATTAATTCAGCACATACCACATATTTCTGTTTTTTTTAGAGTAACTTTATGCTGGACTATCCAATTAAAACATCTTTTTACCTCTAATTTGATGCTCTAGTGTTTTAAAGAAAGGTGCGAATATATCCACTGCAGTATATATTAGAGTCTTTTCAGAGTTAGTATTGATAAAAAATGCTTCCTGTACAAGTTTTTTCTTACTATTTTTTTAAATTTTATTTTGGTGATGGCAATTGGCAGCAGGCCAAAGCCTTCCATTTGGTTCTTGTTGAGGTAACTCAGGTGAACGCTCTTGCCCAGGGAGCGCTACAGCGATTCACTTACTGTTTTTGGACCGAACACACAAAATCCCAATTGAGAGGCAGACAGTTTACCACTGAGCTATCACAGAACCTTTACAAGTTTAAAGATTCAATGCAAATTGTGTGTGATGAGGTTCCATACACTGTAGGTTGTTTGTGTGCTGTTTCATACACATAATCATCCATGATGTACCTTTGCTCAGATGTACTGTCGTCATTTAGCATATCTGGAACTGCGAAAGCACACACAGTGTTTATCTTACATAAATATTATGAAACATTTATTAGTTCGTTTCAAAGTCTTCCTACCTTTTTTTCAAAGGTTTGATTTAAAACTATTAATATGTTTTGTCTGGTTTTTAATGTCTGTCTCCATTACATTGGTCACTTTGTTTTTAAGCATTCTTCACACATGTAACTTGGAACTTGAGATTTTAAGTGTGTCTTTTGCTTATTTTTGGCGGTGTTTGTGCACTGCTGAAGCATAAGTAATCTTTTTTGTTTTTTCTGTGTTTTTGTTTCTGTTGTGTTCAAAGTGCATAGCTAGCTGGTTGTGTGTATACTGCATTTCGATACTTTGTTGAATGATCCTTTGACTTTTTCATGGACACTACATTTAGTCAGGCATCATGTTTACATATGTTTTATCTAGCACTTGAACCATGTTCTTGTTATGAGCTGTTGTTGCGATCGGAAAGCCCAAGCGGCATGTGTGCAAAGCTTCACACTATGGCAGCAAGCAACAATAGCGATCTCATGCCATGATTACTATATTATTGCTTGTTCACACCACGTATATATATGGGTGTTATTCTTCACGCACATCCCTTTCATGGTGAATCGCACATTCAAAACAACGCCAACTGAGAGGTTGCAACACTGTCATGTTTTTCTTTGTACAAGATGTTCTTTTATTGAAATGTTTTCAGCAATAATTCAGATACACTTGTAAATTGCAATGACTTGTAGACTTTTAGGTTGGTTGCCTATGCTTGTGCAAGGTGAAAGAACTAAGCTGGAGATGCTCTGATGTATTTCCTGTCCATTTGAGTTAAGAAGCAGTGTGATGCTAAGTTTTGCTGCACATTGTGTACAATTATGTTACTTGTTCAATGGATTATGGTGCATGCATGGGAAGAATAATGCATTATAAAAAAGTACACACGGTAAGTTGATGTACAGTAGAACTGAGCATCAGACATCCCTGTTAAAGATAAGCTTGAAATGCATTAGAATCACATTGTCTAAAATTACATTGATATTTTTTATTCTGTCACACACAAAGACAGGAGGCACCAAAATACTTTGCGCAAAAGCTTCCAAACAGCTAAGACCACCAGTGTACATCACCACACCATATCAAATGACTTCACAAATCATTTTGTTTTTGAAGCGGATGAAAACAGACTAATAAACAGACCTATACTATAAGTAGCACTTGTCAACAAATCAAAATTATCATGATCTTTCATTATGCTTGAAAATGGTTATTACTAAATCAAAAAATGTTATAATTCTAACCAACAAAAGTCCAGTGTTTCTGCTAGTAGTAAGCATACTTTTTTGAAACTAACAATTTTTTTAATTGGGAAAAAAATTACAAAAGCTTTATACAGCAAACATCATTAGACACCAAGGCAAGAAAACATACTCATTTCACATCCAGTGCACAAATATTTCTTTCCTGCAGCACTTTTGGTACATGCTACATGATCTATATATTTTTGTTTCAAGGAAACACTACATTTATATTCATATAAACATATCAGTTGGAATTACAAACATTTGCATCAGACTGGTTCATTTTATTTGTTCCTGAAATAACAAAGAAATGTTGAAACAATGTCTCCTTCAATTTAGCACAAGTACAGAAAGTTTCTCATACGACATGTGATTACATTAAACAAGAATCATACCAGAGCTCATGCTAATTTCACTACCCTAGTGTAAAATTTCTCCTTATTGGTTGATACAAATTGGTAATATCTATCCCGATCTAATAATGATATACAGTCAAACATTTAAGCCCACAAATTAGTGGTGTGCAACATTTTGAGCAATGCATCAGAGCATGCGTAGTTTTGATCAATTCAGCTTATACATCAATTTAACATTGTATTATCCTGAGCAGACAACAAAAGTTAACAATATGAACAAGAATACCATTCAAGATGAAGATTATGAACTACACTAAGCATCAACATGTCTTCATATCACATGAAAAAACAAGCTGAAAAACTTTGCAAGCAAACTTTAACTCATTTATAACGAGAAGAACAATGTCCAAAATAGTACAACTCAAGTGACAAATAAACTTGATTAATATTCCAAAAATGCAAAAACACAAATAGCCATTTTTACTATTTGATAATTGAAACCAATATATACTGAAATATGAAATACACACATCTGTTTAATTTTACACATAATATGCAAAAAAACAAAATAATCTAATGTTTCTGACAAAATAAATGACGTTTCACTAAATTGATGCAATATTTGGATACAACTGTAATAGTAATACAAATCATCTATAACAGCAATACAAAATTATAATGGTAATAAAAACATTCTTAATTATTTTTATACCTGCGTGTCAATTTTAAATTATTGTGCCTTTAAATTCTTTGACTATTAGATTAGCCTTTGTTTAAACACCTTGACTAGATTATCCTACATGAACAACTGCATTGACCTTGTTTCTGACAAACTTATAGCTAAAATGATGTGAATAAATTGATATGTTCTTGATCTTAGCAACAATAAATAACACTCTCATTATTTAAAGTTCTGCTTTATCATTTGAGTAATCAAGTAAGGTGAAACTTTAGTTCATCACAATTACCAATAACTACAAAATGACTTTAATATTACACATGATGAACTTGGTCAAGGTTAGCTTGCATTAACTGCAGTTTATTCACTCCATTAAAATAGTGATAATCTTATATATATATATATATATATATATATATATCAAAATCATGCTTAATTAATAAATTAACTTGTACTGTATTTGGATGTACCAATTTTTATCATTTAAGTACATAAATACCACACACTACACTTAATGTTGGCCATTTTTAAGCAACAATCACAAAAAAATGAATACCGTTGCAAACCAAGCCACTTCCTTTATAGTCTATATCTTATACACCAATGAAATGGCTATAGTAACGCCAAATAAATTTTGTTAGCATATACATTTACTAGAATAATGTGGCTTGATTTATTTTGTATTCCACTTAGAAGTTTAAGTTTTGTTTTTATTTCTTAAAGTTACAGTTTATAATTTATACAATACACAAGACAACATTGAACATAGTGACCAGAATACAGCATCACAAACCTTAAAAAAATTCAAATACAAAACGATTTTAATTTCTTGTCTTCTACAGAGTAATCCTTTACTGTTTGGCAGCCATTGACATACATATAAAAAAAGCAAACCATAACAAAACATTTAACAAGATAAACATTACAATCAAAGATTGGTTCCAAGGGCATCCATAATCAAAAACATACTTAATTAAAGATAACGAACTAAGTCGAAAACATATATAGGGCAGCTTTTAACAAGAAAAACATAGGCTGATGCTTTCCGACACTAAGTCCAAAGGCTTTATGGTAATAATTCCAGGTGCATTTAAAAAGGTGTTATTAGTTGCAATTTGTGTGATTTCCATACTAATCAGTAGATTGTACACACATGGAGGGATACTATGCTAAATGTAAGTTGGCAACAATAAATGAGTTTTTTCAATATAACAATACATAGTAGTAGGCTGGTAATGAAGATAACTTACAAAGGTACAATCTAAAAAACAGATGTCCATCAGCACAGATATGGTGAACGGTTGTTTGACGACGTAACTGGAATGGAAAGATACCTCACTACACAATGAATAAAGGTAAAAATGCAATAGAAAAAAATTTTGTTGTTGCAAATTAACACAATTTTCTCCCAAACATATAATGATCATAAGTTACAATGTTTTTTTATTTTCACAAGTGCTCAAACCTAAATTTCGGTCCCACTTGTCTTGGAGCATGATATCAAGAATGCAATTATCTTTGTTGCGAGAAGGATGGTGGCTGAAAATAAGTGTAGGCTAGCAACAAATAATATTTTTATTAACGTTGTGGTGTCATTACTCACAAAAAAATATTGGTTTCTATGACTCTGGTTACGTCATTTCATATTCGCAACCAAGATCCACTACTGATGGATATCCGTCTTTTACATGGCACCTTTGCAAACAACATGCAACTTTACACCATGTTCAACTTTTTAGAAATAGCTGCAATATTATGGGTTCCAAGGTAATTAATCTATAAGTTAGCAATAGCAACACACATGAAGTCATCATAGCCAATCTGAGCTTGTCCTTTCATTCCTTTGTCTCGCTGCTGAAATTGCCCAGTCAGGGACTGTAGCATAATTGAGCAATTGATGAAGCTTTCAAAAGACAATTGTCGAGTTCTGTTAATGTCATACCGCCATAGTGCTGTTCTCACGAAATTCGGGGACAAGTTATACCCCATTCTGCTAAAAGCAGTGTGCAGTTCGGCTTCACTGATTGCCCCAGATCTGTCTTGGTCATATGCAGCAAACACTTGGCGCCACTGATTAATATAATTCCAAAGTGAGTTGAATTCATGCACACCTATAGTCCCAGTATAGTTTTTATCAAACATAGCTATCATTTTGAAACAAGTGTCAAGTTTGAAATGCGACCAGTCATTATTGGTGAGCGCCTGCTGAAGTTCCACTGCAGATATTTGTCCACTTCTGTCCAAATCCACCGCTTGGAACCAGGCCAAAACATTCGGATCGATTTGAAGTTGTTGTTGACCATAATACGCCATGGCTACGGTACAAACCACTCAAACTTCTTTTCGCAATGCTGCAAAATAATCAACCAACTCTAATTACGTGTTTCTAAGTCTGAGCCTTCTCACGATTGCTGTACATAGTCGTCCCTAGACAACCGCTCCTTTACAACAACGAACTACTACACTTGAGGTCACCATAATGCAAAAATATATTAAAAAATCAGGTTGTAAATGCTCATAAGCAGTGGCAAAACCGATGAGAGACTGTATTGAATTAGCTTTTCTTCTCAAGGATCAAAAAGTTCGGCTGGTATCTTTCTAGTGCATAAGCATACCGTAGTAGTTTGATGATAAAATCTAACCAACTGGAAGCAGTGGTGTAGGAGGCGAAAGTGCAAGGGGTGCAATTGGACCCCAAAAGTTTTTGATTTATCAAATATCCGGGAAAATCCCAGAAAGTCCAGGCAAAATCATGGAAATTTTGGCAAAAATCTCTGAAAATCCAAGAAAAATGCTTGATAATCTGGGCAAAATTTCTAAAAATCCTGGAAAAATGGCACCCAACTTCGTTTGACTTCAAAACAGGGCGCCCAAAGTTTGCAGAAAAATACATTGAGACCTTTTGTTTGGAGATAACACCAAAAAAGGTCTTCATGACCTTTATGATGGAAAATTTGTAGGCAAAAAGCATAAAAAACTTTTCAAGGACGTTTGAGGAAATTTAGGCAAAAATCCTTCACTCCCCCAAAAATTTGTCTGCTCCTACGCCTGTGACTGGAAGTAACAATGTAGCTGAAAAATTAAGTTATATGTGGGCTTCTACGACAATGTGAGTTCTCAAAAATCTTACAATGAAGATCTTAATTTTGACAAAATTCAAAAATAACACAAAAAAAAATTATTTTTGGCATAATTTTATTATCAATTCACAGACTCAACAAAAAGCAGTGCTTATCAGGGATGAGCGGATTGTGAAATTTTTAGTCCGAGTCCAGTCCTGATCCGAAAAACTTGAATCCGATCCAGTCCTGCCTCGCAAAATTTTTCAAAATCATCAGTCCGATCCAGGCCTTGTCCGCCTATGTAAAACCATGTGTTTTCATTTTGCCTCATCAGGCAAAAGCACTGTAGGAGTTATTTTGTCTTAGCCAAATACGATTGTTTGAGATCAAAATAGTTACATGAGGCAAAATAGACACAGCCTTGTGAAATTTCCAAAACTTAACAGTGTCAATTTTGCCATCAGAAGCAAAAACACTACAGAAGTTATTTTGCCATGAGATGCATGAGCCCAAGTGGTTGAATTGGTCAAGTGAGAAGGACGATACACCATAGATTAGCATATGGTCTTTGTCAGGTGACCTAAAATCCTAAACCTTAATCCAAAACCTGAACATATAGGCTACCCCAAACACAAAACATAAAGTCAAAACCTAAACCCCAATCCATAAACCATAACCTAATCCCTAAACCTAAACCCTAAACCTAAACCCTAAACCTAAATCCTAAACCCTAAACCTAAACCCTAAACCTAAACCCTAAACCTAAACCCTAAACCAAACCCTAAACCTAAACCCTAAACCAAACCCTAAACCTAAACCCTAAACCTAAACCCTAAACCAAACCCTAAACCTAAACCCTAACCCTAAACCCTAACCCTAAACCCTAACCCTAAACCTAAACCCTAAACCTAAACCCTAAACCTAAACCCTAAACCTAAACCCTAAACCCTAAACCTAAACCCTAAACCTAAACCCTAAACCTAAACCCTAAACCTAAACCCTAAACCTA
>Ga0210059_1013678_pt1 | contig 12108 bp, 6 predicted proteins | sample Ectturendosymbi2_FD_188042 | JGI IMG/M metagenome (GOLD analysis project Ga0210059, IMG submission 188042) | Ecteinascidia turbinata endosymbiont from Florida, USA - Sample 2 (SPAdes) (version 2) | ecosystem: Host-associated > Tunicates > Ascidians > Unclassified | place: Key West, Florida...
GGTCTTGCTCGTCTCAAGGCTGGACACGTACTAACACCGGTTGTGTAATGCCCTACTGTATGGTTATCCATTTTCTGTGCTTTTGCGAATGACGATACAGCTGTGGAGAGGATAAACTGCTATGTTGCTCCCAGTGTTGGTCATGTGCTAACACCGTTTCTGTAATGTGCGCTGATGTATAGCTAACCACTTTTTGTGTTCTTGTGTCTGTGATATGGACCATGAGTCAGCAATGAAATATCATTAATATTATTAGGGTATAGACACTCAGTGATTAAAATATTTGTCCAACGCACCTTTCTTTTTACTGTTTCGGTCTGTTTTTACCTTAGCTTTAGGCTTCTTTTGGCTGCCCCTTAACATTTGCAGTCTGTGTCTCTTGGTCTTTGACGCATGATACGTATTTAGCTTAGTTACAGACAAAACATATTCTTAAATAAATAGCCCAATTTCGACTATTTAAGGCCAAAAACAAAACACCTGCCTATCACTATATACTTTACACGTGAAAATTGGTTACAGTGAAAACCACTTTAATAGAGCACCAATGAAATGAGCACAAACCGCTTATTAGAGCAGGTTTTGAATATCCCGGAGAAGGTTAAGATTTTTTTCTCTTTTAACACTAAAGAAATCAATGAGTGATTGCAGATCTCCCAATAACTTTAAACGTTTTTAATTTTTCAAAACAGGCAAGTAGGCTACTGTAGTGTAGCCTCAAACTTCCACGTAAGTTGTTCCACGTACCACCTTTTCGGACTTTTTACAACTTTCAATTTTGTTAGGCTATATCTCAGAAATTATGACGCCAATCTGTAAGATTGAGCGATAATCATTGTTTCGGTAGTATTTCATGATGGAATTTTCACCACAAGAACATCGTGAGGCTTACTTCACTTGAACCAAATTGTCATTGCAATTCTGATACTTTGAAAATGGCTTAACTGTTAGTAATTTTCTGTTACATTTTAAGGAACCGTTTTTTGTACACCTGAAACAGTCATTCATAATTATAACTAAGTTTATTTCAAACGTTTTCACCAATCTCAGATTGCCTCACCAAATCTTGACGATAGAGAGAAGGAACAACGCTATTAAAAGGCTGACCAAGCAGCACACATTTGCAATTACGAACTAAACGTTACCTTCAGAAGAAAGGCGGTAGCAATTATTGAAATATCAACGCTCAACAACTATCGAACCGTATTTTGCAGCAACTATTGAAACCTGACTTGCCAAATACGAAACGTTTTTATTAATGAAACAGAAAACAGCTTAAAAATTTAAGCCATCTCTGCCTTAACGAGGTGCTTGTGAAAAAAATTGGCTACACACCACTGAAAACAATGACCATACGTACTGCAGAATTTTGATAGGGCGTTAAATACCTCGCAGTTCACTTGGATTTTCGTTGGCAATGGATGCCACGCTTACAAAATATTGTGGGCCCTCCAGAGTTATCTTAAGTTTTGACCTTGTTCACTGCAAAGACGTTTTGAGAGGCCGCAATTGTTTCATCTGAATACCAAGATGATTGTCAATCAAGGTTTTGGTGTACATTGATGTGGTAGCAAAGCGAATTTATACTGTATTTTGAGAGACCGTCGGAAAAAATTTGAGAACCGTTTTGGTTCTTTTACGGCCGATGCCCCTCGCTGGACCAAAAAGACCCTAGCTCAGTATTCCCGTCCACGAAGGACTCGGACGAAAACAAGTTACCATAACGCTTTAGCCAATTAACGTTAATATCACTTTAAGTTTCATGTTCTTGGGATCTCGAGGCTAAGTCCTATTAGAGACTACAACACTATAGCTGCAGTCAATGTTGCTGACCCTAGCTGCCAACAACAGGACCACATACACCAAATAAGGGGTAACATGTTTATTAACCATCAAGGTACGCAATACGACTCCATCATCCAACATAACCATGCACATGAAAAACATTAACAATATACGCTAACACAATAGCCCCCCCTTCTACGGGATTTTTCTAAGTACAAAATTATGAAAAATTTTGGCAGAACTCTGTTTCCTTTTTGAGTTTATTTTTCCCTATTTTTTATTAAAGTACAAAATCATAGAAAAATTGGCCAGGACTCTGTTTCCTTTTTGACTTTTATGGAATTTTTTTACAAGTCCAAAGTTAAGTAAAATTTTGACAGAACTTATTTACTTTAAACATATTACGGAGCTTTGTACTTACGGTTTGAATCAAAATGATGCCTGACTATTGATTTGCAATATACATCCCTATCTCTCCTAGAACCTTTATGACTTATAGTAGACTCACCACTACTACCCGTGAGTTCAAGAAAGTCAGGTTCATAATTTTGGTTGGTCTTGCCACTACTACCCGCAAGCTCCTTACTGTTCGAAGTCAAAATCCAACTGAGCCTCTCTGGCCTTGAGGGGTTTAAATAGGAATATTTCATTTAACGTGATCAGGTCAACTCACTCTCTCAATCATGTGACCTATTTGTCTGGTTTTTTAAATAGGGATGCTGTTACTCTTTTTGGTTTCTCTTATTCGGGTACTTTGACCTGCTTTCTAGCTTTTTTATTCAGGTAGCCGTTTCCTGTTGTCTCGGGTCAATCCTACTAATCGCCTCCTATACCCTCGTTTTATCATCCTAATTTATTTCTCTGTTAAGGGAACACCCTTTCCTCTTTCTTTTCGTAATTCATCGCAATTGTTCGGAATACAACACACTCTTTCGCAATATTTCGGAAACCCGATTACATTAGATGACATGCCTTTACATTTCTCCTTACATACAGGAGTGTCTTTACTGCATGCATACAACGCTATGACATGTGAATTTCTAGGGAGTTTATTCAATCATTAAAAAGTCCTTTATCAATTCCAATTCTTCCTCAGTCAAATTTTGACTAATGTTATTGCATGTTTCATTAGATACACAGTAAGTATCTTTCCCTTGTTCTCCGCTTTGCTTGCCGTGGTTTCTTTTGTCAGCTGCAATTATGCTTTCGTTGATCCTTGTTGTGGTAAGCTCGTTAAACTTGTCTTCTTCCGTCCATTCATGCAGAATGAAACTTGCATCTTCTGATATCTGTGTGGGTTTGTTCAACACCAATTTCTTTACATGATAGTAAAACTTCATGGATTGACCGTTTCACATCCTCTTTATGGATATAGTCACTTGTTTTCTTTTTATTGTCGCTTTGCGACATTCGCTTTGCGACAGTGACTTTCTCTTTTCGTCTTTCTCACGCATATTGCACCGCTGAATTTCCAACACCCCTGGTGTCGGCTGTTCCCATGCTTTTGGTAATTCTTGTCATGACACCTGCAACGTATGTCTTTTCGTGCAAAGTCCTTTTCTGATTATCTTTTGGCATTACTTTGATGCTTTTACCAGGATACAAGCATTACTGTTTTCTTGCTTTATTTGGGAATATATCTTTTTAACCTATGGTTCCTAAGTTTCTTGTGATTCCTACCCCATATGACACAACAATATTGGTTAGTAACAATTCAGGTTAGTAACACATGCACACATATTGTTTTTGTCACATTCATAGGTTTGTTACTCATAACATATATGATCATTTTGTCAGTTCTTTCCAAAGTGACAGAGGAGTACTTTTTTTGCCATATGCAACTGTCTTTCTTGTTTAATCATGTTGGGGTTAATTTTAACCACAACAGTTCTCAAAACACTTTAAAAAACGCTGGGCTCCGCGCCGGCACTATACACAAGCAGCTTCGACAGAAAATGTAAGTTTGTGTTGTTTAGCAGGCGTAGCGCAGGGCCCCCTTTGGCGTGGGGCCCGACAAGACGATATCAGTCTAATCGGCTTAAAACCGGCCCTGCCCCCAGTTGTGTCTCGAATTCACGTTCAAGTTCTTTTGGTTGACATAAAAAATGCCCATCCAAGATAGACATTTAGGTTGGCCCCCTACTTTTTCTTTGGCCCCAAAGTGGTCCCCCACTTTTGAAATTCTAGAATCGCCACTGAATCGCAACGTGGTCCTCACGTTGTGCTTTAACGACTTTACGCCGACAAACATATGTGGAATGTGTTTGAATTTTTAAGCACAGATAAGACAAAAGAGATGTTAAACTTATAAAATACGTAGGACATATGCTTTGTCAAATATTTAACCAAGACGTTTACGGTTGATTCGCCTGCAAAAATTAATACTCCTGTTCCCGCCATGCAAGTACGATTTCAACAATTCCGTGTCACTGAACGCTTTTGCGTTCGCTTGCGCAAAGCCGCAATTAGCCTTAGCCTAGGGCCTCGCATCAGCTAAATCCGGCCCTGCAGCAGAGTAACGATAAATGCAAACAATCAGACGAATCGTCGAGTGCCCAAATACCATTGTTGATGTCACAAATAGTAATTGCATAATCATGCTACTGCTATGGTGCTATAAACGAGATAACTTAACTGTCATTTATGCATTTGTGCTGCTCCAGGCGCTACGTGTAGAAATTGAAAATCTAAATCTTCAAGTAACGTTTCTAGTGCAAAAAGGTGTGGGAACGCGTTCCCACACCAAAAAAAGGTGTGGGAACGCCGTTCCACGCGTTCCCACCACACTACACCCCTGATCTTAACATCTTGCACTTCTAACCAGCGCAAACTCGAAAACAAACAAAGAAAGAGTTACCGATTTCTTATATCAAGCTGTTGAACTACCGACATCCGATTGTTCGATTTTTACAGAAAACGAGGGCTTGGTCCAATTCAAACTCACTATAACCAATCATGACTTTGGTCCATATTAAAAATTACACTAGTCCAAATTACACGGATCGCCCCCAAGTGAATATACACTATATGGAAAACTTTTTCACAGTTCAAGATTTTGGAGGAACTTGCACTTGCCCTGAAAAACAGAGTTGTCCTGAAATTTTTCTGTGTATTGAATATACTTTTTACATTCAGGATTTTAACGACTTGCGCTTACCCTGAAAACAGAGCTTCCCCTGAAATTTTTGCTGTGATGAATATATTTTTTACCATTCAGGATTTTTGAGCAACTTTGCGCTTGCCCTGAAAATTTTCACTGTATTGAATACATTTTTTACATTCAGGAGTTTTGAGCAACTTGCGCTTGACCTGAAAAAGAAAAGATGCATTGAATTCACTGTGCTGAAGATGTATTTTTATCATCAGGATTTTTGAGCAACTTGCGCTTGCCATGAAAAACAGAATATGCCCTGAAATTTTTTACTGTATTGAAATATTTTTTTTCATTCAGGATTTCTGAGCAACTTGCGCTTGCCATGGTCTGCGGGGAGGGTGCGGTCTGGAAGTGTGCGGGTGCGGGCAAAATTTTTCAAACTCCTGCGGGTGCAGGGCAGGTTTAAATTTTGTGGGTGCGGACACGAAATTTCAATCCGTGTAGGACTCTAGCAAGCACAGACAGTGCGAATGTGACGTAACAAACTCATACTGTAAATTCTGCTGGAATTTGTACCGCCGACATCAACTTTTTCTATTGTGTGATTCTATAGTAATCTGCAATAACGATAGGCTATGGCAGCAGGTAAGACAAAGCTAAATAACCTTCAATCAAGGAAAGAATTGTAGAAATGGAGTGATCGCGATAATACATGAAACCTTTAGGAAGCAACTGTGACGCGACCACCCCACCCCCGCTAACACGGCCAACTGAGTGCCCTCCAGTGGGTGGTCGTGCTAGCAGAGTTCCACTGTATATGTATATCCAAATGACATTTTTGAGGTAGATAAGATTTTATTTACAAATTATTTTCAGAAAATTCAGCTTTCCATATCAGATTGCCGACCAAAATAACACCAACCTAATCTTTAATCTAACCCAACCAAAATTTAACCTAACCTTATCTACCATAATAGCCCAGTTTGATACGTCTTAAATTGATATGGTAAAAATAATAATTGTGCTCAAAACACTGCGATTCAGTAGTTCATTATTCTGTTCACAATCAAGGACAAATTCAGTAAGACTATTAGTAAGAACAAGAGCACGCACTCACTTATCAGTAATTATTGTGAAACTCACTTTCACTTATTACGTATGGTTTTAGGTTGATTCATAAGACATAACACTACTGAATTGTTTTATTTTTCTAGTGAATATTATTGCGTTTATTCTGTTTTCAGTCATTTATCAAGAACCAAATAATGGCAATTCACGAAAAAGTAGTATGTGTCAAAATGTCCAAACTTGCATCTTGAAAGTGAATAGTACCAGAATTGGTATTGAACTACCAGTTGACATTGTGCATTTTGTAAGATCTTCACTCCCACACGCAACGCGCTATACTTCAAACATGCATCGCAGTATCAAAGAACACACAAATACATGAAAGTACACGAGGATATATACGTGGCGTGTATACCAGCTCTGGCAGTCCTTATAACACCATGATTCATTAGCCTAAGGTAAAATCTAATTACTTTCACCATTGTTGAGAAACATGACACCACTTAACATGTTCACAACTTCCTTCAGGGCTGCCTGCATGACGAATGTTCAAATGACGTGGATACCGTATGCGCATCGTAAACCAAAATAAGACAACCGGATGGAATAGCCTACCTAATTTTTTTAGACCTTGGAGTACTAACTTGTTAGTGAGTGTCGGCCAGACTACATGCCAAAGAATCAATTACTTTTATGGCAACAAAGCAATTTCAACAAGTGAGCACAGAGCGCCTACTTATTAGTTCCAATTGGCAATGGTATCTTTTACAGCGTATTGTGTATTCTTCACATATTACACTTTTTTTCCGACTCTAGGGATTGGAGGCCCCCTAAATTTTGGGGGCCCCTGGCTGTAGCCCAGTCAGCACCCTCCTTAATCCGCCACTGCCTATGTTGCTACACCAGCAACAAACTCAAGCTGACGAACTTGGCGTGTCCAATTATCAGATTAAGGTGGAATCTGGGGCTACACAACGGTACAGAGATTACACCATTCGCAGACTCGGAGTCATGGTACAGAAGACTGAAAAGATGCTTCCGAAGATAAGAAATGAATGGTTGTGCAAAGTGCAACTTTTTCTAGAAGTCTGAATTTTCGAAATATCGAGAAAAGCGTTTCGGATGTCCTTATCCGTATCCGGTTCCCGTTCGGAAGAAGGATCCAGTGTTGCCACTCTGTTATGAAGAAAAACACCAGAATTTACCTTGAACAAAAAAAGAAAATAAGAAAAAAACAGGCATACACAATGTTAAAAAATTGTCGAAACGAAACTTGAAATGAACGCTACTGGTGCTTTATGCACATAAAAATTAAGGTAATACGCATTATTTGCACCAAATTTCAAGTTCAAGTATATTTTCAAATATACTGACGATCTGCAAGTAGCAGCAAATCAAATGTATGAAATGAGCTAAACCGTTAGTTAGGTCTTTTCTAAAATGCGTTTAATGTTTTCTTTTACTTTCACCTAAATGCACAAATTGAATCATGTAAGTCTACATGATACATTCAAAGTCTTATAGTTTTCTTTTCACCCTAACCATTGCATTCATTACAGTATTTGATTACATTCATCTCAATCACAATGTTCCGGTAATAGGCTGTAAAATAAAACCACAGCATCTTCAAAACTCAAAAAAGCTTTCCAAAACCATGCATCGATATATTTCCTTTTTGTCTGGTCGTCCTTATTTTTGTGACTATGTCGATGGTTAGATTTTAATTTAAAAAACATTTCAATTTAATAAAAAAAGACATACTTAAAAAAACAAAAAAAAATTTTAATTTAATTTTTAAGATGATGCCCCAAGAGACTGTCCAATATCCAGGTCATTTTCACACTGTAAAGAGAAATTAGAATGCTTTTAAACTTCAAATGCTTGAAAAAGGATCAAAACAAGAAGTGTATAGTACAGTAGAATTTGTCTAAATTGTCATCGTTTATTTCGTCAATTCGTCACTCTTTTGTTTGTCCTGGAAGAATCCCTATATTCGTGTACATTTCTATTCATCTAATTCGCCATCATCTAATTTGTCAATTTGTCACCTCTTTCAATCCCTGATAAGCGTTTTGTTCGGCTAATATTTCATTTACTGTTTGGCTTTTGATGTTTAAGCTAGTTTAACACGTGTGGGAAAACAAACAATTTAAAGATCTTTATTTGAGAATTGTTGCACCTCGCAATTTGTTCATTGAATATATACATGAGGTGCGAAGCGCACCCCGACCTCCCATTTAGATAACGCAAAAAGTTTTGAAGTTTATTAAAGATTTTAGAAGTGCTAGATTAAATTGAAGAGTCTAGATAAGCACGACCTGACTCCTCATTGAGAGAACGCGGAAAGTCTTTAACGCCCAAATGCACAGATTTGTAAAGCTTCACATTTGTTTTTTTCTGTGGTCAATGCAACGGGTTTTCACAATACATACCAGAGGTGTTCGGACTCAAGTTTTTTCGAGTCCGATTCCAGTCCTGATCCAAGAAGTAGGTATCCTGATCCTGATCCGAAACAAATATGAAATCCGAATCCTGAAAAAATCCTGTTAATATATTTGACTAATCAATGTGCAACTATTAAAAATTTTTGTTTCTAAAAGCTGGTGGCTACAGGTCCGTCAGTGGACCTTCGTATTTGAAAAGTTATTCATCCGTCACCTGTAACGTGACAGTAACACATAATGAGTATGTAGCAGAGTGCACTAGGTTTGGTATGAATGTGTACTAAACCCTAAACATAAACCAAACCTGTAAATCTGAACACAAAGGTCTGGAAACATTTGAAGAAAGTAGTCCCTTGACAAGTGCAACCATTAGACTGCTACCAAAATGAAAGGCGCCAGAATGAGAGTCGAACCGAAAACCATTCACACAGCAGATGTACATGCATTCGCTACACTTCCACAACGGTGCAGTTAAAGTGACAAAGTCAGCATTTTATTTTAACCACATCACTCTCGCCGGACCTATAGCCATTTCCTTTCTGAAAAGCAAAGCTTTACTAAGCACAGACTGGGAAAAATAAAACCACACATAACCAAAAATGGCACTAAAAGGCAGATCCAGAAAATGCAGTCAACCAAGTTCATGCAATGAAACATGAAGAAGCTGAAAGCAATATTACCAATTAAACTTCCAATCACAAAACAACTTAAGCTTGCTAGACTTGCTACATCCACTAAGAGTAGTCGATGATTAAGCCCTAACCGATAAGTAAATCGGCACCAACTGATATTGATGCACACTAAAATATATAATACAGCAAAATAGGCACAGCAACACCACATTTGTAACCTCGACAACTCACAGTTTACAAATATAGTGGACTGACGGGATGCAATGGTGGTGGTGGACTGGTGCTCTGCAGTACATGACACGTCCGGGGTAACAGCGCCTCTTTCATACAGTTGTAATTAATGTGAACTGCATTACATCCTTTAAATCTTTGCAAAAATTCTCTTTATGATTGTGTTGGCGTCAAATCCCAAAACAATGATATTTGAAAATTCTGATCCGAAAACTTGAATAAAACCGTAGCCCGGATCCGATCAGGTTTGTTCAAAATGTGCTGAATCCTGCCGGATTCGAGTCCTGAAACCGGATCCTGTACATCTCGGATACATACTACCGTCCAGTGTTGCCGCGTCTGATGTTTTAACATCAGATCTGATGTTTTGAGAGAAATTTCTGATGTCTGATGTTTTGGCGACAAATCTGATGTTGAGTGGGCAGTTGTTGTTTTCCACATTCTTCTCTTTCTTGGTTGAAAATAAGTTAAATTCATATATAATTTTAAGTTTCTTTCATCAATTTCTCAAGTCTCAATTTTGTGTTTTTTTAGTTGCCGTTCCAAACTGAAGATGCTCCAAACGCTGCGTTGAGAATAATATTTTATGTTACGCACGAACAACTTCTCCATTTAGTGACGACACTTGAAGACAGTGGTTCTTAACCGTTTCTATACCATTACCATGCCTCCCCTAAAGTAATGGTCCTTTGTTTCAAGCCCCCTGACATTAAATAAGTAGTAAAAACAAGTGTATTTGTTGGTAAATTTATTGATCAAACTTTCCCTTTTGTAGAGCACGTAAAAGCACGCGCTCCCCTGGAAATTTAGTGACGTCCCCGAAAGGCGTGCCCCCTGGTTAAGAACCACTGCTTAGTGCTTTAGCGTAGGACAATTGCATGAGGTTCATCGCGTTTTGTTAGAAATTGGTAAATGAAGGTATTTAGCTCAGGGGTTCTTAAAGTATTGCCTCAATACCCCCAGGGATGTTGAGATTAGACCTTGGGGATGTCAACAATGCATTGATTAATAACACATAAATGCCAATGATGGGAATACCTACAGGCCTCGAAAATCCTCGTATTGCAGCAAGGGTGCCCCCCCTGGAAAAAATCTTTCCGACGCCCATGATCATAACGCAAAGATATGAACATAATCGAAAACATGTTGAAATATTGACAAACTGGAAAATACATTGGAATAATGGAAAATGTCAAACACATGAAAAAATCAAAAACATCAAAAATATCAAAAATTATCAAAATCATGATAAAGGTTGAAAATACTACCATAACACAAAAATGTGGGTTGAAGCAGGGTTGCCACCGGCTGATATTTTCGAGGGGGAAATGAATTAAGTTGTTGCTGTACCTAAAATCTAAATATGTTTTTGAAATTTTCGGGGGGCAAATACCCGGGTATTCCCTATGGTTGCGGGCCTGGCTCATAGGCTGACGGCAGCTTCGCTGCATATATACAAGGGAAACCCCAGCTTCACTAGCCACTCTGGCTGCTCTTCCAAAGTCCACAAAATCCTTATCGTAACCGCCTTCTCTTTGAGGAGCACCCTCTGAAAATGATGTATGATGAAGTGAAACAGGTATGGTATGCGGATGATAGCACAGCAGTTGGATCATTGGCAGGTGTAAAAAAATGGTGGGAATACCTACAGGCCAATGGACCTGTTTCACTTCATCATTGCACAGATTTTGGAATCAAAATCACAGACCAAGGTGAACGCCTCCTTGAGTCCTTGGATCTGTAATTGGGACAGAATCATTCAGGGAGAAATACATTAAAAAATAAGGTTGAGGGTTGGGTAAAAGACATTCAATTGCTTTCAAAGTATGCACAAGATGACCCTCAAGCAGCATGATACTCAGCGTTCACAAAAGGATTATCCTCCAGATGGACCTACTTCCAAAGAACAGTGCCTGATGCGAGTTAATTATTTGAACCAATCAGAGATCAATCGATTCCTGCTCTCGTGGGACGAGAAGTTAGTGATGCCAAAAGACAAATACTAGCTCTTCCTCTCAGGCATGGTGGGCTAGATTTGACAGATCCTCAGGAAACCGCCAAAACAGAACACAAACATTCCCGGCAGATAACTAATAAACTAACTGCCAAAATCTACACTCAAAAACTCGATCTTGACTACAACCCCTTAGACCAGCAATTTACTAGACACACGAAAAACAGAACACGACATGAGAAAGATGCAAAATCGTCCATGATGAACTTTTGGGAGAAATGACCCCTGAGTCACAACAACTCATAAAAGGATCAATGGAAAAAGGGACATCTTCTTGGCTGTCAGCCTTGTCAATCAAAGCGATTGGATATGCATCAAACAAACAAGAATTCACTGATGCCATCTGCATTAGATATGGATGGAAGGTGAAAGGCATACCCACCCACTGTGCTTGTGGTGAGACAAACTCTGTTGATCACAGTCTCATATGTAAACTGGGTGGCTACACTTCGATCAATGAGGCACAACTCAGTGATAGGCTCTGAGGCACAGATAATGAGAGAGGTCTGTAGAGATGTTCAGACCGAACCCACACTTCTACCAATCAATGAGAATTACTATGAAACTGAAAGAAGAGTCAACACTGCTGACAATGCAAGGCTGGATATCTTTGCGAGAGGGCTATGGAATAGCTGTGAGAAAACTTCTTTGACATAAGGATCACATATCCTGCCTCACAGTCAAGTACAACCAAACAGTAATTGACAAAGAGAAGTCTTCATTCAATCCCCTTGTCTTCACAACAAGTGGAGGGATGGCACCAGAATGCAACAGAGTCAACAAAAGACTGGCAGAAAAAATAGCTGAAAAACGCAGGGAGCCATATGCATCTGTCATAAC
>Ga0210059_1013680_pt1 | contig 12107 bp, 6 predicted proteins | sample Ectturendosymbi2_FD_188042 | JGI IMG/M metagenome (GOLD analysis project Ga0210059, IMG submission 188042) | Ecteinascidia turbinata endosymbiont from Florida, USA - Sample 2 (SPAdes) (version 2) | ecosystem: Host-associated > Tunicates > Ascidians > Unclassified | place: Key West, Florida...
TCCCATCACCAGTGCTTCATGCGAGAGAAGTTTTTCAAAAATGAAATTACTGAAAAAATTTCCCAGAAATTCCATGACCAGTGAAAGATTGGGTAACGTTGATCTCAGTGGCGTATCTAGGGTATGGCAGGCATGGCACACGCAATGGCCGCTACTTTGACAGGGAGCGCAAAAACTGCTTGGCAAAATTAAAATCTTTATTTACAGTTTATTTAACCTCCATTTTGCGCCCCATGCATTCATAAACTGCAAAGCTGCATCAACGCCACGTCCTCACCTAAAGCATTACATCGGGCGTGTTGCGTTAGCACCACTAAGCATTATGACAAAATTGCGGTATTGTGACATAACACGAGGGTCAGACATTGCGACAGAACAAGAACGCTCGCTTGCCATGTCCACGATGCCTCGTCCTTCTCACGCTATAAGAAAGGATAAGTTAGTCCGTTCGTACTGCTACATTTCCGGCAAGTAGATATTAGTCAGAATCTGGTTGAGATGAGTTTAAGTCCGTGGCTGTGAGAATGTGACTGTTATGCAAATAATTGCTGTTGAGGTCGCACAGATTTAGAAATTACTTGAACAGCTTCGGCCCCCTCCGACTTTATGGAACTTCTTCGATGGCCACTAGTGATAAATAGGCTGAATACAATGCCCCAGTCCACAAACTAAGGTTGAGAACATTAGTTAGTCGAAAAATTAGCAGCTAGTATCGTTTCCGTACCAGTTGAGCAAAAAATGTTAACTCATGCAAGAGATTTGTTAGTCTTGTTCAGAGCTAGCTTTTTCTGTGCAAATATGGCTTTCTGTTCAATGTCCAAGGTCTTGCAAAAGGGTTCTGACCGTGAAAAACTAAAATCTACGTGCGACAATTTAGGAGCTGTGTACAGGTCAGATGTAGACAGTGGCGTACGCAGAAAATTTCCGAGGTGGGGGGCAAGTTTCGTCACAATCGTGTGACCTCACAAATCAACTTTAGGACGACCATTGCAGGGGGGTCCGGGGGCACGCCCCTGGGAAAATTTGCAAAATTCCACCTAAAAATACGCAAATTACACCTAAAAACACGCATTTATATCTAAAAATACGCATACTGTTTATACATTTTTTTATTTTTAGGGTCTGATGGAGGAGGGGGCATGGCACAGTGCGCCCCCTCCGTACGCTAGTGGATGTAGATGTCTAGCAATTCTACGAGAAGATTCTAGATTGCACAATGCTGGTTTCAAGTCGTGTAACATAAAATTATCGCATACTGAAGTCCTGGCAGTCTTCGAATTGCTTTGCAAATAAAGATGACGATGGCAGTTATATGTATTACAAGCTGCGAACGATCTTTCAGTAAACTGAAACTGGTCCTTCGTACCTCCGCGCCTCATTAATTGCAATAAGTCAGGATAGGTTGTGTGATCTAGCTTTGATGAGAATAAAAAGAGATTAAACAGCGAAAACTTACCTTGATGAAATAATAAACGACTTTACTTCGATCAAGGCACGGAAAGTGTTGTTTTTATTACCATATTTGTGTAATTTAACTAGAAAAGGCTGGATATATTTGTTTCATTGAAATTGTGTTTTTCGAACACAAGTGATATATGACTTGCATTAAATAATCTATTTTATAATTCAAATTAAATTTGTTCCATTAAAAAAATTGTCGTTTGCAGTTGCAATATGCTGTTTGATTTGTTTGTAAGATATACAATTTTGCCAGGCAACTCTATGTAGACCTATAAGCTACGATAAGGTTATTGTTTAAATGTTTTGATATTCAACATAGCAAGAATAAATGAGTATAGAAGTATGTTGTAGACGTAATGGATTATTTATATTTTATTTGCTGAAAAATTTAAAGCAAAAATAAACGCAAATATTTTCTGTTTTAAAAAATTTGTTTTCTTCATGGTTTATCTTTCGTAAAAACTGTGCCTACATCTTATATTTAAATAATTAGAAAGGGCGCACATTTAAATTTTGCCATGGACGCCAGTTTGCATAGATACGACGCCACTGGTTGATCTACTTTCAGTTGAAAGGGTACGAAATGCAGAAATAGATTTAGATGACTTCGTTGATGAATTTGACAGTCGACATGACAATCGAAGGATTCAGTTACACTGAGTTGATAATGATATAAAATTCTAACGTAGCCTGTGCAGGGTCTGTGTGAGAATTATGTCGCTCATTGTCTATTTGTCTGAATCTTTTTTGGTTTAGAGCTAGTGCGTGTTTCGCGTGGGACAAGACAGTCATAAATCAACGCAGGGTTGAAAAGTCAGCTTTTGAGGATCAGTCAGAGGAAAATTCAGTGTGAATAATAAAATGAACGACTTTGTTGGCAATATTCTGCAAAGTACGTTTTACGCCTACGGTTACATCTTGCTATCACGTTCACGCCGATGCGCACCTATCTGTGGCGCTGATATGCTACTTAGATGCAACTGGTGCCGAAACCTCGATGCTGTTAAACTGCATACTGCAGGGGTGGGTAATTATTTTTGCTGCCCAGGGGCCACCTTGAGAAGGCCGCATTTAGCGGAGGGCCGTGCCTTCTTATGAGAGTAGAAGCAAGTCTCGGTGTATAGCCTCAGCACTTATATTTACCATAAGTTGGAGGAACTTTCAGATTTGACGATTTTTCTGAATGCTTTTGCGGGCCACTGAAAACGCTGTGTCGGGCCACATTTGTCCCACGGGCCGCTATTTGCCCACCCCTGGCATACTGCATTGAATAGTCCTCACCCTATCCACGCTGCACACTCATAATAGTAGTTGCATAACATTGTTATGGTTACACCACAATCACAAAATGTTCATAAGCTTCCACAAAAACGGATTAGCCAGTAGTCACCAAACCGTTGGAAGATGGTTTATTTTTATCTGCTTTGTAATAAGAATATTTTGATGAAACTAGTTGGCTATCAACAGCCTACTTGTCTCTGTGTCATGATGGAATTCGTGGTTGGAACCATTTCGCTTTCATGTGAATTGTGTTCACTTTCTAAAGCTGCTTTACTTCATGTGAGGCCGGCACAACTGTGTACGGAAAACGGCATTTCGATTTACATGTGCAGCGCTGTGGAAGTTGCATGGTTAGCATAGAATTTTCGACATAGCAGTACACGTGTGTGCTTGCATTTACAGTGGCGTTTAGGTGTCTCTAGTGATTAATAACGTTAGTTCATCTTTTTAATGATATTCACAAGGCTATGTTGGGTTTGATAGGGTTAATCATAGCAACGTCATCTTCAAACCAATGAAAATCATCATGCAAGATAGATATTTATGTTGCCCCTCACTTTTTCATTCTAGAATCGCAACTGGAGATCGTACGTGTGAACTGTTGTTGTCGTAACGCTTGTGTGTTTCTGCAGTTCGAAAACATCGTTTTAGTTTCTGTAATGTATGGGTACCGTCTAGCGCGTGTTAGTCAGCAGTATGTGAACCAAAGGGATTCCTTAAAGTTGCGCTCAACAGGTAGGGTTTCTCAGGATCGGTTCAGTATTTGGCCGTAGACAGAACCGTTGCCCAGCTGCGGGTTCGTAAGTCAGTGCAGAATCAGCGTGGCGATCTGGAATTTCTGACCCGGCCATAGCCAGTAGCGAGAAATCGCTGCAAGTGGTTCGTGGCTACGGTTTCAACTCTACCCACACATGTCCTGCAACCTCAAAGAATTTTGTACGGATTTTCTATAATCATTCAGAAGCAATTATTTCGCGTATTTCAGCTTGTTGCCCCGGAGGTCAAACATTTCCATCAGAAAAACACTGGAAAGAATTCGCAAGTCATATTCATTCAGTAGAAATGATTTCAAAACATGAAATTAACTTTGGCAAAGAATTTGCTTCGGAAGGAGTCGAAGCTGCCTATATCGCTCAAAATTTTTTTTAATCCACAGCTACTTAAAAACTGCGTTTGATTGCTACTGGTAGCTGTAACTCTTCCGTCACCAGCGCTTCATGCGAGAAACATTTTTCAAAATGAAATGCGTGAAAACATTTCCCAGAATTCTATGACCAGTGAAAGATTGAGTAACACTGATCTACTATCAGGTGAAAGGTACAAGCTGAAAAACAGATTTTGGTGATTTCGTTGATGAATTTGATAGTCGACATGACAATCGAAGGATTAAGTTACATTGAGGTGATGATGATATAAAATTCTAACGTAGACTGCGCAGGGATCTGTGTGAGCATCATATTATTCATTGTATATTTGTCTGAATCTTTTTAGAGTTAGTGCGTGTTTCGATTATGGCAAGACAGTCGCAAATCATCTCATGCTTAACAAATTAGTGTTTTAAACCAGTCACACCTTTTATTGTTTAAGAATGATATCCACCAACTACTGCTGTACATCTTCAAATGCCAACCCTAGACAGCTCATCAGCTTAGCCTACTGTTGCAAGCTGCACTGGTGTAGATAAACGAAGGGCTGTATTCTCGCAGCCCGAGATTGGCGATCAGATTTGAATCCAATGCCACCAATATCGCCAAAGTACTAATAAAAGCATTGTTGAACTTAATTATAAAATTCAATATCCAAGAAAATCAGGTAGTAAAAAATAGTCAAGATCATATTTTCTCCGTTTTTTCTTCAAAAATTTTCTTTAAAAAACATTTTGATATTTTTCTTTAAAAAGGCAAAAAATATCTGGAATTGATGAAAGAGAAGTTGGAGTTACACATGGCAGTGCATAATTGCGAAATATTTATGCACGACGGGGCGCCATGCCATCGGGGAAAAATCGTCACGGACTTTCTCAAGACGAAAAATATCAAAATGTTGAAATGGCCGGGAAATAACCTTAATCCAATCGAGAATTTCTGAACAGAACTGAAGAATAGAGTTGCTGAGAAGCATCCAACCAGTCTTCCATCGCTTAGTAAGACCATCAAGTCATCCTGGATTCTTGACATGCCCACAGAGCTGTGCCGAAACCTCATCGAGAGCATGCCGAGGCGGATCAGGGCGGTGTTAGAGGTCAAAGGAGGACATACAAAGTACTGAATGTTGATATTTTGTATGTAAAATGGATAATAATATATAAATATGACTCTTATCTATGCAAATTATAGATCGGAAACACCTGTGTACTTTCATTACGCTACGGGATCAAAGAATTATGAAATTTCTCTATTTGGTCTTAAACTTTCAAAAAATTATGAAATTTCTATGTTTGGTCTTAACGTTTGGCCACGACTGTAGCATATTCTTGAATTTCTACCACAAATGAAGACCTCAAACTTGAAAGATAGCCTATGTCAATGGGTGAGGGGATCTTTTACTGCTACCATTTCGGGCAAAGCGAATTAGTGTCTTGTACCTTTGGCGCATAACAGATCAGGTGTGTTTGGGGCAAAACAGCGTTTTCTGGCATCCATGAGTTGTGTGAAAGTTTTTTGAAGCACGTTTAGGGCTATGAGCTTTCAGGAATTTCACTGGTTGCAAAAGTTAGGGTCTTGTAAAGCGTCATTTTGAGCCAATGTGGTCTAGTAGATAGGTGCGTTCAACACCTGACTAGCACTCACATGACACTTTACTAAACCTTTTTCCCAAGCCGTGGTACTGGGATCAACCTAGAAAGACCCTAAAACATGAAACAGTCATCAACCTAAATTTAGTTAAAAACTATCAGGTTTCGAAGCGAAAATGCAGCTAAACAACGCTTTTATAATAAATGTACTATGTTAATAATGGTGATCCGCTTTGCTCCTAAAAAAAAATAATAATCAAAAGGTCGAAGAAGAACAAGCGGTTTGACAAGGCACTAACTGCTATGTTAAGATTTTTCTTATCAATTTGAAAGTTTCAGCAATTTACACGGTTCAACAGAAACCTAATGTTATAAAGTTTCATGAGGGCAAATTGAGGCCTGTCCTAAAACAAAATAGTACACGAACAAATCGACAAAACATGCCTTAAAAATACGAACAGTTTAAACTATCTCCCAAATTGACACTTCCAGCATATTTGTGGTTGAATACCAATCATTTACGAAATTTTCGATCAGATAACCTGTCTCAAGACAAATCTTGTAAGGAGATAATTAACGAGCAAGACAAAGAAAAATTTCAATAAGATTTCTTAAAAATGATTAGAATATAAAATTTCATCATTATTCTTTGAAAGTTTCTACAAATGTCAAAATTGCTATGACATGGTTTGAAAATTTCGGGGTAGAAAATGCCCCAAATGCTCCCCCTGGTTGCGGGCCTGGTTGGGAACATTCTGCAAAATAAGTTTTACGCCTACTGTTACGTTTCGCTATCAGGTACACGCCCCTAAAACCGATATACCCATTTTTACTGCTGCGCTGCTATGTTACTCTAGGTGCCACTGGTACCGAAACCTCTGCGAAGTGAACTGCACACTACATTGATTTAATTTCCTTGCTGATGATAACAAAAATCACATGTGGATGCTGATTAACTGTTCGATCTTGGATCATGTTCGTAGTTTTTTGAAATTAGGCCTTTCGTTGATTTAAGTACGTTTGCATTAAAAAATGAACATGTTAGATTTTTGCAAGATTTCATATTCTGACCAAATGTCTCGAAACGGAAACGAACCAGACTGAAAAGTCCCTTGACCGAAACGGCTCAGATCGAATCGTCAAGACCGAAAAAGTCGCCTACTCCAATTTTCCAGCATGTAAAAAACCTGCAGAACTCCTCGTCACAGGATACGTTGATGGAATCTAGCCTAGATGCTTTTACGAGGAGCTTGGATAAATTTTTGTGTATCGCTGCAGTAGATTGTTGGCTCAGGGAATATATATATATACAGTGTTAGATATATTTGCTTGTGGATAGCTTTAAATGGGTAGGCCTACTTCATTTTTTAAAAGTAGGTGTTTTAGTAAACTCCAATTTTTGAACACTAAAAATGAGCGTAGCGAAAAAAGCAAAAAACATTACTGGAAGATCATTCCAAGAGACCTGGACAGAATCACTTGGAGTGATTGAACGCAGTGGGAAAGCATCATGTATTCTACGTGCTGAAAGTGTTGGAAGGTCTGTTATTGTGTATTTATTTTAAGACAAAACATGTTAATATATAACTTTTTTATTCTAACCCAAAACCTCAGTTGTGCCATTCAGGTCAATTTGCTGTGATGGCACTTTGGAATACGCAAGTGATTTTAGGGTTGTCATTTAGGCACTCGGTCTATAGGTTCGCCATCACTGAACTATATCTCTGATGATTCAAAAAACCCAAAGTTTTCTGAAAGTAAACGCCATATTCATGTCACCTCAGACATAATCAATAAATACACAGATTTGTATTGCAAGTTAAACTTTTATTGATGATTTAAAGTAAACCCCGGTCTGACATGACCAGTAATTAACCAATAATAGTTTCTTCCAACGGGCAAGTGAGCAGATCCATGCGAAGGGTTGGGTGAAGACTGAACGTCTCAACGATCAAACGGAAGTACTGTGCGATGACTGGGGTAGGCAGACGGTTGACCTTGGGTGTCATACGATCAGTGTTTCCGGGAAAAATCTGAAAAAGAAGTTGCATTTGAAAATCAGAATATTGCTCGCAAATTGTCTTTGTCGTAGTCATGGGTTATGCGTAATTGCTGTTGGAGTCTCTAACAAACATCAAAACCTAGCGAAACTTGAAGCCTACGCCATCGCCATGAAACAATAACCATGAAACAATAAATCAAACGAAAGAAATTTGAAATCAGCGTGATTGCAAAAATTTAAGAGCAATGTCTATGCATTTCCGCTCCCAAAATTAAGTCGAACTCTTGGCAGAGTGCTGGAAATGTTACGTTTTGAGAAAGAATGGACATATGCTGTACAAATCACTATAAAAAGTCCCATGTTTCTGATGTTTCGGTTAAACAACTCTAGTGCATTGGATTTGCAGATTGTGAAATATATATCCTGAAGCACTCTGTCATGAGTTACGTACAACCTGCACTCCGAGAATCCAAAGTCAAAATTCGTTTAGCAGTGAATGTTAAAAGTTGAATACCAGATTAAGGTGAAAGAAATAAACTAAGGCATGAAATCACATACTGAATGGATGCCAACCTGAAAAGTTAAATGCAGATAAACAAGTTACAAGACAATTAAAGGAGACTTGTTTAAAGTCGTTTGGGTTCGAACGTGCCTTATGGTAGTGTGATTAGGAGTTTGGGATTCCTGAACAGATGGAAACGTATTTATTTATCAGGAAACGACCCAATGTCTGATAGGTTCGCTCAGTATCATCGGCGTCTCCTGTAAGTCTGATTTGAACTGCTCAAGACGTCACAGCTTTTATCATGCTTCACAAGCGTTACTGAACAACCTTTCACTTATTAAATATTTCATTCGTCAAAAATCAATGTGTAAAATATGACTTTCATTTCCAAATGCATTTCAAAGCATTGCCATTTGGGGAGTGTCTCATTTATTGATGAAATTTGTTTAAAAAAAAACAGCGTGGAGTCTAGGCACTTAGCGATGCGAGATATTAAATGACTGTGTGGACCAAATTGCTGACCAATCGATCTGATTAAGAGTGGTCATCATAAATTCTATTAACACCTGTTGGCATAATTAATTTTACCTTGTAAAGTGTCGCAGTTTCTCGATAATAACAGTTGTATGATGATACCGTAAATATCATTTAAATGTGCAAATTTTGAACTTGGCGTTTCGTCTCATTTTGAAGAACATTGATCAAAATCAACACAGCTTTCCTGCTTTGCACATGAACGGTATATAATGATTACATGTTTTATATTCAGTTTTACTTAAATCTTTGCAATTAAAAATGTACTTGCAATTTAAGTCAAACGGTGAGATAACTCGTTGAAACCTGAAAATTTGAAAAGTAAAGATTTGCTAGAACTAACAATTTGATAAATAAAAATCATGAAGATTTTATTGAAAATTGCTACCATAATTTTTATGGAAAAGAGCAACCATACTTGTTAAATTCCGTTTTCACTTTTAAACATGAAATAGTTTATCTTTGAATTTACAGAAAGCATTTCAATAACCAAGAGAATAGGATCGACACACTGTATATTAAGTCTTCTGAATAAAATGAAAATAATTTGAAAACCTCTTTGTAATATGAAATATTTTTGTTTCAGCAGTGCACTGAAAAACCGTGGGAGATTCCATCATATTGTAACGGTGGTCATAGAAATTGTTTTCAAGTCAACTCTGTTTGGACGCTTTCTTGAAAAATATTTTCAACAACACACTTTATTTTCCATCGCCTTTTTCCGAACTGAAACGTTGTCTGAAAAGAAAATTGTAGTCTTAGCAGAAATTGTTACAAAAATTTGAGAAAATTTTAGCGGCTGTATTTTAAGTGTGTTTTTTCGGGGATTTGCACTACATTTGTGTTGGCCCTCTTCCAATTCACCCCTGCTCTCTCTGCGGTAAAGAGTTGCTGGAGAAAACAGTTCTTGTTACGGTTTTGGCTTTTTTCGTACTTTTACTTTGAATTAGGGCCGCTTGAAGGTTTATGATGAAAAGAGGCACTAAACAGACACTTAAATCGCATCGACATCCATAATTTGAATGAAATATCTTCTTTCGGGATCAAATTCATCCTGTTGGTGGTTAACTTTTCAAATACAATGAATGACACGTTTCAAGATCGTAGTTGTTGTTGCGTATTCAGTGACGAAATGGTCATTCTGTTAGGGTCGTCTTCCAAAATTTCAATAGTCGTTTTACGGGAAACATTTTTATGTTCGGAAGACTTTGCAGTAACGAAGATCTCTCTGATGAATAACAATTAAAACATTTACGTGTTAAAACAAGATATAGCTGCACATGTAGAAAAAATATGGGCATCACAAGATGGGCAAAATTTGAAGAAATTCTTATGTCCAGGAAAGGTTTCGCAAACGAGCTATTTGTTGGAGGCTGCAGAACTTGCCTACATTTCCACTAAATCCTATAAACACTGTGAAGTGTTATATAGCATGTAGCAAATGCTTTCATGGGTCACATCGTATACCAATACTTAACCCGATATACATATACAGCGTTTTGGCATGGTTTGTCAAGGAAAACTTTGTTCAGTTCGCTTTGACTGCGAATCATCTGTAACTGTAGATATGACAGGACATGATTTTCGTCTTTTGATGTAAGGAACACTTACCCAGAGTCGTTTGAGTCTGAACGTGCCTTATGGTTATAGTGATTAACAGCTTTGGATTTCTTAGCAGATGGAAAGGCTGTTCAATGTTCAGGAAACGAAGCAATGTCTGATAAGTTCTCTCAGGTTCATTGACGTCTTGTGCAGACCTCACGCAAACTGCGAAGACGTCACAGCGTGGCATGCAGAATAGGCACTGAAAAACATTGTCTTTCAGTGTGGATGTCATTAATTGCAGAAGTTTGTTTTGGGAAAACATGGACTGAGTTCACCCGCTGAGCGATTAGAAATGTTGCAGTGAATGTTAATACAAATGTTAACCCAATCTTTCTGATTTGAACTGTCCAACATCACTTCTAATCGCACATCCTCACTGAATAAATTCTACCTTGCAGCAGTGGTGAAAGTAGAATAATTTTCTTACCGAACGATCCAGTATTTGTCAATCCCCTCCCAAACTTTCCGCCATAAGTATAAAAAAGCAATCAAGAGCACGTCTACTTGTGGCCCACCCTGTATTGCACATTTTAAAACTACAAAAAACGTACGGTACATTCTGAAAACCACCGTTTAAAAATCAACCAAAAAGCGTTAGTGCAAGATGCCGTACGTTGCCTATAGCCTATCTCCGAAAGTGGTTCAGGCAATGCAACTTGAGTAACTTGAGTAGTCCAAATTTAACACCTCATACTATAGCCTGCTTGCTAATACTGTATTTGCATTCTACATACCTTAAAATAGCAAACCTGATACAAATACTTTACATCGTTTGCAGGGCCCAAGGCTGTTTTAAAGGGGGCTCTTGTGAAAGGTTTGCGATTGATGTCATACAAATTAGTACTGCAGGCAGGACCGGATTAACTGATGCGAGACCCTAGGCTAATCCACTTGTGAGGACCACTCACCCATTGTTGCGAGAAAAAAAATGGAAAGCGTCAATCAATTCGCGAAAATCGGAAAATTATGCTCTGAAAGTACGGTCATTAAAGAGTTCTCAATCATTGCTGAAGTGCCCACGATCACTGCGTTTGTTGCTGCCTTCGACACAAAAGCGTTCAATTGCACGGATTTGTTGAAATCCTACTTGGCTGGCGGGAACAGGATTATTAACTGCCACAGGCAAACCAACCGAAATCGCCAGAATTGAAATATTTGACACAGCACATGGTCTTCGCTTTTTATAAGAATCACATCTGTGTTTTCTTATCTGTATTGCAAAAAACAAACACACTGCACCTATATATTATGCGTGGCGGCACAAAGACTTTAAAGCACAACGTGAGGACCACGTTGCAACTCTCTTACCACGGCTGTAAATATCTGACACACACGAGCAAAACACCTCGCGTAAAACGCACCCAAATGGTTGTAAGTGTTAGGTTCACGATTCGTAAGCAAGGAATAAAAATATGTGATTGTTTCCTTGCTTATTACACCTGTGGAGTGAAGTTACTTGAATACAGGATATGCGCAAGTTTGAAACATCGCAAAAAGAAGAAAGCAGTGCCCAATCTGCTGATTTCTCGAAACGCCTATAGAAAACCTTCTAGCGCTTTCAATTGTTCACTATTCGCGTGTTTCTTACTTTTTCAGACTGGTAAGAATCGAATGCAACTAAACTATCGCGTGTAAAGATGTGGAGTTAAAATCAGAACCGTCGCCAGAAAGTCTTGAATAGGGGGCTTAATTTTTCGCAAGGGGACTTGACATTCCGAAAGTTTGATAAAATCTTTATTGATTTGTAGTGTTTCATATTTAAATTTCGAAAGGCTGAGCTCACCAATGCCTACCGTGGCGACTGGACTGGTTTAAATGTCGCTTATGCTGTCATTATTGAAATACGTATAAAGAAATAAAAAGCTACAATCATCAAATCAAGTAAGGCTGAACATAACACAGTGAACAGTTAAAAAGGTTTTGTCCTGCCTTCTTCATAACAAAATTATCTAACAATTCATCACAATTTGTTTGCCTAAGTTTGT
>Ga0210059_1013681_pt1 | contig 12107 bp, 6 predicted proteins | sample Ectturendosymbi2_FD_188042 | JGI IMG/M metagenome (GOLD analysis project Ga0210059, IMG submission 188042) | Ecteinascidia turbinata endosymbiont from Florida, USA - Sample 2 (SPAdes) (version 2) | ecosystem: Host-associated > Tunicates > Ascidians > Unclassified | place: Key West, Florida...
GTGCCATTGTATTCTCATTTGCTCTAATGTTCGCTAATGGTTGGTTTACTGCATGCGATGGCTTTTATGGTGCTTCTGCTTATTGGCTGAGTCATATGAAACAATAAACCATTACCATTACCATTGGTATTAAGTGAAACCTTACCTTAATTTGGTTTACTCAGAATACATAGCATTTCATTGCAAATGAATTCAATCTTATACAAGCCAAACTCTGTTGATGACCTATTTAATCTGGATTACAACTTAAATATATCACGGCTGTATGATGTGTAACTTTTGAGAATGGAGATTTTTTCTCATGAGCATGGCTGGAAGAATTGTGGAAATTGGGAAGGATTTTCCCAGGAGATTGTACATACTCATGGAAATTAATCAGCTGCAAGTCAAGTAAAATCTAATAATGCACAAAGAATTGCAAGCAACTAACAAGATAGACTGTACGAATTTCCTAGCTGAAGTAGCGGTGTCCCAATAGTTTTGACACAACAGCTATGCGTACGTAATAAATAGTGGCCTCACCAGCAGCATAGTGTGGTGTGCCGGTGTCACACTTTCTGACCTATCAGTTTGTCAGTTAGTTTGCTTCTCAGAGTAAAGGAATAAAGTTGGGTGATTACTTTTTTGATGTGTGTTGTGTAAATTAAAACTGTTTGGTTAGATGTCAGATACCCACAACAAGCTATAGTACGGGAATAACAACTATAATCACTGAAAAATATTGGACTTAGCTTTAGACGTCAATTATTTTTATTTTTCTAACCCTAACCTGACACACTTAAGTAAACACCAAACCCTTAGCCCTAATCATCAGTTTTCTCAGCATGTTTGATATGTAGAATATCACTCTGTGCATGCGCACATGGCATGAATACATAAATTTTGCTTGACACTGGTCACTGAGACAGGGAAAGCTATGAGTTTGAATATTGCTGCTAAGGCACATGTAATCAGAAGGTACTAAGGCCAACACATTGAATCTAAAGCTACGTGCATGCATGTGAGCGAACTTCATTGCATTAGAAAGCAGAGTGGACGGTATCATTCAGTGTAGGCAGCACAAGATCCTCAATAATTAGGGCTACAGTATTTGCTAAAGACAATGCTGCATAACTTGCATTAAGAGATTATTAAAATTTATTATCCAAACGAAATCTTTTGTTTGGCATCTAGAAGTCTCTAAATAGTCTACTAATTTCGGTTTGTTTGGCTGTTAAGACACCGTGTTAAGGTTTTTCAAATACTGACGATTGCTGTAAAGCTTCATGTATGCACTCCATTAAGTTATGTACAACTCTAATGTAGTTCCCCTTCCCCAAGGACTGCACGGCCCGACGATTCTTGATGATGAGACATTAGAGTGACTGCTCAGCATCTGCCCTGAGATTTAGTGCAGCCAAGCAGTGGATAGTAATAACTTATTCAAACAATGAAGAAGGTGATGGTGGGCAAGCAATGTGTGGAGAGTTGGGGGATACACAGACGAACAAGTGAGTCATGCATATAGGTGAGAGAAGTGACAATGGAGGTTATGAAGCAGAAAGCCATGCAGCAACCATGACATTACAGAACACAGGTGTGCAGTATAGGCAAAAAAGCAATTTTTATCAACACATATCATGCAGAAGCAAAGTTATCCATAGACCAGTCTAGAGTATCACATTTGCACTAATTTCCCACAGGGCACACAGCATACCCAAATGAGGTTGAAGAGACAAGGGTGGAAACAGATTACAATAGGTTTAACAATTATTGTAAAGCGCCATGATTTTCAAGTTAAAACAATAACTGGAAGTGGAAACATTTGATGATGCTGTAAAATCAACATTTAAATATTCTGTAATATGACCTTTGAAAAAGAAGGCTGATAACAAGCATCCTTGCTTATCTGACATGGACGCTGTTGGAATCTCTTGGTAGTGTGGATGCTAAATGTCTATGAACCATGAACAGGATGTGCGCAAAGGGTAACACCCATACATAAGTGGCATCCATCGAGTGCAGATGCACAGCGCCTCAAATCAAGACATCCATTTGTACCTGCTGCAAAACAGCTCAGCAGTTTATCTGGCAGCTACAACATACGTGCAGTGCACTGGGCAGATCACCAATGGAATGTGGAGTGGATGGACAAGACTCTGCATTTTCATTCCTGACACTTGCAACCCCCTTATGACCCCCCAAGAACAGCTTGGGTCTGGCTTAACTGCCTTCGCACCAGTGTTGGGCATTTCCGCTCCTGCTTGTACAAATGGGGTATGGCCAGGAACGGATTTAGGGAGTGCGGGGCCCTAGCCCATCTTAGTTTTTGGGGGCCCACGCAAGTGTGACCTATTTGGCCGTTTGAGTGAAAAGTGTGAAAGTATGCCCCTCTTGTGTGTAGTGCCCCCCAAAATCTATCTTTTGTGGTGCCGACTTTGGTTCCACAATTGCCTTAGATCTTCAACAGAAATTAAAGCCTTTCCTACATTTGTCTAATGAACAAATGGCATTGGGATCTTTTCTTGGAATTTATAGCTCTTTCGTGTAGTTCAGAAGTTCTCTTCGTTAAGTTTCTACGATTTCTAGCGTTTTTAGTAGGTTTGTTTTTTTTTATATAGAGATTTTCATGCGGGACCGTGTTGCCTCCCTCGAAAATATCATCTAGCTGTCGATCTGATTATCTGTACGTAAACTCCTTCTTGTAGTAACAGTAAACCCTAATTTTTGAAGTAAACAAGCACAATCCATTCAGTGGACACAGGGCTTATTCATGCCGTTTTGAAATTATCATTTTCCAAGCAATATAAAATATAGTGTTTTCATCTTCTATATCACATGCCCATAGGCACACGAGGCGGGTGGCAGGGTGGGGGCTGCCACCCCCCGGCTTAAAAAATTTCAGGGCAAATTCTGTTTTCAGGGCAAGCGCAAGTTGCTCAAAATTCCTCAATGATAAAAAATATTTTAATCCAGTGAAAAATTTCAGGGCAAATTCTGTTTTCAGGACAAGCGCAAGTTGCTCAAAATTCCTGAATATTCAAAATAGTGAAAATTTTCAGGGCAACCCTGTTTTTCAGCACAAGTGCAAGTTGCTCAAAAATCCTGAATGATAAAAAATATGCATGCAGTAAGTGAATTCAAGGCACACTCTGTTTTTCAAGGCAAGCGCAAGTTGCTGAAAAACCTGAATGTAAAAAGTATATTCAATACAGTGAAAAATTTCAGGGCAAACATAAGTTGCTCAAAAATCCTGAACGATAAAAATATTGCAATACAGTGAAGAATTTCTGGTAAAATCTGTTTTTCAGGGCAAGCGCAAGTTGCTTAAAAATCCTGAATGATAAAAATCATATAGTCAATACAGTAAAAAATTTCAGGGAAGACTCTGTTTTTAAGGGCAAGTGCAAGTTGTTCAAAAATGCTGAATGGTGAAAAAATTTTCAATGCAGTGTATTCAGTGTATATTCACTTGTGGGTGGTCCGCGTAAATTGGGCTAGTTTAGTTTGTAATCTGGACTAAAGACGTGACTGGTCAATGGTCATAATGGCTTTGATCTAGATCAGCTATGTCTAGCCCAAGTGTCTTACTGAGCCAAAAAGTATGTCACTATCTGGACTAGGGCAACACATTGAATGACATATTAATGAAGACCACACATTGAATGGCTGACTTTGATCTTATCAAATGATTTTAGCTTAAGCTAATGTACTGAAAGCGTTCGAATCCTCATTGCAATGGTAACAGACGTGATAAAAGTGGCACTGCAAACCAACTGCATCAAAATTTTCAAATTCAGGATTATCAAAGTAAGGACAGGTTGTCAGTATATAGGATACATTTACTACAGCGAAAACCTAAACTGGGCCGCATGCGGCCCGCGCATAGCTGATCTAGACCAAGCCCTTGTTTTCTGTAAAAATCGAACAATCGGATGTCGCTGGTCAACAGCTTGAGCTAAGAATTCAGTAAGCTCCTTTGAGTGCGCATCTTTAAGTGCCTTGCTCAACCGCACACCACTTACGATAACACAGGCAGGTGTAGAGTCAGACCCTTTGGTCCAGAACCGTCATTTTTAATTTTTACCAATTGCGTTGCACCATCGAAGTTGCGTACATATTTGTATCAGTAAAGGCAATTACCGTAAAGTTTCTTGTCTGGGAGAACACACCACGCAAGAAACTTCAACCCATTGAGTACAAGCAAGGTAACTACAGAATTTGCCTATTAACGGCACCTCGAGGGGATTTGTTATTGCCGAATTGACATTTCAAGCGAATTCAAATGCATGTAAAAGATGCCATCGGGACCGCAAAAAATGTAACATAGGTGAATTCATGTTACAGACAAAGCCGTTATAAACGAATTCCACTGTACAGAACAGATCAGTCCCCATTCGGATTGTACTAAAAAAGTTAGAGTTTCAGAGCATCAGGGCAAATTGTTTGTTTTTAGAGCAAATTGTTATTTTCAGGGCAATTTTTCTGCCCCCCCTTAGTAAAATGCCTTCCCGTACGCCTATGATAAGCCGATGATAAACAGTATGAAGACGAGTTTTGCACAGAAGCAAAGTATTCTCACAACATCCTCAGTTAGCCAGGAAGTAAGCCCAATGTAGACACGTTTACCCCAGTGAAGCTTGTGAGAAACTGTTCTAGCTGATTTAAATAACATATACAGTTTCAACAAGCAATCTGTTTGCGGGAAATCTGGTAAAAACAACCAACCGTAGGATCCAAAACTGATAATCTTGCTTTTCATCGGAGTTTTGCAGTATCTGGCGGTCTTGCGAGCTTTTTAGTCAGTGGAAATTGAACATCAAGTACCGCTTTTTTTTTCTTTTTCATTCTTTTTTTGTAATCGCTTTCATACAGATGGCCTGAATCTCTCTCATGCCCAGATGCACAATATTGTCATGTTGTTACTGTACTGATAAGAGTCTAGAGTAGACTAGACATTTGCATTTCCGCCCGTTTCAAGGTAAATTGTGAAGTTATGCCTCTGCGCAGTTCTGCAAATTTTTAGTTAACATTGAGTCATCATAGAAAAGATCATTGTGTAGGTCCCCCAAAAGCATGGGGCCCTAGGCCATGGCCTATGCGTAAATCCGTCCTTGGGTATGGCCTCCACTGCATCCTTTGACTGTGGCGCGGAAGAACAAACCGTCAACCATGTTGTCTTCCAATGTCCAATCCATCAAACTCCTCATGGACTGCAAAGCCTGACGGTTCTGGACAATGAGACAATCGAATGGCTGCTCAACACCTGCCCCAAGATCTAGTGTGGCCAAGCAGTGTTTAGTTTAGAAGAACTCGCTCAAAAGATGAAGGAAAAAAGTGGCATGAACAGGCAATAATAGAGTGATCATAGCACATGATATCTCTATTGTTGCTTGCTGCCAGTGTGAAGCTTTGTGCACCAGCCGCTCAGGCTTTCTGATCACAACAAACTCCTTGGCCTCTGTTCTACTACAGGCTTATCTTTGCTGTGTTGTTTGTCCTTACATGTCTGTCACAGTCTTGCTTGCTTTTGAGGACTAAAAAACCATAAATTGGAGACATTCACAGTCACACCACCATCAATGTGGTCAAGTGGAAATTGATTTGTGCTGTGCAAGGGGTTGCTGGTTTGAGTCACACCTTAGTCTATTATTGCGATCGGAAACCCGAACGGCATGTGTGCAAAGCTTCGCACCATGGCAGCAAGCAACAATAGAGATCATGCTTGCAATCTCTCTTACTATTGCTTGCTCGTGCTACATATATTATGGTGTTATTCTTCACGCAGATCCCATTCGTGGTGAATCACAGAGGTTGCAACACTATAATGGAGAGGTTGCAACACTATAATGTCACAAAAAAAGAACCAGTAAAGAAACAAATGAAACAAACATGCCATCGAACCAATTAATTGGAAAGAATTAGACACGAAGTTCACACAAAAACAGAGTATGCAGGAGAAACATGGTGATAAGTATTTACTGAAACAATATTTAAAGGGCAGAGAATAATACACATAAAAAAGTATAAAAAAGTCACACCTTAGTTGTACTGTTGGTTTTTTTAATAATGCAAAGGACACTTTTGATGTTCTAACACAAGACTGTGTGTTGAAAGTTTCGGACTCGCTACTACTATATATTCTTAAAAACTTTCAAAAAGCAGACAAGAGTTTAGATTTAGGGTTAGAGTTATTGTTTAGTGCAGGGGTGCCCAACCAGTCAGAGACCAAGAGCCACATCTATTACTGTGTTGCAGCAAAGAGCCACATCCTACACATAGGCATACATGAACATCACCCCATCTCTTCCTCACACACACATACCTTTGCTCAGCTAGATTTATTGTGAATATCACATACTAACATGACAATGACAAAACTCTATAAGCCATTCATTTTTATGCGTGTTATTTAGCGGGACTTCTGGTAATTACGGAAGAGCCCCTTGAGGGGTTGGCCACCCCTGGTGGTTTAGGGTTTAAAGATAGAGTTTACAGTAAGGGTGGGGAACTTATGTACTATCACAGGCCATGCATGAATTATGCATTATTGCTAGCAGGCTACCAAGTCAATTATTTTATCCTAAAATTCTACCATATCTTACAATGAGGAAGAGTGACTTCCTTTGACCAAACTATCTAAGTACTTGCTTATCATGGAGCTTCGTTCTGATGCGATGTTGTACTCAACTTGGGTAACAAAAAATTTAGATGCAGGCCATATCAAATGTTCATGCGGGCTGTATTCGGTCTGCGGGCTGCAGGTTCCCCACCCCTAGTTTACAGTTAGTTTAGGGCATAGAGTTGCAAAAAATTATTAGCTACTCTAATCCTTTCTCTTAGAACTGACATACAAGAAGTGGTCACATATTTTGCAAAGGTAAGCAATTTCACTTGATGTGGTTTTTAGTCCTTCCAAAATGAAAACCAGATACATTTGCTTAGGCACTGCTTCTGTGTACAGTTAAGGTTTGGGTTAGCGTCTATAGTTGGGGTTAAGGATTAGAAAAAATTGATCACCACTTTAATCCTTTACTCTGGGAAGTGACATGCAAGAATTGTTCAGATATTTTGCAGAGGCTAGCAATTTTGTTTGATACGGTGTTTTAGTCCTTATGAAGCAAAAACTGGATATGGTCATTTGGACACTGTTAGACAGATATTTGTCAAGAGCGGATCTTTGCTGCGGATATAAAATGATGCAACTAGGTCACAAAAAACGAGATTCTACGATGAGCAATCATGCTACAAAAGTAGTAAAAATTATGTTTCTTGCTAGCCTAGGCCTAATTTTACCCACCATCGCTCTCACGCAAAGGTTATTCCATTCATGGTAACAACCCCCAGTGGGATCCAAAAATAGCTTTCAACAGTTGTGAAAACAGAAAAATTCAAAGCATCACAACATTATTGAACTGCAATGACTTAAGTTTTTCCACTGTAATTTTTAGGGCAACCTAAAGTCACTAAAGCCAAAATTTTTCGGACACCTGTAAATACCACAAGATCACTAAGATCATTGAGATCGGTAAATCACTAAGACCTCTAAGATCACTAAAATAAAAGAGCATTAAATTGTACTGGATCCAATATAAAACGATTTTCCAGCTTGGATTCGGACTGATAAATTTTTTAAAAAGAATTATATCTAGGATCAGAACCGTATTTGACTAAATTCATGCAAATAAACTGCAGTGTTTTTGTTAAAAAGCTGTGACTTGCTTACATTTTGAACTAAAATGATGCTTGCAATTCACTTTTTAATTTTTTTCACTATTAAATTGGATCCAGTACAATTTAATGTTCATGTCTGATCTTAGCGATCTTAGTTGTCTTGGCAATCTTAGTTATCTTGGCAATCTTAAGCAATCTCAGAGCAATCTTAATAGATCTTGTGGTATTGCGGTATTTACAGGTGTCCAAATTTTTCTGCATTTTTTAAAATTTATGAAAAGTCTACAAATCAAATTTCATGCTGATACCATTAGTAACACAAAAGTTTTTAATTAAAAAAAGTCAAAATTTCTTGCTGCAGCACAATTTTTTTCTCTACATCGATATTTTATTAAAGCTACAACAATAGGTATTAACATGCTTTTACAAGTTTATTTGAAATTCTAACATAATACTGGAGTTTTTGCAAATTCTAACATAATGTTGTATTGCCCTCTATTGGATGATTGAAAGTACGCTAGGTGTGGCAGCACTTGTTGAAATATAACAATGAAGAACATCTTGGTGACTTCAGGTGATTTATTAACACTGGATATTTCTCTTTTTCATTTGGATTGAACATCATCAACGGTTTGTTATCTCTCTAATTTCTTTCAGTCTTTCACACATTTGATTTGGTTTCATTTTAACAGATTCTTAATATATGCTTTGTATTCCGTGTTTCAATCGCAAGCGCAAAAAATTGATAGGTCAAAATTTGTAAATTATGAAGCCAAAGTTTTAAAGTTTTTAGGTCAAAAAATTGGTTGCCCTAATAATTTAACCTTTATTTATTGTGTAATAAGTTTCTTTTTCCATTTTGGTTATGACTTTATGTCATCATACATCTGTTAAGGATATCTGCACTGACAGACATTCATTCATTCTTTACATTGTACATTTAGAGTTTAGCCTACATTTTATGCAAAGCAGACAAGAAGCCGCTAAAGCTTGCCAGCACTGAAACCATGACAACACTTGCCCATCAAACAACTGTTACAGACCTCATGATCAACTAAGCACATTTTATGCATCTGAACAGGGTTGCCAGATTTTTATTAACCTGAAGTAGCCAAACACTGTTCCGAAAAGAGCCAAAATGATAGATAAGTAGCCAAACACTCTGTTTGGGTCTCCATCACGACGTCACCATGTTCACTCAATAGTAGCATGACCCTTTTGCAAAGTTGGCAGTGAAGTATGAAAATGAGATACGGCGACCATGGCCCAAGTACCCCTTTGGCTACGCCCATGATGGTGTAATCACAAAATTTAGTATTACTGTTAGCAATTGAACATTTCTTTGTCAAAGCAGATAACAAACACAACACATAATTCACTTTATACTAAATCTGTAGACCTACACAGCGTGTATAGGTGATAATGTCCATTTGTCTTATTCATTCTCTGGCTTTCTGCTGGTGGGCGTTTACAACAATATGTAACCAGAAAATTTTTACAACTACATTATTTTTCGTAACTTTTTCAAAATGAAAATAACTTTTACACTAGATTAGCTAGTACAAGCAATACATGAGAAAAACATAGCAAATCTCAATCTTTAGAACCTAAACAGAAGAAACCATACAACATTGGTTCCCCAACTTTTTCTGATGGCACACCAGATGTGGGTCCTGTGTGGCCACCGACCAAATCTCTTTCGATCATAAGTTTGGCAAACCAGTCTTGGCACAACGCGGCATGAATGAAATGGCTGTTATTCAAGTCCAAACAATCCTAACGGGATTTCAAACCAAATTATGTCTATTCAAAATTGGAACGCAATTATTTTAAATATTTCTCCAACTTGCTTAAATTGGAAAGATGGAAGCATTGTTGACAGTGATTTGGAGATATATGCAAAGCATCTTACAAATTTAAATGAAGACTTTGAAGGTACTCTTTGAGGACCTGCAGAGGATGCGTGTGCCGGGTTGCATTGTTACACTATTTGATTTTAATGTGCAAAATGCAGACATTAATTTGCAGTTGCAAGATGAACTCACTGATATGCGTGTGGATTTCAAAGCTCAATCACTATTCAAATGCAAAAACCTGCGTGACAGTGCCATGTAAATACCGCTGTTAAATACCCGAAAATTTGTGCAGCTGTTGAGCTGTTTTTACTTGCATTCCCAATTTCCTACATGCTTGAATCTGGTGTCAGTCATGCAAATGCATTCCTAAAGCAGAAGAACTGATTGAACTTGGAAGAGCGTGGTGACTTGCTACTAAACACACCACAACTCGTTCGGGGCTTGGTCAGATGTCTGCAATTTTACCAAGGGTTTGACAGCCAAAAGAATTTGCAGAACCCGGTTTTACATCTATTCCCTCAAAATCTATACAATGCACACTACATTCATTGGCTTCCTTGTTTTGGCTTTTGTATAAAATTAAGTTAAGTTTCAGACAAGAATTTGGAACCAACGTCTTCACAGGCAGGTGCATGTTCGTATCTTTAATGGTTACAGATCCTTGTTAGCAAAGCAAAGATTTGTAATTAATTTCAATATACGGCTCATGCATTTTCTGGGTCAAGCATTTCCAACAGAAAAAAGCCAAAATTTTGTCTGTTTTTTAATTTAAAAAAAGCCTAGTACGTTGAAAAACAACCAAATTTCAAAATTGTCAAAAAAGCAAAATTCTTAACCTTGCTCTTGGAGTATGCTACTCTGGATGAAGTGTTGTACCAAGTGTTACAAGTTAGCGAACAACTGTGATTACAAAAAATGTCTTTAATCTTGTGTTCCTACCCCAAGACAAGGTCATTACAAAACCCTCTGTCTGTTATTATCAATCTGCATTGTGGAGACAGTGTTTGCTTGCGCTCTATAGACTTTCTTTGTGTCTAGTTCAAGTACTGAAATTTAAAACAATGCAGTGTATAGCAGGAACAGATTCAATGGGCACTGCATGAGACAAGTTGCACGTTTCACTTGCACATCTTCTCCATCTCTTTTTAGGTATATTTGGGTGGTCATTAAGTGTTACACAATTGTATGGTAGCCCACTTCTCATTTCATGTTGGCGGGGACAAGCTACACTCACCACTTGCAACTTTTCTCCAAGAAAACTTTGTGGAATGAAGAAGCTACAAAAGAGCCAAAAAGTAGCCAAATAAAAATTTTGGAGCCAACTACTTCTCAAAAGAGTCAAATTTTTGTTTTTTGGCTAGAACCAATCTGGCAACCTTGTTCTGAACACATCATGTGACCACTTCAACCAATCGTGTTCATTGATTCATTGAAAGGCAAAGAAAATAGATCCAACAGTGCTTTTGCCTTATGAGGCAAAATAGACACTGCCATTGCACAATATATTGCAAAAAACTTGTAGACATCATTGATAGTTACACACGGGTACAACAGTGGTTGCAATTATCTTTGATGGTGGTATGGGGAATGCTGCCAGCATTTTGGCCTGTGTACGAGCCTCGCCTGATTCGACTCAGCCATACAATAACATACCACCCTGCCCATGGAATGTACCATATACTCAGCCTGCTTCTTACTGTTACCACTACCAGTGCCAGTACCAACCATACATACTCATACTGCCTATCAATTGCTCCACTTTCTTTTTTGGAAGCCCTAATTTCACCGGAAAACGGCTCCGCAAGCACGATTTTCACACTACGGTAACCGGAAAATCTGCCATATAAGGACATAATTTCCGGCTACGCAACGTTGAAAATGCAACTACGGTAACAGGAAAAATACATCCCGAAATCCACGCACCACTGTGCAGTTTTTTTTTCAGTTACCGTAGTTGCATTCTCAACGTTGCGTAGCCGGAAATTAGGTCAAGAAGTGAGAACCAGCTCACTTTCCGGCTGCCGTAGTTTGAAAATCGCTTCAACTAATAGCTGCCTTAGCTGTCTCCAGCCACTAAACTTAACTGCAGAGTAGTGGTTATCACCATTTGACCTGAACTTGCAGGTAACTGCCTCTCCGCTCTCGCCTCCTTGCAGTGCAGGATGTCACTCTGTTTTGGTGGTTGTCGTTGTGCGTATTTTCACATGGGCTGAAGTTATTTAATTTTGCAACATACAAATTACGTTCCTTATTTCAATGAATATGAACTAAAGACTATAAATAAAAGTCACATAAGTCATTTTGGCCGTGAACTATGCTACTGTAAGTTGTTCTTCGCTAAATATGCTCATTTCTAAGTGTCAAATCATCAGGTTGTGGTCCAGAATGAAGTTGTTTGTCAAATTTGGTTAAAATTGCGTAACTGTTGGGCTGAATGTCTATTTGCTATTCAGTGATGGAGTCTCGAGACTTGGTCTCGGTCTCGAGACGCGTCTCGAGACTTTGCATAGGTTATTTTTTATGAAGTTTGGCAAGAAGGAGTTCCTTTAAAAAAACGGTTTTAAAAAATGATTGTTCAAAATTTAGCCGTTCAGAGGT
>Ga0210059_1013682_pt1 | contig 12107 bp, 7 predicted proteins | sample Ectturendosymbi2_FD_188042 | JGI IMG/M metagenome (GOLD analysis project Ga0210059, IMG submission 188042) | Ecteinascidia turbinata endosymbiont from Florida, USA - Sample 2 (SPAdes) (version 2) | ecosystem: Host-associated > Tunicates > Ascidians > Unclassified | place: Key West, Florida...
GTTGGGGAGGGGGCGAGACAAGACTAAAAAGGGGGCCCTCTGATAACGCCATCATACTCAGTCAACCGTGATAAGCACTTTTGATCAAGCCTAAGATATGGCACCGAAGGACACGTACCTGAGACTACGGCATGATTGACATAGCAGAAGGAGAAACTGCACCGGGTGTTCATGATACACAACTTTGAAAACACTGAAACGTGGGAAGACAAGGCTGGCAACACACAAAATTTGGGCAATAGCAAGTTGGCACCGCCTTCACTTTTTGTTTTCAGGCCCCATTTCTCTGCATTCACCATCAATGAACTACAACGTTTACCCCTTTAAAAGTTTCACACTTTCCCCTTTGATAAAATGCTTGGTAGGCTAGTTGGTGAACTAAATTTGTTCGCATTCATATATTTATGGGAATGCATGAAACCATAAACAACAACCAAGAAGATTTAAAACACTAAATTTGCTTTGAATTTCATCCTTCTTTTTGCTGCACCACTTGGATACTCTCTGTTCAAATGTGGCATTTTCATAAAATTATCAATACACGAAACACTCCAATCTCTAACAATCATCATTTGGTGTAAAAATTATCATTTGGTATAAATGTTTGCTCTTATTTGAGAGGGTCTTTTCACAACTTTTTGGAAGAAATTTTAACCCACATTTTTTTAGGTATAGAAGTTGGTTTGCGGCTTTTCTTTATTTGCACACTGGAGATGGTAGTGGGACCCTTTTGAAACTGTAGCACTTACACAATAAAGTTGCTGTTTGGGCCCCTTTCAAAGAATAGTGCTTGCATATTACAGTTGCTGTTGGTGGCCCCTGTGAAAGCAAGGTACTTACACACTGCAATTGCTGTTGGGGGCCTCTTTGAAAGCAAGCTACTTAGACATTACAATTGCTGTTGGGGGCCTCTTTGAAAGCAAAGAATTTTACATTTAAGTTACTGTTGTGGCCCTTTTGAAATCAAGATACTTACACATTACTGTTGCTGTCAGGGGCCCCTGTGAAAGCAGAGTACTTACACACTACAGTTTCGTTTAGGGGCCCTGCAATGAAGTTTACAAGCAGAGTACTTACACATTTAAGCGGCGTTTGGGGGCCCTTTGAATGCAAAATACCTGCACATTGCATTTTCTGAAGGGGGGCCCCTTTGGAAGTAGATTACTTGTTTATGACCTGCTTTGTAGCACAATTAATGAGTGAATAATGAATGTTTCACCACAAAAAAGAAAAATTGATGCGCGAAACACCTGAAGGGGGACCCCAAAAAGGGCGAGGCAATTGCCTAGCTCGCCTCCCCTTAAACACACCACTGGGTGTACATACCCAATTTTTTTCTAAAAACTGTAGATTTCCATCCTTCTGTGTGATGTGTACGAAAATGTGAATTGTTCTATACGAATTTTTGCAGCAAACAAATCCAAAATGTATTGCATTACACGTACATGCATTTGACGTGTTCAATATATGCATAATATAAGTGACTATATTTGCAACCGTAAACCAATAATGTAAAAGTGCAACATGTTCTTTGAAACATTGATATTGCGTTACGTTTTTGCTTTATTGTCAATATAACATACTTTTGGTGTTCGGTGTCAAGGCGTGCCTACTTGCTGATTGATTTTATGCTGATTAGCTCTGTCAAAATAACGCTGGCATTTTCACATTTTCACGGAGGAACAACAACAATTGAAAGCTTTAGGAGTTTAGGTTTTCTGTTAGCTTTCGAGGAATCAGCCGACTGGGTTCTGCTTTCATCTTTTTGTGATGATTCAAACTTGCGCATATTTGTATTCAAGTAAACTGCAGTATAGTCCCAACATGTGAGATAAGCAAGCAATCTATCGGAACGTTGTTGCCAGGAAATTGATTTCACGTAATACTACGCATCCTCAGTCGTGAAATCAGCAAGTAATGCTAACATGTGAAACTTTGCAAAGCTAAAACACGAGCAGAGAAAGCAAACAAACTCAAGTCTGAAATGAATAAAGCACAACACAAGCTGCAGCAATTAACAACTGAAAATATGTTTTTCTCAAATAAATGCCTTCACTGGAACTTAAAATCTAACTGACGCTAATTTGCCATTACGCAAGGCTACCCATTAGCTTGGAACAATACGCCGTATGATTCAGAGCGTTGGGTAGAATGCGTAAGCAAGACTGCATTCGTTGCGTTGGCAACCGGACTCTAGAGCGCGATTGTTTGTGGTTTCTAGGGCAACCACAATACGCATAGTGGTTGCAAGGCACTGACATACCTTCAAGATGCTTTTTTGTTTTGCTTAAATCAAGGTGCTTGTAGTTTGCCAGTTTTTGTCCAGTTGTGGTGTAGGTCTATTCTAGGTAATCACTGCCTTCGGATTTACGTTTTTTGTCTCTGCGTTAAAGTTCGTAGTTGGGGGAAAGATGTAGCCTAAATATTTCTTGTCGCAGTTTGGGAGACGTAACCTTTCTTCCCAATTTGACGTCATTGCTATTATGCCATCATTCATGTCCGAAGGGGAGTTTGAGGGAATCGCTGTTTCTATGACTCGGTTTAAACTGCTGAGATAACCTTTCTTTTCGTTGAGACGCCTCAATATTATGGCTTCTCTCAATAAGATTTACTTGAATGTCGTCTTTGTGTGGTGTGTTCCCGTTAATAACTGCCTTCCACTCCTCTGTGGATTTTGCGGTCTAATTTTTATTTATTTTATTTATGGATTTGCCGCAGACTCATGACCCTCATCACAAGGGTGATCGAATAACACAAGGTTACAAAAATGGTTAGTCATATTGCATTACAGAGTAGGTGTTAGCACACAATCAGCAATGAGAGGAGAAAAACACTTTAACAACGCCCCAACTATGACTTTATTCACTCATCATCATTCAGGGATCCGGTAGTTGGGGGAGAAATTTAGACATTCGAACATCAAATTTTGAGGTAAACGGCAACAGCAAAATAAATAAATCGGGTGGGGGTGCTCAGCGGCGAACAGAGGCACGTAACTTGTTTTGATCAGGTTTCAAATGGTTTGCAAGTCATTTAGCGTGAGGTTGCCAGCCATTTGGTTTGACTGAATTTAAAGCAAGATTTGACGGTTAGTGTTTTGCCAGTTACATGTACAGCATTCACTTTTTGTATGTTTGGCTTGCACACATCGTCTACACCAGTAGTTCTTAAAACCTTTTACAAACACGCCGAACCCTTACGTAGTTTTCCAAGGTTTTGTCGGACCCCATTTTTGCCCAATATAACAGAAAGGAAAAATGGGTTACTACAAAGGTGAGCATGGTTAGCTTGCTGTGATATAACTACATTTTGAATCATGTTTCAGATGACCTTCGTTGAACCCCTGAAGCAGCTCTGTCGAGCCCAGGTTAAGAACAACTGGTCTACATGTTGGAAGTGCTAAAGGAATCACAACACAATATAGAAATCCTGAGGCGCCACGAAGCATACGGGGGTTTTGGTTGCTTCGCACAGGCATTACTGATGAGACGCGTAGGCTACACCAAACAACGCACCAACAACTACTTCAGTTGGTCACCATCATACAGGAGCGAATAATTCAGGAAAAATAAAGATTTGTAGAAAGCATCAGACATTTGAAGCGATCGGATGAAAAATTTGATTAAGATGAACAACGTTGCAAAAAACGATATTATTGTTGCAAATAAATAAACGAAAACTTGTTAATCTCTCAAAGTATGCCTTCCTCTTGCAAAAATCGTATAGAAAATTCTATACCTTAAAAAGTGTTTGAAGCAAACAAATACATGTGATCAAAATATAAATATGCATAATGCCATATTTTTTTAATTACATTAACTGACAAGCGTCTGATATGTTAGGTATGTCACAATTCCACAAATATTTATGACAAAATGCAGTCACAAAGAACCGACAGAAAATCTATTCGGCTCTCCGGATTCAGATGGACCAAACACGCCGTGTGGATACTGAAACCATGCCAAAAAAAATCAATAAAAGCCAAACAGGCTGAAAATAATCTAAACGTTTAAACTCAACGGAGGCAAGTTTTTTAAAAATGTTAAACAACATTTTTTTCTGCCAACTCCAATAAAACGGTTAAACTTCTGGAACTTGGCATTAAAACTGCCAATCTGGTAACCCCGACCGTTTCTGCAAAAGCTTGCAGTAGTAGTTTTCAGTATGAATACTAGAAACGCGGTAATGCGTAACCTGCTGATGTTTCCAGCAGATTGAGGCAAGCGCACAGATATGCCGTTGATATCAACGTTTCATGAATTCTCCCGGTTAACTTCTACGTCTTGAAAACTGGGTAAGCGTAAGCAGTGCATTGCAACGAAAAACTTTGCTGATGCACCTTTTACCTTGCGGACTGCGGTACGATTTGCTCTTGCATTTCATTCCAGTTATGTGGATCAGCAGTTCATCTCTCACTGCAGCCATAGCAAGAGGTTCACCTTTGGACAATGCCGATTTACAGCATTTGTTCATCGTAACATTTGGTAACAAGGGATTCAATATTGCAAGGGTTTTTTGACTTGGCGGCGGTTGCAATAATAGACTCATACATTTTCTAGGGGTGGAGTGCTAAAATAAGAGGTGTGGGAACACCGTTCCCACCCCACTATACTTCTGATTTAGGTTAAAGCCGGATTCTAACATCAACTATTGCTCAGATGCCCTCAGAAGCAAAACGCTCCTTTAGTTCTCGCAATCGCTACACGTAGAAACTGAAATGAAAAATCTAAATCCTCAAGTGATAGTGAAAAGGGCGTGGGAACACCGTTCCCACACGGTCCCACCCCACTATCAATTTCTTATTTAAAAAAAAATCAATTTCTTATTTTAAAAGCATTTGCTGATTTATTCAAGTTTGTCACTTTTGTGGAGACTATTTACTTGAATACAGACGTGTGCCAGGTATGAATCATCGCAAAAAGAAGAAAGAAGAGCACAGCAGTCTGATGACGAGCGTCTTGTTCTTGTAGGCTAGCTGCTCGATAACGTTGATCTTGTATGCCGTGAGCCCCTCGGTGTTTAGCTGCAGAATGCTGGGTCTTCCGTCGTTCTGATCAGCTGGGATGTTGCCGCGCCTTGAAACAGGCGTTTTCAGACCGCGCCGAACACATCCAGTACGGGAAGCAGTGGTTTTTGCGGTTGCTCTCGTAGTGACAGGTTTGGTAGACATTTAAAGAAATGCCCCAACGGGAAGGGCCACACGAAGGCACCTGTCATCCTCCCCAATACGAGTTTAATGTGCAGTATAGAATCAGCTGCTTGGAAGCAAAGGCCCACTGCAGATCGGCGATGTGACGCCACTTAATGCGTAAAAACGGTAAAGTATCAATTTAAGTAAGTTCCATCCTGGGGGCAATTTTGTTGTAACATATGGGGGTACAGTTTGGTGTGAAACCAATATAGACATCGGGTCGATGCAGAAGTGAAGCTTCATAAATGCAGATTCCCAATCTTGTTTTTATAGGTGTTTCGAAAGGTGTACAGACATTTGATCACGTGTCATTTCATCACTGACGTTTAATCACTTAGAAAATTTATCACTAGACAGATCAACACGTACATTTGTACACAAAACATATTTTTTCAATTGTAAACAATACCTTTCGAACTCGCTCGTGGCATAAATCCTGCCGCCATTTATTGCCTAGTACAGAACAATATTCAAGTTGTGCATGAACGCATGTTGAATGAAGTGAAAAGAACGATTATTTTGGCTCCTCCCGAGAGAATACTGCTAGATTGTGAGAGTGCAGCTCCAAATGCATTTAGATCAGCATTCTAAATGCAGCAGTTCCGGGTGGCTGTTTTCATTTGACATCAAGTGTTATGCGAAATGTTAATGAAATTGGTATGAAAGAAAACTACGAAAAGAATGACAGTTTAAGATTGGCTCTTCGCTGCTTACCTGCTTTAGCTATGGTTCCTTCATCCGACGTTACTGAAGCTTTTGATACTAGCTGACAACATGCCAGGCCGCAAAAAGATGCCAGAGCTTTTAGCGTACTTTGAACATACATCGGAGTTTGGCATTACGTAATACAGGCACTTTTTCAATGTCATCAGCCAACATTACGGACTTTTATGAAAGGACTTGAAAAAGATATGCAGATGCAACTAGCACCATTTTAACAAAGAGTGAGTAAATGTCAGTGTTAATTCTTACGTGATTAAATGTCACCAAACCGTGTAAGTGATTAATTGTCTTCGTGCTTAACTATCTAGTGATTAAATGTCAGTGATTAATTGTCGCATGATGAAATGGCGCGTGATGAAAAGTCACCAAACCGTTTTGAAAGTAGCACTAATCACGCTTTGATCTATCGTTGCAGATGGTTTACAAATTAAATACTTAAATTTGCCACTGGACACGATACTATAGTTCAGCAACATGATCTTCAATCTGTTTTCAGATTTTCAATCTATTTTTACTGCGGGTGAGTGGAGAATGTATCCTTTCAATCTTCCCTTGTCGGCCCGTGCATATTTACCCACATATCCTTTAAAATGTAATTTCTGCATACCGAATCCTCTGGTGACTGTTGTGTTGCGACTTCTGTCAGTGATGTCACTTACCTCAATCTTTTCACAAGCAACATTTAAAATTTAACATCAAATTTTAATGGATGAAATTAATGTAAAAAGTAGGTCTGGGTTAAAAAATGTATAGTTTATTAAGTAATAAGTAATTTCTAACAGATTACTTAAGTAATTCAAGCAAATCAGGAAAATCGATATTTACACTTAAAAACATGGAAGAACATCAAAACCATTACTATTTTTAAATCGCAGATTGGGTGGTTCAGACAAAATTCGCGCCTGTTGGCCGCTATTCAATTTAATGGATTGAGCTTCTAGTTCCAAATCGCAATCATGATGACTATCAACACTTGTGACTCACAAAGCGCTCTGTACAGGCAAGAAATCTATTCGTCTCAATGGTTAATTTGTGTGCGATGATGCATGTCATGTAGAATATTGTGTTTACAGCAATAGCCATGGCTTCTAAAATCTTAATTTTTCTAAAAGCAAATTACTTGAAATATCAAGTAATAGAAAAATTACTTAACTAAGTAATAAGTAAAGGTTTCAGTAATTAAGTAATTATTACTAAAGTCAGGGTGGTCCAAGACTGCGAGCATGACGAGCCACATTATGGTTTGAGGAAACATTTGCGGGCCGCAAAGAGAGGAACTTCATTGCAATTAAAAGATTCGTTGCTGTTCTAATAGACCTAATTTTGCTGCACGCCTAACGCAATTTTTGATTCTAGGGTAATTTTTATCATTTCTGTTTGTTTGTTTGCGACTCAAAATAGAGATTTTCTGCTAGAAAAAAGCACAACACACCAACAAAATAACAAAACAACTCTTTGTTTCTTGTTTTCGGTGATAAAGTCAATGTCCGCCTTAATTTCCGTAGTCGGCAGACGCAAGCAGGCATGCAGGTTCCATCAGCCATTCTATTTATGTCGCTTTTCAGTTGCGTCATAATTGAGAAAGCACTTTCGAAAATCACGAACACGGAGCACATCTTCAGTGCAAAGTCTCTAAAGTGGGGGAAATTGCCCGGCTTCACCCCCCTGGTGCAGGTCTGGTTACCATTCAATTATTTCAAAATGCTTCCTTAGAATTTCTGTGAAATTTCCCGTATGCTTTCCCGTGTTTGGTGCTGTAATTCCTCTTTAAATAAAAACTCTGTCGGAACGGATATTACCTGCAACCTCACAATACACTGTGGTTTGCTCCCAGTTACAATCGAACGTTCTGTTTTTCTCTGACACATCTCCTTTGCTACTTATTTTTTGTTAAATTGCTATACTTGACTGCATTTTACTTCATTGCTTCCACAATGCACTTCTAATGTAGCTCGAAAATTAATTACAGAGTCTATGCTTGCAACAAAGATAAAATAAACGCATGGTTTGAGGTCAAAGTACTGCAGCGTTATCCTAGCCTAGAGATTAGCTATTGTAACGTCATTAATTGTAAAAAGATATTGTTGCCCCCTAATAGTTGCATATTGACCTGAAGTTCAATGACGTGCAATTTGGAAGGGCTGTCTTGCTAACACAATGTCTTTATGACTTTGTGAAATATACGGGATACAGAAAGCGTTTGCGGGCCACACAAAACCTGTCCGCGGGCCGCATGCGGTCCGTGTGCTTGTGTTTGGACTACGCTGACTTAAGTAATTACTTACTTGAACCCAGCCATAGTCAGAGGTTTCATTGTAACACAGAAGTTATACTTGCAGAAGGACACGAAGATCGACTTGAAATCAAACAGAAATGAAAATGCACAACGGTGAATTGGTAAAAGTACCAAGTTTCACCTGCATTAACACGAAAAGAATGTCTAGCAAAACTAGGTGTTACGTACCTGTAAAGCAAATGTTTAGCACGTGGATGAAAACATTGCTGCATTGTGGGTTTGGTTGAACTGATGTAAATTTGATGACTTACGAACCAATGATTCAGCACAGGCACAAAGCCGCAAAGTTTAATAAGAGTTACGGAATAAATATTTTTGGATTGGTTGATCACCACTGTCGTGGCATTACTGAAAATGAAGCTAAATGTACAGGCCATCTTTCCTAGGGAAGTCCCTAGATTTTGAGCTATAAGCCAATGTATAGCTGAGTCAGTACGTCTCCAACGTTTTGATTGAAATCCTGTTTACTAATGGTTGGAAACAGTCTATTGCAAAACTGCAAATCCTAAAACTATGTCTTCACAATAGTACTGCTTTTTGTCTTTGGCATAAAACTTCGCAGAGATTTGTCTGGAAATGTTAACTTTCTAACATTTGCATGTTTGAATTTTACTCTGTCTGGTTTTGAACACGTGACAACCAACGTTACAGTGAAGCCAGTCACATGTCTGCATGAAACAAATCACTGTGGTGTCTCACACGCAGGGATGCCGGAGACCGGGGCCGTTGTCCCCCGTCCTTTTCAAAAGAGGGGCAACGGGGGCCGAGGTGCCTTTTGTAGCAGTGTCATAGGTATGCTTACACGAGCAACTGTTGAGCTCTCATTGTTTTTGGCCTTTCTTACAGCATGCCACACAGGTGAGGCGTGGTGATTACGCCACATATAAAGTTGAATTAGTAGAAGCAATTGTAGAGTGATCCTAGTCGAGTGGGGAGACTCTACTGCTGGTATGCCGACGGTGGTCGGTTCGACTCTATCTTTGGTTTGCTCACGGCGACGAAGCATTGTGGCTGCAACACAGGGTAAAATGTTGAACAGAAGCTGTTAACAATCTTTCACGGTCTCCAGAAACTTGCCAAATGTCAAAATATTTTTATTGAAGCTAAAATTAACAAACTATCGGAATCAGTCATACCACACCAAACTCTGTTTTAACATCAATTTAACTATGTGCAACATCTAACATTAAAATTTCTTTACACAAAACGTGACAAACGCCACTTATATTTTTGAAACCTCTCCAAGTACGAAACCTACAGACAAAAATGTGGGAGGACATGGCATATCCCCACTGTCTGAAAAAATGGGGGGAGGGGCACGTACCCCGTGTCCCCCCTCCTAATTGCACCCATGAGTTCCATGCGTCTTGAAATATAGATGTCTATAAATATGGAACCCTCTAACGACCAATGCCACTAACAATAAACTTTCGAGTTCAAGTTGTGCTGGTGGCAATTTTCCTAGGTGGCGGTTGTCCTTGGGGGCAGTTCTCCGGATGGCAATTGTCCAAGGGAGGAGTTCTCCTATGCAAACGGTAGGGAACCTATTTGGTATCACGGGCCGCATGAATTTTGCATCATCGCTGGCGGGCTGCAAAACCATCAATTTTATCATCCTAAAATTCTACCTTTATCTGACTACGAGGAAGAACGACGTCTCTTGACTCACTGCTGATAGATAGTAATTGTAAATATCTGCGCATTATGGAGCTTCGCTTTAACTCGTTGCTCTAAAATCAACTTGGGTAACGAAAATTCTTATGCGGGCCATTTCAAATGTTCACGCGAGCCACATTTGGCCGGCGGGCCGCAGGTTCCCCACTCTGTCGTATACAGTAGGTGGCATTTGTGAGGGTGACCGTTGTGCGGTTGGAAGTTGTCCTAAAATCGTTGCCCCACCGTGTCCAGCTGACCTGGCGTCCTCGTGGTCATTTAATTGGAAAACGTAGCTGTAATTTTCTCGGCGTGAGAGGAAAACTTTCTTGCGTGTGTTTGAGCGTCGTTGTGTTTTTTGACAGCGTGGTTGGTCTTTTTTGAATTTTGATAACTGCTTTTCTGAACCAAAAAGAAATAATTCAACAACTTGAAATTTTCCGGTGATGAAGTTTCGAGATTTGGACTTTAACTTCGAGACGTGCTTCGATACCTGCTGTTGAGATTCTCAGTCGTAGTCTCGAAAGTCTCAGACCTGAATGAAAGTCGGATGAAATTCGACGACATTGAAGAAAAAAATTTTGAAAACGGGTGAAGTTCGCTGAAATTGAAGTTTCGAAGACATTTTCTGAAAAATTAATTTATCATGTGTTTATTTATTTGATTCATTTTCTGAATTCAAGAAAAATCGGGAGAAGTCGACATATTTTCAAATTTCGAGTCTCGTCCTCAAACGTTCAAATCTTGGTCTTGACTTTTTTGATTACGTTTCCTTCTTGGCATTTGAAACAGGTTTCAGTTTGGGAGGTTTTACGGCCTGACTACATCACCGCCCAGTGCTACAAAACAGTTTGTTTCAATACGACACACTCTTGTAAAATCCAACTAAGTGCCTTCAACGCCAAGACACCTGCCAATATCAGATCATTTTTTATCTTTCTGTTGGAATTGCAGAAAAATGAGAACAAGTGAATAACTACAGCTGCCAGACGTAAAATTATTGGTACAAAAACAAAGCCATCTCGTCATATACATTTTGCGTTAAGCTACAATCTGCACATGTTTCCTCTTTCACAAAAAAGAAAAATAAGACAATATCTTTCAGATGCTATACAAAGTCATTTGCGTTTGTTAAACACTGAAAGTTTTGGACTAATCTTACATGTTTGCCAAACCAAAAATATAAGGTTTGTGGCTTACGGTAAATAAGGTAGCCCCGCTTATTTATATTAGCTGCACATGTATTTCTTACTTTGGCTTCTGTTATGTTTCAAACACTGTGCTTGTCGAGCATTTAATCGCCATATTGTGAAACGTCTCCGATTCTGATACAATAGGTGTTTGTGTTGTTTTCTTTCTTGTCGCCGTCTGCAGTTGTTTCTGAAAGGAACACGAGGCTACAGAACTGCAGATGCTCAGAATGTGTAAGGAGTGGGGCAGGCGTAATATTATCAAGTGCTTCACCAAAGGTGATATCCAGTTCACCAAAGGTGGTAGGCTTGGAAAACTGTTTCTTGATTTGAAAATAGTTTTGTTATTGAAAGTTTGAAAGTTTTTGTCTGTTTGGCAATTCTGCACTCGTACTGAAAGACACCACAATCCAAGAAAAAGCACAATGACTGAGTCAGGAAAAAGGCTGAACCTGGCTACACTACCTGAAAAAATGGAAAAACTGACACTAGCAGTTAATGCTCTGCAAAATCACACAGATGATAAGCTGACAGCAATGCTTGAAGAAATAAAAGGAATAAGACTAAGCCAAGATTTTCTATGTGAAAAATATGAAGATATGAAGAAAAAACTGGAAACAATTACTATGGCTTCTCACAATCTGCAAGAGGAAAACAATAACTTGAAAAGTGTCGTGCTGGATTTACAAACAAGATCTGAAAAAATGGAAAATAATATAAATGAACTAGAACAGTATAGCAGAAGATGCTGTCTAGAAAAGTATAGCAGAAGATGCTGTCTAGTCTATTGCTATGCACTGAAGATGATAACAGTTGTTATCGAAACGTTTGCAAGATGTCAGTTGTATCGTTTGCTTTGGCCGTAGTATTTATTATAAGGCTATTTAGCACTTCCGCTTTTCGTGTACCAAAGTTGATTGGTGGCCATTTTGGAAGTGAAGCTAAGGTGTGGCTCAGGAAGGTCGAACTTGCGCAACGCAAGGCTGTTCGACATCAAGCTGCTGTTGATTTTCTTACTAAATGTGTTACGTATAACCTTTCTCCCAGGTTCTTA
>Ga0210059_1013683_pt1 | contig 12107 bp, 10 predicted proteins | sample Ectturendosymbi2_FD_188042 | JGI IMG/M metagenome (GOLD analysis project Ga0210059, IMG submission 188042) | Ecteinascidia turbinata endosymbiont from Florida, USA - Sample 2 (SPAdes) (version 2) | ecosystem: Host-associated > Tunicates > Ascidians > Unclassified | place: Key West, Florida...
GAATAATAATTTACGGCACCCATAGCAATTTGCTTTGAGGTTTGATGACAGTTTGAAAATGTATTTTTAATGATATGGTAAAAAAAACGTGTTAGCCCGGGGCACCCCAGGGCACTGTAAATGGCACCCCAGTGTGCCGCTGCACCCCGGTTGGGAACCACTGGCCTACCTCAATGAAGCAAGAAATAGCCTATTACTGACTGGCTGACTCTTGAAGCACGAGCACGATTGTGTCGAAAGGATGTGGACGTAACAATAAGGAAAATGTGATGCGTAACAGTGTGCATTACGATGCAATAAAATTAACTTGAATAGTTGTGCAACCCTGCACTAGAGACTATAGACAAAGAAAGTAAACAATAAATGCCAATTTCTCGGAATGTAAATTCGCCATAAATTACGTAGGCGATTAAGCTGATAATATAGATTATAGGTAATTTCGGAAAAAAACGCTCGGGCCACGTGTTGGACACCCCTGGTGTAGACCCTGTTGGTTTTTCAAGACTCAAGTTGCAGATTAGCAGATGCTGATCGTTCGACCGTTCTCCACCACTTTTGACACGAACGCCCAACACTGATTAGAACAGGACGGCTGAAACTGTGCAGAAATCAATGAGTTATTGTTGACCCAACGAATATCTGCGCCAGATGTATGGGTCTTTGATCACATGCACGCGACGACCGATGGTTTTGATTGCTTTTGCTCATTTCAAGGCAGTAAATGTCGAAATTGAACCGTTGGACAGACTTGTCACACCATTTACACAGCAACCTTCGCAACATCAGGGAATGAAAGGCGTTGCTGTGGGCACATTTGTGTGGAACACATTTGCGAAGGAGACGCTACGTGTCGTGCTATCGCCTTTCTTCTGGACAAAGTGTACGATGTTTACGGTCCGTTACTGCCACAAACCCCGTAATCCTGGTTTCGCACCAGAAAACACGTCGCTGTCGCGATCAAGCATATATCAATTTGACTGGGCGTCCGCCGAAGCGGTCTTCTAGGTTTGAGCGAGTTGTTACAATCCACATCTTGGCCGCACTAGATCTCGGAGCAGGTGTTCAGCAGACTTCAGATTATCTCATCATCCAGAACTGTCAGGCCGTGCTGTCCATGCGGAGGCCGATGGATTGGGCATTGGAGGACAACATGGTCGACGGTTTGTTCTTCTGCGCCCCACTCACAGCCGAGGCGGTAAAAACACGATGCAAACCTGCGGAGCGAACACAGCTGTGGACAAAAACGCAAACGCGTTTTTCCTCTTGAAGATGACCTTGTGTAAATTTTCAAAAACGTGTAAACCCGGGGTTCCCTAAATGGAGTGCATAGCATGAGACCATCCCAGTGATTCGCGACGCGTCTTTGAAAGTCACAACTATAGTACGTTAGTTGAAATGAAAATAAATGTATAAACCAGGGCTGTGGAGACGCAGCCTGAAATTTGGGTTCCGGTTCCACAGCCCTAGTTTGTGGGGCAAGCGAGTTAACATATTTCGGGACGAGCGTGCGTTGCCATATGTATACATGATTTTCCTATCAAGGCTTCTCAAACATTTTGCACACAGCACACTATCCATCAAATAAATCATTTCGCGACACCTCATCTGTGCCGGTCTGAAAACAAAGTTCTACAAGTAATACAATGAATTTCAGTTTTCCAAAGATCAAATAAATCATTTTGTAGCAGGAACCAACAATTTCAGGATGTTGGAGCCGGAGCATGACATTTGAATTCCGGCTCCACAGCCAGTCCTGCCCTGATATTCGAGTACAGTTTTTTTTCACATGGAGCCGCTTGGCCATATATTCTTCCCGCGCTAATGTATAAATCTATATGATGTTACAATGCCTTTGTGATCATAATGCATTTGTCTGGTAAAGGTACCTGGTACTGGTATTGACTCCTCTGTCTAGCGTTGCGATGTAACGAGTGGGTTTTACGAGCTTGCTTTGTTAATTTTGTGGATAAACTCTCAGTGTGTTCAGCGTTAGTAGTTGATGGCATGAGGTTTTGTGAAGTTTCTGAATAAATGTGTTTGTTAATCTACTTATCATTGCGATATCACATTGAAACCTTCAGTTTTCACAAAGCACTGTGATACGTATGCAATTTAGCATTGTGTAAACCGGGATCAAATTGTGTCTCGAAAAGTTGGTGGCTCGTGAAGACATTTACATTCACAGAGGATTCTTTGGTGGATAAAGTTAGGGAACCACTGTTGTAGACCTAAGTGAGTTCAAAGGTACTTAAGACAACGCCTATCTGCAATCAACTCGTGTATCGTATTATCTCTCAACCACAAGAAATTTACTTCAGTCGTGAAAATTTGCTCCGTAGTTGATCATCTCCAAGTTTGTAATAAAACGTACAGTATATACTTTCCTTGAAGCATTAAATACCAATCGAAATTTTTTTCTGCCATTGTGGTTTTTCTCTAGTTCTCTTCCCAACGAAAAAGATTCCGTTCGCATCAGCTTGTTACCCATGCTTATTTGACGTCCCTGCTTCAAGGGTGCCTCGTTTTCGAAATGCGCAGTGAAAAGCTGTTAACGCAAACTAAGTTGGAGTGGTGCTGAACTGATCACAATCATAAAAATCGAAATCCTTAAGCTCGCTGTGGATGATGGCCATGTTTTTTGAGCGGTGACTCCTCCAAAGTCCTACAGCTGTGACGCACTCGGTTCAAACATTTCTTTTATACATATGTAGACAATTTTGCTTATGCCTAAAACTGATCTATGTCGATTTTGTTAACCCAGGATTAGTTGCTGAGGGCATACACATTAACTCCCGTGAGATTTATTGAAACTGTAAAAATTTGTGTTTGCGTGAGTTTCGATTGTGGAAAATTGAGTTGCAGCACGTTAAGCTCAAGGCTGTGGAGCCGGAGACCAAGCACTCTTGGGTGGCCGGAGCCAAAAAGTTCAAGATGTTGGACCTGTAGCATGAAATTTGGGTTCCGGTTCCACAGACCTAGTTTGTGGAGCATGCGAGTTGTACAAAAGAAACAACAGTTTTTAGTTTTCAGTGGACCAAATCGTTCTGGAGCCGGAGCCAAAAACGTCTAGATTGTGGATCCGGAGTCAAAAAATGTAGATGCCTGGGGCCAGATCCGGAGCCTGAAATTTGAGTTCCGGCTCCACACCCCTGGTTGAGCTGGGCGAGTTCGAGTTGAGTGAGATACATCTGCATACCTGCTGAATTACGTGCAGAAAACTGTTCTGAAGTTGTTTGTGGTTGGCCTGTGTGACTTCGATTTATGTGGATTTCGATCTATGTGAGTTTGAATTGTGCTAGAATGACTGAACACTTCTGAGCTATAATCGAACAGGGAATTTCGCTTTACGCGTTATGTTGTAGATTTGCGCAATAACAGTGGCGGTGTGGAGTGTTAGCGGTTGTTCGCACAGAGCGACAGAAACTCTTGACGAAAAGCAATCACACGAAAATGTGTTTCTGGAGTTTAGCAAATTGGTTTGCAATAGGACACCGCAAACGGCTAGCATAAGCTTTTATTGTCAATAAAGCAGATCGGAATTTTAATGGTTTGTGCTATTACGTGCATTCGTAGTTAATTCCGCTGTGATTAGAACATGTTTGAAACTTTATCTCGGTGGCGGTTTCATCAAAACCACAAAATGATGTTCGCAGGATGATTGTGTGGAAAACTCAATATGAACAAAAGTCTTAACAGCCCATCTAATGCCGTTTACGCAGAAGACTGTTGTAGGGTTCTATGCCGTTGATATCAGACCACTAGTAAAGTTTGGCCAAATATTTATCGAACTGCAAGGTATACGCATTGACTGCATTCCCCAACATGATCTTCCGAAGCAACTACAGATACAACAAATGCTGCGGAAGTAGAACAAACTATGTGTTCATCTTTTTGATGGCTTTCATTGCAAGCTTGAAAATGCTTAGCGTTTTACGGAATAATACTAAGCCTTTGGTCATGCAGAAAATTTGAAAAGCCTGAGTTGTTTTTTATTTGTAAAAATATGAAATTTCTTGTGATGTTATCAGAAATTGAAAAACTGTGATCAATAAGCCTGAGTTTCCTTGGCTTATAATATAAAAGCAACGGTGTAGTGCTGACGTGTGGGAACGTACTTAAAAAAAACTAGCCATTTTTAGCAAGACTTGAAACAAATTATTAAATTAGTATTTAATGAAGTATTCATTGTCAGTACACTATAAAAGAAAAAAAATCACAATTTGTTAAGATGCTACGCAAGAGATAGCCCGAACTACACAAAGGAAATCTGAACAAAAACAAACAACTTTGAACAACTTTCAAGAGTGATTTTAAACAATTCGATTTAAACCCGTTTTTTTATGGAGAAAGCTTTTCTGAACAAATTCTGACATATATTTTTGTTTCATCTTTTTTTACCTAATATGTGTAAACCGGAAGTGGGATTTATTTGTACCAACAGTCCTAACCACTGGAACACAAATGTCCTAACAGTATTCACAGCACAATCGTCGACTAATTTTACCAAACAATTTTTTACAGAGAAAAACGTTTTTATTGGACCGCAAAGCTCATTATTTTCATCCAGTTATGAGTGTTATGGGGTAAAGCAGTCCATGAACAGGGTCACATTGCATATTTGCACACTATGCCATTTTTTTCTATTTTCTTCGTGGCATATCGAACACACCGTCTTCTTTTTTTTCCTGGCAAGTGGTATCCCACGTGTGCTATTTCTCGTGCAACGTTTGATCGTCTGACAACCCAAATCGTGCTTCAATGATTTTTTCTGAGGCAGTCCATTACTTTTTCTCCATAGCAGATTTGTGAAGTATCTCGCGGTCTGTTGGGTCATTCAAATGCAGCTTTGAAAAGAAAAGTTTGAATCTGTCCCTAGCAATTGCATCTTGGGTAGATGTGTTGCCCATTGATTTCATTGTTGACCAGTAATTGCGTGTAGAAGGTAGTTCGTCATAGCTCATGACCAGAACGCATCCAAAAATCATAATTTCTTCAGATGAGGTTTCAGGCAACTTTTTGAGCATGCTTTTATTCTTACAAATTTTTCAATCTCATGTTAGTGTACTTCGCAATTTTTTCAAGCAAACTCTCAGGAAAAAGTTCGATAAACACTGTAATTCAGTTGAAGATCAGTTTACATCTACCAGAACTATTTGATGAGCAACAGCAGGTGTAATTATATTCGGAGTAAAGTTGGCCAATTCGCGGACCATAGAAAAATATAGGTTTTGATTGCTTACGGTAGCATTTATGTTTGTATCATTCTTTTCAAAAGACTTATCAGACCTAACATTTGCATCACTCCTAATTTCATTTGAATTTATCAAGCTGATTTCACTCTAACTATCTCAGGGTTTCTTAACCTGGGGTGCTAGCACCCCCAGGGGTTGCTGAAATCAATTTCGGGGTGTGCTGGGGAAAGTCACATATGTGGCGGTCAGAGGTACACGGAAGATATACTGCACTTGTCTTTACTTTATCCTTATAGTAACCAGGTGTTAGCCAATGGTAGGGGGTGCTGGACTGCTTAGGCGTGATCAAAAGGGGTGCTGAGGTAGAGAAAGGTTAAGAAACGCTGAACTATCTGATGATGGGCAATATTCAAATTCACTGCTCTCATCATTGATATCTTCACGAGAGTCACTCAAAACAACTTCAGGTCGTACTTCAGTTGCAATTATTATTTTCCTGATCTTTTTGGGCAATTCACTTGCACCATTATTGTGCATTACGCATATAAAAAAATTCTAATGTAATGCAACCTGTACTGTTGGGACAAATTTAGCGCAATGTCAAATACATTAGGGACACCTATATTCCAAACTGTAACAAAGCACCTAAGTTATGCAAAAATTCTCACAAAACTCGCATAAAGATCTCTTACTGACTTTTACTGCAAACAAAAAAGACTCATACTGACACAATAAAAATCAACTTGACAAGTTTACCCCAAAAAGTTCAAAATCAACTCCGTTTTGCCAAAAATCTGAACCATGTGCTCCACAACCAACGTAGCAGACCGTGTGCAGTCAACTGTAACGGAGTTTGGTGGATGAATATAGCAACAACAACAACGCTCAAAAGGCTTAATTATCGCATCCTAACGCCATTTGAACGCAACATTTGGTCATCAGTATAGAGGTACCCAATGCTTGGGACAAAAATAACACTATTTTCTCGAAAGTGTTAAGTCAGGTCATCATGAAAAGTGTGGGAACGCCGTTCCCACGCGTCAATCCTGTATAAAAGTAATTTGCATATTAGTTAATATCAGTTGCTCGTTTCACGTATTTTACCTGGGCATTATCAAGATAATTGCAGGTGTGCTATTCATACGACTGCGATGTTTTGGTCCTAGCACAAACCTTAGCGTCCAATGGTTCTTAACCCTTCCGATCCTGATGACTCTTCTTTCTGAAGATATTGGTTCGAGGACTCGACTGGGGTAACACTATTGTGATCCGGCGGATAAGTTGTTAACTACTGGAACCCTAATCAATTAAAACAAATCTTTGCTTCTAAAAGCACAACAAATGTTTTTAGTGGAATACCACAACAATTTACTCCGAAAAGCTGAACACAAATGATTAGTCAATGTGTCCTCTGCTCTTCTCTCTTGGAAACAAACTCATCAACACAACGGTTAATATTACTGAGATCAATTCTCACGTCATTTGCAGCTCTAAGGCGATCACGGTACATATTTATGATGTTAACTAGAGCAAACAGGACAGCTTCAGGGGTATATTGTTGGAAATGTAATTAATACACCGAGAGCTCTCTTTGCCAATTTAGGATATTATTCCAACACACTGCACCAAAATTCCATCTGCAAGAACGAACTGAACTTGGTCTTTGCGGCTTGAGAAACTCTGCAATTGTGGATGTTGCTCGTGAATGTTGAGCTGCTCATTGTCTTTCGTTTCAGCAATAAAAGGCAGTGAAATATATTTTGGGCAACGTGTTGGAAAGTAATCCTCCATTTTCTTCTCGAGTTTGCTTATGTGATCATCAGTTAAACAAGTCAGCCATTCGTTACTTCCCTGGTAACCAAATTGATTGTCCATAGGGTGAAAACAAAGCAAAATGTCTTGCTTTTTTCCATAGGGATAACTTTTTTTTGAAGGCGAAAATCTCTTCAGCCTCGATCTGCGATTCGTTTTCCCCTGCAGAGAAGGAATGAGTTCATGCAAAGGACTGAAGATGTATGCCAAATACAAGACCTTCAATTGGAATCCCTTGTTTTTAATAATGTGGGCGAGTTCCACTGGAACGCGGCAAGCAACTTTAGTAACAAGCTCTACAACACTGGTCCGACTTTTCCGCGTTAACTATCCCACCTCAGTGTAGAAAAGATGGTACTAATGTTCCTTTCCAAGGTCGTCGCAAAATGCTTTGATAAATCGGAAATGCACGGCCCTGCCACGAATGAAATTCACAGCGATGACTGCAGAATCAAGAACACTTCATTCCAAGGGAGAGAACTTTACAAGCCAAGGCGTATTTGTGAAAAGCACAGTGGTTTGATATTATATGAGCAACTTGCTTCATTAGGGCTACAAAACCGGATCGGTGCCCTGTATAACGGGCGCACCATCTGTGCAAACCGATCCCACTTTATTCCACGGTATTTAAGTTTTACGAAGAAATGCACTGACAAGTTCAAAGCCCCCTACAACTGTTGTTTTGTCCTACATTTCTTGGCAAAATAAAAACTTGCCCACAATGGCGCTATCTTTCACAAATCTCACGTATGTTACTAATTGGCTCATTGACTTGTCAATTTGACGACTTCTTCTCCATGGGCATTTTTGGATTCGAGCGATAAACTGACTGAAAATGTCATTTGCTGTGTCTGCGTTCCTGTTGTGGCCTCGTTCAGCCAAGTAATGTCTGCGCTATTTTTACCGTGCTTAGCTTTATGAGTTTCTCACCAGCAGTGTGAGTTGCTTTTGCTTTTGTCAAAGAAACTTCACAGAAAGCGCGCAGGAATTGCTGAGTAGATAAACAGAAGCCTAACGAAGGGAGCGTTTCCTTCATATCATAACAAGCTCTTTCCGCTTTGGACGTTTCAACTAAGTCCGTGTGCCTTGTGTCTCTTCGACGTCGAAGTTTTCAAGGGATCATTGCCCAAATATGGTATTGAACAATGTGCACGGAGCATTGTCACGTTTCTATCATGAGCAGTAACTTTTGTGAAACCATACTGCAAATACGGAAAGGAAATAGGTGCAGCGATAGTTTTGGGTTTTCTCCGCCTGTTAATTGCCCAGGTTGTACAATTCTGACCAGGCCGGCAGCAGCTATCAATCAGGTACCAGGAAGCTGCACGCAGAAAATCAGACACTCTGCTATCTCGCCAATACCTGAAGTTTTCTGTTTCTTCCTTTTACGCAGTGGGATTGTGGGCAGCTGCTTGAAGAGAAAGAGCCGCAACTGCACCTTAAATATTTTAAGACTCACATGCTTTATCAAGCTTTATCTCTCATTATATGATTGGTTGAATATTTAACCACCAAACACGGAAATTAGTAGTTTAATGATAATTTGCTTCTCCAGAGGCGTTAGCTGCATCATTCTCATTAGAATCGTCTGAGCTACTGCCGCCACTTTTCAAATATCCATGCTGTTGTCTTCATCGTATGAGCAGTTTTTTCAAATCAACTCTTTCAGGCCGCACAAGATCTTGGGGCACGTGTTGAACAACCACTCGATTGTCTCGTCATCCAAAACCGTCATACCAGTGGTGGATTGAAGGGAAGCCAAGCGAGGCACTTGCCTCGGGCCACCCTGTTTTTGGGGGCCCCACTCGTTTCGAAACATTTCATTTTGCACGTAAAGTTTCCTCATTTTTGGTGAAAAAATTTATTATCCACTCATGATATACTCCGAAGCAGATCATAAGTAAGTACTCTGCTTTCAATTGGGTCCCCAACAGCAACTGCAATGTTTAAGTACTCTGCTTTCAAAAGGGCCCCACCAGCATCTCTAATGTGTAAAAAGGGAAAAGCTTCCAACCAATTTCAATACCTTAAAAACTGTGTTGAAATTTGTTCCAAACAGTTTTGAAAAGACCCTCTCAGGTGAGAGCAAAAATGTATGCCAAATGATAGTTTTTTTCACGAAGCTTCTCATAATATAGTGTGGACGATCATGAAAAAGGGGCCCCTGCTTTAAGAGCATATGTAGTCAGGGTTGAGAAAAAAACAAGGTTTTTTCAAGAAAACCCAACCCACCTGTCTTTTTTGTTTTTTTTTAATAAACCTGTTTTTTTTATTTTTTTTCAATAAACAAGGATTTGTTCTTTTTTAAAAGAAAACCGAAACGCCCTATTCTGAATGGTTTTTATTCCATCATGCAATATCACTATTTTCAGAATTACACAATAATAACTTGTTATACGTATTATGGCATTCAAAATTGAGGGTAAAGAAATGTACCCCATCTCTGATTTTGCAATGTGTTGTTGGTCAGCTCACTCCTAAATGGTAAGGCTTGGCAAGCATGCGCTCAGCAAAACAGAAAAAAACACTCCCACACAAACTCTGCAGTTTCACATCAAGTTTATGTGCATGCCCTGCTAGTTTAGAATCTACAGAGTGTATTTTTTCAATATATGTTTTGGTATGTTCCAATGTTTAGATGGAGGGAAGGCAGAAAATTTGGTTAAAATATACAGATTGTGCAGAGCTGAAGAAGATAACCGGTAGAATTTACTCAAACTGTTCGATTTATTCTTCTCATCTTTTCAAGCCCTTTAAAGTTTCGTTGCTGTTCGTTTTGTTTGATTAAAAAAATTACAGATAACTGTACAAGTGTTCTGATTATTTTATTTTTTACTTAGTGTTTTTTTCAAAGGAAAATTAAAGAGTGGGTTTTATTGTTTTTTTAAGTGGACTTTTTAAAAAAAACCCGGGTGGGTTTTCTTTGGTCGTTTTTTTGCAACAACCATGTGTGTAGTGATATCAAATCTCAAGAGTTTTATTGTGTTCAAACATAGATCTGTTAAATTTTCTGGTTTATTGATGATGAAGGCAGATCAATGGTGCGCAAAAGTGGGGGGCGATGCAAACTTGCTATCGCTTACCTTTTATTTGTTGCTAGCTTTGTCTTCCCAACTTTCAGTGTTTTCAAAGTTGTGTATGATGAATACCTTTTTGCATTTTCTGTTATGTCAGTCATACCGCAGTCTCAGGAACGTATCCTTAGGTGGCCCCCATATCTCCTTCTTAGACTTGATCAAGAAGGTTTCTGACGGTTGGTTGGGTATCCTGAAGTCATCAGAGGGCCCTCGTTTCAGCTTTGCGTCGGGCACCCTCAACACCACGTCCGCCAGTGCGTCAGACCATGCATTCCATAGGGAGGTCGATGGATTGTAAGTGAACGACAACATGGTTAGCGGTCTGTTCTTCCGCGCTACACTTACAAGCCGCAAACGGGAAACTCATTTGTATGAGCAGGAGCGGAAAGGTCCGACACCGGTGCGTAGGTCGTGTAGCCGGACCCACGCTGTTCTTGGCAGGGTCATTCCAGGAGGGTGGATTACGGTGTAGGGATGAAAGTACGGAGTCTCGTAGTGCTCTCCAACCACTCCGCATTCCGTCGGTGATCCGCCCAGAGCGCCACACTTCTGTTTCACACTTCTGCACTGAGTGGAGCAGATGACAGGGCGTGCTAGAGACAGCGTGGCTCCTTTACGACGAAGCTCAGCAGGTTTGATGCCCGCGAAGATAGGAAGATTGTACGCTGGTATAGGACGCAGGCATCCAGCCAGAGTTTATAAGGCATCGTTGATGACAGGGTCAATGAGACGGTTGTTAGCACTGCGGCATCAAGCAAGAGCGCAGTACTCTGCTGTTGAATGGACCAGGGCTGAAGTGGCCGTTCGCAATGTTGCTTCAGCCTGAAGCCAGCAAGCCGCCTCAGGAGTGCCACGCGTAGTATCAGTTTTTTGCAAAGTGACTCCGGGTGCCGGCGATACGTGAGCGTCCTGTCCAATGTTAGCCCGAGGTATTTGGGTTCGGAGCAAAAGGGCGGGTTTCGTTGTTGAAGTTGACTTTTAGCGTGTGCTTGACTGCCGACACCGTATTTGTAGAACTGAGCTTTAACTTCCAGGTCTGGAGGTATTTACCTATAGTTGCTTTGTCTTTGCTTAGCACTTCTACCACTGTTTGTCGTCTCCATCAGCATGCATGTTTCTCAGATCATTGGCGTATGCATATTTTCTGGAGAAGGTGGTTGGCAAGTCAGTGGTTTACTGTAGATATTGAATAGCAGGGATGCCAAGGTGTGGGACGCTATTCTTGAGGTGTCGTAACCCGCTCTGTTTGTTGTTACCGGTGGTCCACAGGATGAATTTCAACTTGTACGTGAAATGTCGCAGGTATATGTTAAACGGCAGGCTGCTTAATTGAGCGGATTGTCTTCGGAGAATTTCTGGTGCACGTGATCGTTGCAGGAAAATCAAACCTTTTTGTTCTTTTCTGCTGCAATCCACGTCAAAGATCGCGAGAACCGCTGCATATTTGGTGCTGAATTCTGGCGGACGGAGATTGCAATGATTGAAAGCGAAAAATGTGACTTCTGGTGCGCTACACAAATCTAGATCTAGTTGCATTGGTCTTGTTGCGCGCACTTCATAAGAACTTATTTTGTAAGAGTTTCAAAAGGCGATGTGGATCCATTTCAGTATATTCCAAAGCTGCCGGTTGATGTCGGTTTCTGAAAGATTTCTTAACCAGCGTCATTAGTACCGTTAATGCTCAGATGATTTTTCATTTCGCTTTCGCCTAGAAATCAATTGGCAGGGGAGTAAGCATCCTTAAAATTGTTTGGAATGTGCTGTGACAGTACACTGTGAGAAACACTGACACTTGTGCGTTTTTAACGAAATTGCTGTTTTTTTTTCCACGAGTGCTAGTAATGCAAAAATCGCACTTCTCTTTAAATGACAATATCCGAACACCTTGGTTCCAATTAAACCCAAGCCTTGGGAAGTTTCTATCGTTATACCAGTTATTTCGTTGAAAAATGTACGTCGTTGGTTTAATACGTGAAACGAACCGCTTATCGTATGTCAGGTCTGGCTCTTGTAGTTACAGGAACGC
>Ga0210059_1013684_pt1 | contig 12106 bp, 6 predicted proteins | sample Ectturendosymbi2_FD_188042 | JGI IMG/M metagenome (GOLD analysis project Ga0210059, IMG submission 188042) | Ecteinascidia turbinata endosymbiont from Florida, USA - Sample 2 (SPAdes) (version 2) | ecosystem: Host-associated > Tunicates > Ascidians > Unclassified | place: Key West, Florida...
CTTTGCCTGGCCCTGGGCGCCAACCGTTAGGTGGTAGTATTTCGCTGAAGTTTTTACTGGAAACTAGGCTACAATCCAAGTCTTTTGATACTTTGGATGACCTGCTGGGGTTTCGGGTTCAAAAGTTATGATGTTAGTTAGTAAAAATATTAGACTAATTAGCTAATTAGATAATTAATTTGTTTATTTTAAATCATAACTTTTGAACCAGAAACGTTAGAAAGTCGATGAAAGGCTCAAAAGACTCGGACTCGAGTATAGATTCCAATGGAAACTTCAGCGAAACACTTTGGCCTAGCGGTTGGGCCCCAGGCCGGGCAACATGTGCCAAAATGACCCTGAAACTACTTCACTTATGATGTCAGTCACAAAAAATCCGCAACCCCCAACCAAAAAATTTTTTTCGAGTGTAATCTATTAGACTGGCCGATTGTTTTGAGCCATTCAACAGCTCTCTAGTGCAATCGGCGGAGGAGCTAGGGCGTTAGTAAGGCAACCGAAAACTGCTGTTTTTTAGGCAGAAATCGAAGTACGAATATATTGTATGCCGGCTCTCAAAGTGTTAATAAAACCAGTTAATATTACTACATTTTATCTTCTGCTTTGTACGCCAAAAACATGTATTTTTCGTGAAACTTAATACGTAACAAATTGACACTGTATGACAATCAAACTGTCTAACAAATAGAATTGTGTGTTATAGGTGTTGCCAAAAGATCAGGATAATTGCAAAGAAATGACATTAAGTAGAAAAAATGTGAAAAGTTTGTTCACGAAGCATAGAAATATTCAGCAATAGTATATTGCCAGGTGGAGAAATATGGGCCACTAGATTTTGAAAATCTAGTGAAATTCTAAAGGACTTGATGACAAAAGAAATTTGGAACTAGATGCACACCTAGAAAATTTTTTTGGTGTTTTCCAGTGTATGAAAAAAGTTTTTCCTCGTGAATTCGAGCTAACTTTCTCTTTTTCAACATTAAATTTGACAAAACTCTCTCAATTCTCATCTTTTCTTCAGGCGTCATTAACCCAGTCAGCTTGCAGTGTATGGTGCAATAGTTGAATCAGAGTCACTTTTTTTACTCCTGATTCTCTTCGCGCTATGAAAAAATTGATTCCTGCTCTGAAGCTCATTAAAAATTTACACTCGGAAAACTTGGAACCAAGAAACAAAATCATGTGTTGTTCTCACCTCAACCAAGATTCGTTTGACTCTTTCATCAGAGTACTTTAGGCACAACACTATGAAACAACTACTGCCATCATTTCACTTATTACCCACCACTAATAAAGCCCCACAGCCTGCATTTCAAACACTTCATATCACTCTTTTTACACAATTAATTCATCTTTTATATTGTAAATTTGCAAGATAATAACGGTACGCGTAGAGGGATGTTGAATGCCAGATGTAAACTGCATTTATGCTGACTTCACTGAACCCACACTGAAACTCTTATATTTTAAAGATAGCCTGCATAGGCTGCACTGTTATCTCATACATTTCACAATACCAAATTGTAAATACTGCTTACAAAACAAGATACAGTGCAGAGGGAAAACTTCCAGTAACTGACATAATTACATAACTAATAAAAAAACATTTCCTGTAATGCAGCAGTTGAGTTTGGCTATGCGCCAGTCAGAACAGAGCCTGTTAGTCTGTCACCCTGCCTCATCCTCAGCAACCTGTACTTAGTCATTCACCGACTGATTTAACTAGAAAAAAAGTCATGTCAATCTGTTAAAGTAGCATGTCAGAGCAAATTTTAATGAAAGCTATTATCCAGGTCCTGTAAAATTTGAAAAGTTCGCTGCTGCTCCAGCTGCGGATCCAGTCCCACTCCAGGTCTGGCTCTGGAAAAAAAACGTAGACTCAGGTGTAAGTCTTCTGTGGCACTCTGGCTCTGTGATCACCTTGCAACGTTTTTATTCAGTGTTAGTGGTAGGGACAAGGTTTAAGCCAAGGTTAGATTTGAAATTTGGTTTTTCTATAGGCAAAAATAGAAGCTGATCATCCCAGTAAGTTTTTAATAAATTTACTGATTGTTGAATAAGTGATGGTGATGTGTTGCAGCTAGGGTCCAGCTGACTTTTCCCACATCTTAAGGCCTAGCCACCTAATATTTATTTTCATTTTTGACTGTGTGGAACTTTTTGTGGAATCATTCACAACTTCTCATGTTTTTGGTGTTTTTCATTTTGTGGTCAATACTAATTTATGCTGTGGTTTTGAAAATACTGCTGGATGATTTAATCTTTTACATACAAAGCTCATGGATCCCCAAAAATCTTCCTGGGGACAACTGTTCTAGAATGTACCTTTGGCACTGAAAGTGTTAAGTGCACACCTTGTTAAGTTCACATTCCAGATAAGCACCAAAAATTTGTCACAAATGTTGTATTCAAGTTTATTAGTCATGTATTAGTTTTGAAGTCTAAAACACACCAAATGGTAACCTGAAACGATTCAAGTCATCATTACTGTAGTCTATGATTTGAACATGCCATGCAAGATCATCTGATGTATAACATGAATTCTTTTGTAATTAGCTTCCAATGCCACCAGTTTTAGCTTTCAGTGAAAGCATTAGAGGTGCATTTCAGATCATCATGAGCATCTTTTATGTAGGTTAGAGACATGAGCTTTGTTGTACATTCTGAATGAGCATTGCAGCTGAAGTTGTGTAAATAAAATATGCTAAGCGTAAGCAAGCATGTTACTGTTTGTTTTTTTACATGTTTCGTGACAGGAAAATAGATTTTGTATTTTTCTGTTCAGTTTGATATATTCTGAAACATGTTTTGCTATAATTGCTCTTAGTATCTAGTCAGCAACACTGATACATGTGCAAGCTTTACTATGGCCACTCCCATTGTGTCATATATATACGTGCTCAGTTTTGGCATTACACCATCATAAGACCTCACAGCACAATGCGTTATTGGTGTGTATTTGAGCACAAGCTTGTTCACAGGTGGAACCATGCAGGGGCATGCATACACTCTTTAAGTGGCTACCCAAGTACTAAGTATGCATCTACCAGCTAAGTCTGCACAAACTACTTGTGGGGTTACGAACTTCTAACAAAATTAAGAACCACTGTCTTAAACCATTCAACATTGCGTCTTTTTGAAATTGTTGCTTAAATTTGCAAGTACATATAAAAAACTGTTCTGAAAACCTGCAGCACCAGCAGGCAAAATCTATTTTGCAGCATTTGATTTTATTTATGAAGAAGTTTGACACACTTTCACTCTGTAGCACCAGGTTGAAAGACCAAACATGCAAAACGGTTTGGAACAGAAAACACCTACTGGTAGAGGAGATGAATTGGACTCAAACTATGTGCACCCTACTGGCGTAAACCAGGTGAACTGATGCAATTGTTGCTTAAAGTTTCAGACGTCTGTTTGTTGCATCCTATGAAAGCCCATCACCTTCTGGTTTTATTCTGTTCATAGCCTTATGGAATAGCTCCAACTACTGACTCATACATGCCTAGCTATTATGGACATATGGCAGCTTTTCCTTATGTGGGAGGAACGGAATGGTCTACTGGAAATGATCATTCTATGTCATACTTACCTGGTTATGGTGGTGAAGCACAGCAACCAAGCTTTGTTTCTGATCCAGTGTTTAACCACCCCTCTGCTGCTCTTGGGAATACACCTGTAAGACATTTTCAGTATTTTTTCTGTGTGATAGTTCCTGCATATGTATAAACACTGTAATTACAATTCTGTGTTTCAGGCTTATTTTAATCAACCATACAACTTCTTTCCTGCTGGCAATGACTTCAGTGCGTGGGCATCTCCAAGTGCTCCAGGTCATGGCACTGCTGGAATCCCAGACAACACTACTGCTACTGGTTTTGGTCAGCACAGCGCTCCTGGCACCCCTTACAGTGGAGATTATTATGCTTCCATCATGCCAGCCACTGCTCATGACTACCTGGGTGGCACTGGCGAACTTTTGCCCTCAGGCAACAGTAATATGGCTGGTGCTCCTGGTGCTCCAATTCCTAGTGCAAGTGGGATTTTACCTAGCACTGACAGCATGAACAAAATGTCAGTGGGTTCATCGAATGGTATGAAAATTGTTGAGCAAGGTATTCAAAACATGGGTTTGGGTGTTTCATCAATGCCAGTAGATCCACTCAAGCAAACAATGGCATTGACAACTGCTGGAGCAGTCTCATCAGGAGTGACTCCAAATGTTGTCATGCAAGGACAAATGGGACAGCCTGTGAGCTCGGCTGGTGCAAATAGCCCTACTTTAGCAAAGTCCAATGCACCCAAGCCAGTGTCATGGGCAGCCATTGCCTCAAAACCTGCAAAACCACAACCTAAGTCAAAGGCGAAACCAATGCCTAGTACAGGATTGCCACCACCCATCAAACATAACATGGACATTGGTACATGGGACAATACACAGCCTATTCCACCTAAAGGGTCTGTTCGTGGTCCCATGCCTGGTCAGCAACAAGTTCAAACACAACGTTGGTCTGCTCCTAGGCAAGGTGTCCCTCAAGGGTAAGTCAACCTTAAGACTTTACAACAGGCATGCCTTATGTAAGCACCAGTTTCTGATTTCCTATTGTGGAAATCAATGTTTGCTGATAGTTTGTAGCATTTAACATGACAGTTATACTGCAAGTGTTTATGTCTTAGCAAGTATAGTAGATAATTCAAGTTATCTAGTTTGACGAATTAGAGAAAAATGCTGATAATCGCTATCTCATTTGTGAAAAGCTTGTGCACTCTAACTTAGGTCTAATCTAAATCGTTTTTCTGAAAATGCTACTTTGTCCATTGGCGTTTTTACACAAGTGATACAAGAACCTACTTCATGCTAGGAAAGTGAAACAAGAAGATCTAAGTCTTACTGTAAACTAGGGCAGTAGATCCAGAGCTGAACCTGGAGCCTGAACCAAAAACGTTTATATGGTGAAACCGGAGCCTGAAATTGTTTCTATATCCACAGCGCTGGTGTGTGGACACAGAAACAGGTTAGGGCTTCTTATACTTTCTTGCACATGTCACACCATCCTGGTTCAATAATACATTTGGTTAAAATATTGCGATATATTTCAGTTTTCACTGGATCAAATCATTTCAAAGCTGGATGCTAAAACTTTTAGTGGTTGGAGCTGGAGCCTGAAATTCAGCTCTGGTTCCACCGCCCTGCTCTAAAAAGTATAACCACAAGTATCAAATATTTTTATTCGTCGTTTTTACTTAAAGCTTTGGCGTCTGGCTGCTTTTGAGGAGTTATCGAAAAAAGCAACGTCGAAACGCACGTGACTTTGCGTGGGAATTTCTCCGCTCCTGTACAGGTTACAGACCTGGTCAAAGCGTCATAAGTCTTCTAGTCTGCGCTCAAAAAAAATTATTTTTTTGCTTGGGGTGTGCAGGTTTTTTTGAGTGACGTCATAAGTGGAGGACTTTTAAGCCACCTTGGCCCATTTGCCTGGCCCTGGACGCCAACCGTTAGGTGGTAGTATTTTGCTGAAGTTTTTACTGGAAACTAGGCTACAATCCGAGTCTTTTGATACTTTGGATGACCTGCTCGGATTTTGGGTTCAAAAGTTATGATCTAAAGTAGTAAAAATATTTGACTAATTAGCTAATTAGATAATTAATTAAGTTGTTTATTTTAGATCATAACTTTTGACCCAGAAAGGCTAAAAATAAGTCAATCAAAGACTCAAAAGACTCAGACTCGAGCCTAGTTTCCAATGAAAACTTCAGCGAAACACTTTGGCCTAGCGGTTGGGCCCTAAGCCAGGCAACATGAGCCAAAATGACCCCAAAACTACTTCACTTATGACGTCACTCACAAAAAATCCGCAACCCCCAACCAAAAAATTTTTTTGGAGCGCAGACTAGAAGACTGGCCGATCCGTTTGAGCCCTTGGACAGCTCGCTAGCATAATTGGCGGAGGAGCTTAGGGCTTTGGTAAGGCAACCGAAAACTGCTGTTTTTAGGCCGAAATCGAAGTACGAATATATCGTATGCCAGCTCTCAGTGTTAATCGTAAGCCATTTGAATAAATAATAAAATACACTAATAATTCGGAAAAGTAAAAGATAAAATACACTGGTGATATGGAAAAGTAAATGAGCAGTTAGTTTGGTGGTATTTGTGCTAATATTATGTCTGTAAAGATTGTGTTAAATAACAGCAACAGAATGTTTAGATCCAGTTGGCATTCCTATGTAAAAGTGCATAAACTGTGTATGAACTACCAAGGTCATTTTGTTTGGCGTTATTTGAAAAATATTTCTCCAGCTTGTTGGTTCTATGTGTAAACTGATACTGAACAGGAATGATCAAGTAGCGGTGTACAAATCTTTGCATTTCCCAATAAACTTCATAAGCAACCTCAGCTAGGTGAGAAAGATGTATGTTGGTGTTTCTGTCATAGGTGTATTTTTTTGTAAAAGAATGAAGGGGGGTTTCGTGTTTCGTTTTGATTAGGTATTTTAACTTATAGTGGTCCAGGTATGCTTTGGGGTATTTGTTTTTGATCAACATACTTTCAATTTGCAAGCATTCACAATAATTGGCAGCATGAATATGCTTGCAATTTTATGAACAGAAATGTTGGCAAGCATTTGCTAGTCAAAAATCAACTTCTGCTGCTTAAGTCTTCCTTTTAAAAACCTCAATCAGATCACAACCTGGATGCTGATCAATAAATTCTGTTGTTAATGTTATGTAATTTGTGATGATCTTATGTAATGTAGCACAAATGCTTGGAAACTGTTGCTTCACTTTAATGTACCACTGGTGTTTCGTATTTTTTCCTGAAGGCAGCTTGTTACTAAGTCGAAACATCAAGTAAAATAATAACATTTTTTATATTTGTGGCTATACTATTCATAGCAAAAATTTGAACCAGCTCCTCCATGTATTTTTTACCAAAGATCAAAGTTTCATGCCACCATCACATCACTTCAATTACCTACAGTCATTTAGACATTGTGAAAAACAGTAGCTAATGCATACTGCCTAGTAGTTTTCTCATTTTAAGGCTGCTACTTGAACTACTAGATATGACAGCAAGTATGTTCCAGCGGAACAAGTTTTCAGCCATGCAGATGAATTTTATAGCATGAAACGCAACAATATTTGATGTTGTCATTCTCATGCTTATGCAAATGAATACTGATTGGTATGAACTGAATTTGATTTCATTAAATGCACTTGTAGTTCAAAGAGTAATCATGTTTTTGCAAATTAGGTATTCTAATCTAATTTGGAGAAACTTAGTCCTCATTTTAATTTAAATGTGATTTGGAAAAGCTGAAAAAATTTTAGTTCTCCAAGTATGGTCAGAAGTGAAGTATGTCAGGCTGTTCAGCTGGAAGAAATGTTTATTTCTCCACAAATAGAGAGCATACTGAGTCAACAGTGACACACCAATGATAACAACATGAAACACTGTTATTGCTGCAGGTAGCAATTTGATTTCTGCCATTAATATTTTGAAACAGCAACATATTACTCTTTTCAGAAATGAACAAAAAATCACTTCTGTCTATGACAAAGTATTTTGCTCTGTGAGATAAACAGTACTTTCCTCAAATGTAACTGTATGTTGTAGTTTCTACTCCTTTTTAAGAATCTCTGCATAGCTGTGTAATGTCGATACTGTAGTAGGGTGTGTTATTTTATTTTTGCAATGCACTATATATATTTGTATTATGTCAATGTAATCATTCCTGTTGCAGAGCTGGTGGGGATAGTCAACAAAATGGTAGTGGACTGGTCTCTCAGAGCAGTGGTGGTGGCGGCGGTGATGCTCCAAATGATTCATCTAAACCACAGTCTGACATTGATGATAAAGTGAATAAAGTGCTGGAAAGATTAAAAGCTGAAAATGATTATAATCCCAAACGTCTGACTCTTGATGTACGCAATGCACGATTTTTTGTCATCAAATCATACTCAGAAGATGATATTCATCGTTCAATCAAGTACAACATTTGGTGTTCTACCGAGCATGGTAACAAAAGATTGGATGCAGCATATCGTGCCCAGCAGGGACGTGGTCCTGTCATCTTTTTGTACTCGGTGAACGGTTCAGGCCATTTTTGTGGTGTGGCTGAAATGACTAGTCCGATAGATTACAGCAAACGAGCTGGTGTATGGTCTCAAGACAAGTGGAAAGGGAAGTTTCAAGTGCGCTGGATATATGCAAAAGATGTTCCAAACAATATGCTGCGTCATATTCGTCTGGAAAACAATGAAAACAAACCAGTCACTAACTCTAGAGACACTCAGGAAGTTCCAGCTGAGAAAGGACGCCAAGTGCTCAAAATCATTAGCAATTATAAGCATACAACCAGCATTTTTGATGATTTTGCTCACTATGAGCGTCGTGAACAAGAAGAAGAGCTTGCTCGTCAAAAACGAAATGAACAGATGGTAAATATGTGCATTTATTTTAATTATGTTGACTAAGTTGATATATTATGAGTAACTGAAATGTTGAAAACTTACTCTATTCTTACATTATGGCATAAATTGTGTGTACAGACTGTTTGTACTTTGCAGTGTGAAAACTACAGTGGTATCTGACTGTCAGTATGGTCTTCACAAAAATGTTTTAAAGTGAAGATTTAGTAGTAGAATGCATGCAATGCAATGCAAAAATAGAGGAATAATACTTTTATTAGCATCAGTGCAGTTTAATTACAAATTCAGATATATATATTTACAATTTCTTTTGTGGTTTAGGAGCCCACAGACTTACCAGCACTGCTTTGCAAACTATATGCGCATGGGATTGAAAAATATTTTCATGTTACATTTGTAAGAGCTTAGAAGTCATGTTTTGTTGAACCAAAGTAGTTGTTTTTCCTATCCTTCTGGGTCTGATTGGAATCACCCTTAGGTGTATAATTCAGTGGCATTGTTAGTCATCATATGTTTTTTATTTATTGGCTGTGTACATAATGGTGTGGACTGATTTCTTATGAAGGTTTGCCAATAATATTTTGATATTGTCTTATTCTTCCAACAAAGATGCAAACTGTGATTATACAAGTTGGTGAAAATATCACTAGCAAAGCTTGGACCTTTAAATCAACTCCTACTCGGAATGAAAGAATGTGTACTTCACATTATGCAATGGTGTAGTTACACTTCAATTTTTAGTTCAAGACATCCGCCTCACAAGTGTTTGAGAAAAAATGATGGTTTATCGAGAACAATAGTAGAAATTGAAGAATGTAAGCTACTATTTTATTTCAAATTTGAAATTGTATTATGACATTTTGACTGTTAGGCATACAAATTCAAAATCTGTTTTGGCAGTACAAGTGATGAATTTTCCAATTGGGACAAAAAAATAGAATGCCAGCTCATGATTTGTGGTAATCTCACTTCATGTCTCAATATAAATTATTCTGTTGCATGTAGAATCGCAAGCTTCGAGCAGAATACCATTTTGATCTTCAGCCGACTGCCACTAAAGGCTGATGGCGGAATTTCCGGTTTTTCCTGCCGTATTGGTGCCTTCAATATGCCTACCTCCACCATATTTTTGGGAGATTTTATGTTTGAGTTTGAGAATATAAAAAAAATTCGAAATACAACAAGCTCGTTTTTTCGGGTCAGATGAGCTTAAGAATAATTGCTGAGCTGTTGAAAAACGCGCCTGTGCTTCTAAAACGTTTGCGTAACCCTCGGCTATGGTGGGAACAATATGCATGGCCATAAAGTGCTATGCGGTGGGTGAAGTTTTGCTGTTTGCATGTTTACAAATCAGTTTCTAGCCGTGGGTGATCCATCAGTATAACTAGACCGTGCGTAAATTTTCTCACAGAGGCGACTAGAGAAAATTAAGTGTCCAGATTTCCATCTATGCAAGTTTTATTTCTGCGAAATAAATCTCTGAATGTAGTATTCTCTTCAAACCCATTAGCAAAAAATAAAGGGATGGATATTGCTTCAAAACAAACGAATGCTAGAAAGTGTTTGGTTATTCTTTTGCTAACAAGAAGATGAGCTTGTGTGGTTGCAATAAAAGTGTGTGTGTTTTGGTACGAAGCAGTTGCCCTGGAATACTGTCAGTCTTTAAAAATTATGTAGTGTCTGTGTTGTCACAGTGAAATCGATACAGGCATGCTGTCACTAGCGAGCAATTTTACTCACGTTTTCATCTCTTATGCTATGTACAGCTGCAAGTACTGCGTGTAGCACTGTCTGTGATCGCTGAATATTGTCAAGAAACTGCACAAAATGAACTAACATTAAGCCTTGCATAAAATATTTAAATTATATAAATTTATGCCAGCAGCATCACCGAAATGGACTAGTGCCCTTCACATATTGACACGATCCAAGTGTACTTGTGCTAGTTCCATTAAAATCAATTGCTGCTGCTATCGCAACCTGATCGTAACTCCAAATTGGCAAGATTTTAAACATATTGTCGCCAACAAACTCATATTGTTACGGTTTCTGCAACGAACCAGCGCAATGCAACGTCGCCAAACTTGTGCAAGCTGTCAGTTTGTGTTGTCTTTTGTTGCAGAAGAATCGTGAAAATGGCAGAAGAGGAGACCGACATTCCTCAAAACATGAACAGCAAGACCATGGGTCTGCTCAAGAATAAAATAATATTTTCAGTAGTTGTTAACGGTGTTTGTGTGATTTACAACTTTGACTTGATATTTGGATGTGGTAATCAATGACCGTCATTTCTTGTTAATAATTTTCCTCATTGGACTTATTTAATCAACGCATGTATTTGTAGTGTATGCTTTTCTGCCTGACCACGTTAGGCAATATTCACGAAGTCTTAGCCGGACACAGTTGCAAGTATCAGCAATTTGCTTCTTGGCGTAAAGTTCACACCTGCTCGCACCGGAAGAAAAGACGTTCCGCGGAGATTCCAACCCAACTAGAAGAAACATCTGCGCTTCAAATATTTTTATTCATACGAACTTCTATTCCAATTGTGACTGGTTTTAATCGTGGTGCATCAACACCAAAGCACACGCACAAAAACTGACGACCAGGCATACTGCTGTGACCGTTGCTGCACGAAGCTATTGTGCGCTAGCGCACGGATGCTATTGTCATCAGCAGAACACGCAGAATTATATGGAGCTTGTAAGCAAGCCTTGAAAGCATGAGGCTTGCCTTGGTCGGTAGTTAATACAAGAAATTTATTTTCCTTCCTCACTCCCTCGCTGGCGCATTTCGGTCGTTGGCGTGTGAATGGTACCTGCCTGTTACCCCCTGAAGGATGCCGGTAATCGGGCTGACCGTGCTCGTATTATAGGTTGTACATATCAATGTGTCCAAGGCGTAAAGCTTTCGACGCTTAACAACCGCGCACGGGTCCTAATTTATTGTTTGTAATACAAAGATTAACCACCTGCAAGTCGAGTTGTCGAAGTGTTTCCGCATCGTAGCCGATTATTGTCGTGAGATATTGTACAGGTGTACGTATGGCGCACCCCGCACAAGGTTTTCTTGGGTAGATCGCTTCATCCTGCCGGACGCAGATTCGGAACCGTGTAAATATTTATCGTTTGGTGGCTTTAGTCAACGACAGATCTGGACAAGAAAAAAAACTGACCTGTTGCTTTCTAGCACTCAACGCGGAGTTTCGGCCGCGCTAACCGTTCGTTAATCGCTGGTCGGATTGTCCGTTTTCATGGTGTCGATTTTCGTATGTGAGGCTGTGCATTGTCGTTGCGTCTTTGCTGTCAGACATTGCAATCTTTCACTGGCGGCAGTGCTTGCTTCCACCGGCTGCGTAAACCTGTTCGTCTTGTACGAAAACATACAAGCAAAACCTTCGAAGGTTTCTTCGTATCTGTTTCATGTTGCGTTTTAGAAGTGGAACTGACATATTTTTAGGCAGTGTAAGGCTATCTATTTTTTTAACGAAACAAAGTTGGTCTGCATGTTTAAAACCTTCTGTAGACTCGACTTCACGGCGAAGCTTTGAGGTCACTTTGGCGAGCATTCCAGCTCAAATCGCCACACAGCTGTGAGCAAAACAACTTCCCCCCCAGGCGCCTCAACACATTTTTGCGGGATACAGCAACGATTACAAGGCTCGCTTTGGGTCTG
>Ga0210059_1013685_pt1 | contig 12106 bp, 7 predicted proteins | sample Ectturendosymbi2_FD_188042 | JGI IMG/M metagenome (GOLD analysis project Ga0210059, IMG submission 188042) | Ecteinascidia turbinata endosymbiont from Florida, USA - Sample 2 (SPAdes) (version 2) | ecosystem: Host-associated > Tunicates > Ascidians > Unclassified | place: Key West, Florida...
GGTGGTTTCAGGTCTAAATTATACTGGTTTGATAATAACATTGGTTTGTGCAGATGATGGGCTGCAGTAAACTTGTGGTGGTGGTCTCAGTGTTAGTGCCATTTTTTGCTTAAAATTTCAAAGAGGATCTCATCAAGTCTGACCATTCCAACTGTTCTCACCAGGCGCAGCTCACCGCCTCTCAGCGCCTTCAGGTACACAAAGAGAACTCTCACAGAAAGAGCGTGTTGAAAGCATAGTGCTCGCTTAGAGACGAGCACCATTTTGAAAAGAGAATAACGCTGTCATACAAAAAGCGCATCGAAAGGAACTGCTCGGTTAGGCGTTCTTGCCCGAAAATAACGTTGGCAACACACATCACTTTAGTAGCATTATCACATTAAACCCTGCTGCTTGAAGAATCAAAGAAACGAAGGATGCATACAGTAGCCTAGCTTTTGCCAGAATCACTGAAAAAGAAGACCAAATTTTTCTTTAAACAGGACGCATTGCACCTCATGTTTGCAGCTTGAATTGCTTTAAATCTCGCACCTGAACTTCGCATTTCAGTACAGGAATGCTGGTTATGTTAAGTACTAAGTAGGTATTTCAGCTTATTACATACACCAAATATGTGCAGAGATAGCTATCTCTGCGCAGAGATAGCTAAATGCGTGCAGAGACAGCTAAATGCGTGCAGAGATAGGTACCTCGGTGCAGAGATAGCTAAATGCGTGCAGAGATAGCTATTTCTGCCCAGAGACAGCTAAATGCACACAGAGATAGCTAAACGCATGCAGAGATAGCTAAATGTGCGCAGAGATAGCTAAATATGAGCAGAGATAGTAGTTTTTGTGATAAATCCGTCAGATATAATATTTTTACAAACGGCAACCCATAAGAATGACCGTTACAGACAGCGTATCGTCCTTGTTCCGATAGCTCACAGCATGCAGAGAGGATGCAGAAAAGGAGTGGCAACTGTTCAGAGCACGCAGCTGTCATTTCATCAGCTTGGTGTGTGGAGAGAAACGATGTAACGGCAGATGCTAAAATGTCACCCTGTCCTGGAAACAGAAAAAAAGATGCTATTTCAACAAGAAAGTATGCTACAAGACGTGGCTTCAGAACAAAGTCGAATCTTCTTTGCATTCACGTTACGATAAAGCATGAACGTCTGCGGCCCAAGTGGTAAAAATCCAGTGTTGGACATAAGCTAGATCCCAATTGTAGGAAAGCGAAAAAAGTGTTCTGGCAAACCATCCGGGGTCTCTGCGACGAAAGATGTAACACTAGAAGAACCATCAAAAACCAAACTGTGTCTTACTCAGCAATGAGGTGGACGTACTTGGCTGATGAAGAGAGTATTTTAATGATCTTTTGAACGCAGTCGCCATCAGGTACAGGACGTGCATTTGGGAGAGGAAAATACCATCGCTGTGATGTGACTGAAGTTTTCGAAGATGTCAAAACACAGAAGACTCGGAGGACTGCAGGATGTGATGGAGTCCGACCTGAATTGTTTAAAGCCTTCAACAGCGTAGGAATTCTTTGGATAACTCGTTCGTGTCAAGTGACCTGTCGTTCTGGGCGGAGGGTACCGAAAGATTGGCAAACTGGGTTGATCATTCCCATACACAAGAAAGGAGACAGGAAGGAATGCACTAACTACCTGGGCTTTTCTCCACTTAGTATACCTGGAAAAGTGTGTGGCAAATACCTTGAAAAATGATGCCGCACGAGATAATTGAACATAAGCTAGAAAAGAAGTTGTGCGGTTTTCATTCTGGCCGTAGCGATAGAGACCAAATTTTTACTCTCCCGCAATATGTCGATAAAGTTTGGGAGTATGCTAAAGATGTCTACATACATATTGTCGACCTCAAAAAAACATGTATGAACAAATTCTCGATGAAAGCTACGGGTAATTTTCCGGAGTACGATGTTGACGTCTGGTTGTTATTGTCCGTCCCAGAAGTTTGTGTCCGTGTCAGCAGAGTTAAATCACAACCCTTCATCGTGAGTGTTGAAACTCCAAGGATATGTGTGCTGTCAGCACTCCTCTTGGAATGAAAATTGCACTAAAAAAACTTAGGTATTACGTGTCTCCAGAAACTCAAGTCAGTGTGTGCTACAAGCAAACGGCAATAAACAGCAACAAGTCGAGAAGTTCAATACCTTGGTTTGGTATTCACGAATGACGGAAGGCGGAACAAGCAGATTGACACGCGGATTGGCCAAGCAAACACAGTATTGCGTGGGCTCCATGACTCTGTGGCCACAGAACAGCTATCAAATGCCGCAAAGCTGCCAGTTTACTGACTTTTGTTCTGATCCTCGCCTATGATGTTGATTTTTGGGAAATGAATGAAGGAGTTCGGCCTCCAGTACAAGCGATAGATATGGGATTTTTACGAAGGGTTCAATGCGTGGCACTCCGCGACAAAGTCCGTTACTATGATGTTCGTAAAGACCGGATAACTGAACCATTTCTCTGAACTGCACTTCTCTGAATAGAGAGATCCCAACTACGATGATCAGAATATCGAGCCTGCTAGTCGAAATCGAGACAACCGTAGAGCGTGCAGAGGGATTTTATTATCTGTTAAAACTCCTCAATGATCAAACCTAAAATTATAGTTAAAAGTTTAAAATCACAGGTTATTATTGTTACCCGCACAAGTTTGCTTCTTCAGTTTAAATGCAGCTGGTAAACCCAATTCCGCAGGTGCAGCGCTATAAGGCAAATATGAAATTCTGGAGCTACATGTCGTTCACTTAAAACATTTTTTTCTCATTTTTGTTAAAATACAACTTCGCTGTTGTTCTGGCATATTCGTTAAAAGCAAATTGTGATTTAAAGGCTAACTGACCCAAACTTTTTTCGCAGACATTGAATGCACAGCGTCAGAAAGGAGAGTTTTGCGATGTCACCATCATGGCAGAGCATCAGCGATTCGTGGCTCACAAATGCGTGCTGGCGTCGTGCAGTCCATATTTCAAGGAACTACTTTCAAACGAAAACAACGCTGTTTTTCTCCGCGACATTACAGCCGAAAGCTTCCGCACTATTCTTGACTTTATGTACACCTCAAGGCTGCAAGTGGAGGCAACAACTGTGCAAGACGTACTTTCAGCAGCAAGATTTTTGGACGTTAGGGGTGTTGTGTCAATTTGTTGCAGGTAAGTTTGCAGTACTTGCTTAGGTAAGGTTTTCACGGTTTTGAACCATAAAATAAGAACAATATTTCCGTTCACAAGGAAACAAAAACTTTTTCAAACGGCACGAGATTATACATAGTTTTGGACATAAATCAAGACAGCCGCATTAGAAAATACATCGTAGCTAAATCGACTCTGCTTTCGGAGATATTGCTACTCTCCATGTTGTATAATTTTATACGAATGTCCGGCCATATGCCTGAAACTAACTGCTTGATACTGAAACTGCAAAAGTGTAAAAGCTTTGTCTAGCGTCAGTGACCTCTCACAATGACCTTTGGCTTGTTAATTAAGAATTAGTCCAGATTAAATGGATATCTTTTGAGAAAAACAAGGGCTGTGACTTCAACCGCATTATCTGCTTTACCACAAAATTTTCAAGGTGTCAAATCAGAACCGTCCCTAGCAGGTGCGGAGCCCAATGCAAGACCTAGACGCGAGACCCCTCTGAGCAGTGGTGTTATTACGTCATCGTGCTCAGTCAAACGTGCTACGACCTTTTTCATTAAGATATTTTAGCAAAATAACTGCATGAAATTAAAAAGACAACAATTATTGGAGTTGATCTGTATGCATGGGCGTTGGAAGGGGGCAGGGGGACAAGGCCGCTTGATTTTGAAAATTTTAGCAAAAAAGGTTGTTTTCTTATTTTCGAGTGGGAAAAAACAAATTTTGTCACTCTTGGTCCCCCATAGCGCTACATGATAACACAGCAGTTTCTTTCATGCGAAGGGCATAGCTCATGTGTCCCTCAGCTACGGTTATGTTTATGACTAATAGCATGCTGCTGTGGTGGGCATTAGACAGTGTACCGCTACCACTCGTAACCAAGCCGAAAGTTGTAAAGGAAGCTCTGCAATGGAGCGGCGAGCGCAATTGCAAAGTTACGCCAATCAAACCGGACTGACAAGCGAATTAAACTTACAATGCAATTACTTCGCTCTTGTTGAACGACACTTTCATTCGAAGAACAGCTAACTTGGAGAAAGCATGAACTGACTGCTCATTTCGCTTTCACTAACCACAGTCACAGACGCGTTCTTGTATAATGGTAACGTCTGAGCGCATGATCAACTATCCACTGCAAAAAGCAGACTTCACAAGAGAGCTAGCTATGCATTGGCCCAAAGTTCCCCAAAAGCCCAAGTTTATAGAACATGGGTTCCCAACCTTTCTCGGACCATTCACCTCTTTGGCATTTCGATAGATGATCATATACTGTAACCCTAAAATTTCCTATAACAAAAAGGCTGGGTAAAATTCCAAAAGTCTACTGAATTTTTAATAGGACATTTAGAATTTTAGAACTATAAAAGCAAACTCCGTTTTTATGTCTCAGAATTAACTTGTTGCAAATGTACAATAGACATACCTCTTCAGATAGGCAAACGTACCTCTAGGGGTACAAGCACCCCAGGTTGTGAACCTCTGTTATAGAACTTACTCATTATGCTTCATTATGCATGGACTTGGAATGCAAACTGCATTTTCATGACTTAGAAATGTAATGTACAAAGATTTTTCAACTGCCACGTCACATTTGCAGAAACATTTATCAAACGCAATCTACTGTACAATGCGCCTGAATGATTGGTGAAATAGAAGCGTATAGCCGCCCAGTATATCGATAAACAGGAATGAGTGAACTGGATGACATATGCAATTTTTGCCTTGCCTAGTTAAAATGCAGAGCAGCTTAAAGCGTCCTTTCGTTTGTGAACCTGCATGAACTTTGAAATCGTGTTTTTTCTACCTATCTACGGCCGCAAAAGTCAAAGCGATGAAAAATTGGTGGAGCGGCAAATGATAAAAGTACTTGCACAACCGATAATTAACGTCGAACAATTTTGTTGAGGAAGGAATGAAGACAAATTAAAGTTAGAACACGTCACAAAATTTTGCCCTGGTTTGCATGAGATTTTGGCCCCCACAAGACCAACATCTCATCTTTTGTTGTTTGTTTCAATGTGGTGCAATTAATTTTATTTTGATAAATTAACAAAATACCTAGTCTGTGTCAAAAGTTGAATCACTACAAACCTTGTTTGCAGTAGCTGTAGGTCTACTTTAGTCTCAACTAGAACTAGTATCAACCAAATTCCATCCAAAAAGAGTGGGACGTGGTGGAACGCAGATATACAGGTAACTCCACCACGTTCCACTCTTTTTGTGGGGCTTTGAAAGGACTTCAATGTGCAGACAGTGTGAGCTTGTACTATGGACTTCGTGTCTGATTGCAAAATTAAAATTAACTTAAATAACACTCAGCATGAGAATTGAGCATTTTTGATAACTTTGGATTATTAGAGGAAATTCATCGTTCATAAAAACGAGATAATTATTTGCTAACGATGAGGTTTATACGCCTTTCTACAATTCTCGTGCGCAAGGGGTATCTGGCAAACATGAGCAACTTGTCAAAACACCATGGCGCGGGGCCCCCGCGGGGCACAATGCAGCCGCATCGGTTGCATCGGCTTAAGGCCGGCCGTGTGTCGAATGAATGCTGAGTCGACAATTGGCCCAATCGGTCCTACATTACCTGAGGTATGTAACAACCGAACCAAATCATATTGTGAAAATTTGCTACAAGCTGAACCAGACAATATGAAGAAAGTGATGCTTGTTTATAAAGATGTACAAGGAAACCCTCAATTAAACTCTTGGTTTTCTGAAGAAAGCACAGCCCGTACTAAATTGAACAGAGCTGTTGACAGCAGTTTTAAGATATCTTGTAGATATATACGCTTTCTTCTTTCTTGCAAAAAGTAGCTTGCTATCGCCAAAAGAGCCGTTTGCTGTTTGTCTCAATGCAAGACACTATTGCCATTGGCATTGCTTTAATCGACTGTTTGCTTTCATGAAGAATGTTTTCCTGTGAAGGTTCCTTGAATCGCAAATCCGAACGCTCGCTCGCGACCTGGATGAACACACAAAATCGGTTAGAAGCGATCCAACTATCGTGCCCGTGAACCCGGATGCATTCAGCACCTTTCGCTCATCCCACTTCCAGCCGCATGATCAATTGAACTACAACTCGGTTTCGTGTAATTTCGGCCGTGAAAGCCTGGCAAGTACGCATCCCGACAAAGGCTTTTCGCAGGTTGGCCCTTTCGACGCCAGAATGGCTCCTTCTATCCCGGCATTTTCAAACCAACATCTGATTCATGGAGCAAATCAGCCACTGATGATTGAGCCAAGTCACGAAATCACAAGTCAAAATCCACTAGCCTTAGCTGCCCACCAGCGGGTGCACCCTCGCAGCAGCTTGGCTGGTCTTGCATCGAATCGTAATCTAGTGCCAACTTTTTCTCAAGCACATCCGAACCTATCCATGCACAACATGCCGCTCTCCACTAATATTCAGCAGCCAAGTCAGGCTCTTCCTTGGGAAAGCAACGCTGTTCCCCAAACATTCCCCCTCGTTAATGGGGTTGCGCGAACGTCCGGCCCAAACAAGGCAAGCGTGTACAAACCCATTGATGCGCCGCTAAGGCAATTACCCCTACCACCGTTGGCTAGTGACAAATCGAATCCAGCTGGCAATCACGTTTATTCCTCTCTTTCGACCGGAGGAGGAGGAAGAAGACCACATCTCCAGCCTCGAAGAAAGCTTGCGCAAGCCCCTGTAAGTGATACTCAATCGTTAAAGTATTGCTTTTCGTCTCCTCGATGCTGCAGCAAAAGACCTCAAACTGCTATTTCCATATCTGATTTTAAGCGTGCAGAAAATCACTTAATTGAAAAATCTCAAGATGTAAGATTGATCAAAGAAGGGGAGTCTTCAAGCCAGTCAATTACAAAATTTCACATACAAGCGGAGGATAGGTATTGGCGTGCCTTGTCGTCTCTGTCGCAGCAGCAAAAACGTCGCCAAAAACAAATAGCTTAGTCTCGCAAATGTAAGTCTATCCTCATAGCTAACATAATAGCAATATCTACCTTCAAGAATAAATAACTTTGATTTGGGTTCTGCAAACGTTTATAAGAACACATAAATATTAGCTTGAGTTTTAGTGTACTGCTAATAATGCATTTTGTTTTTTTATTTTTATCTCAATTACATCAGATGAAGGCAGGGTTTTTTTAAGGCGTTTTATGGACCCGATTCGGGTCCCTAGAATTTCAAATCGGGTCCCTAGAATCAGAGAAAATTATCATCGGGTCCCTAAAATCACAGAAAATCGGGTCCCTAGAATCAGAGAAATCGGGTCCCTACAGATCCATACCGGGTACCTAACATTTTCCTTAAAAAAACCCTGGATGAAGGGTTTCTCTTATAATTGTAGTGTAAACTGTAATGAAGTCATTGCATGAGCGGAAAATTTTCTAAGCTGTCCAGATCTCGCGCTTTAAACATGTATTTTTGAAAAACTGAAGGTTGGTCGAGAAAAAAATAGTATCACGCATCAACTGGCGCCTTTGTTGCAGGCTCCACTTTTATGCTCTTTTCACATTATTTTTAACACCCAATGCAACCGAAACGCTACACCGGCCGCAAATTTTAAATAGTATTTAGCGTCCGACACCAGCTTGATATCTAGCCCAGTTCTGAAATGGTCGTTTGCCACATCGACATTTATCCGTCTGAACTAGTGGTTGCAATGTTTCCATCGAAAATGCTGATTTTCAAAATGGTGCTTTGGACTTGACTGCCGACAGTTTTCGATTTTCCAAAGCAACATCGCAGGTTTTTCGTCATCAAAAGCCAAAATTAATTCAGGTGTTGCCTGTAAATTTATACTAAAAATATACTGCTTGACAGTGTTTCTTGCCGTAGATAAAATACGCTTCATGATTTTTATTTAAACTTAAGCACTCTGAAGTAAGGGTCCGCCTGACGAAGACGGTGGAGCTGCAATACTGTTATTGACAGAAAATCTCAAATGTTCTGTTATATGCCACTCATTTTTTGGCCCACGAACAATATTTTAAAGTGCATAAAATGCTCTGGTTTCACGTCGGCGGTTTATATTCCAGTTGATACATTTTGATTAGATTCTCAAGTTAGAAATGCTTGTTGCAATATATTTTTTCCTATCATATCTTAACTGTAGTAAATAGTGCATTTGATAGAGCACCCATGACAAATAATAAAATCAGTATTTGTTACTTTGTCACCAATAACCTGCAGAATAAACTAGTGCCTCTGTAAGAACAAAACCTTGAGTGTCTTATGCAGACACAAATGAAAAATTATGCTTTGGGAACCTCGGAGAACTAAACTACAGTCTGTGCTTTATTTTCCAGCTTCGCAAGACAGGTAGTTTGCATGAGCTGTGGTAAAATTTTAATGAAGTCTCTTTCTGATACTCTTTTACTATGGTCACACCAAGGCATTTTATAGAGAAGTGCTGTGACCAACTTCGGCAACTACTTTTTGGATCCAAACTTATGCAACACCCACAGACAAATTTAGTTTCACTGCGACTTCACTATTTATTGGTAATGCAAACGGCCATGCTGATTTGGTAAAATCACTTTTGATACTTTTACAGCTTATCTCACTATGCACGACGAATTTGTCATTTTCACCTCTCAGCTATCTTGTCAGAACTTCAATCGATTTACTAAACGTAAAGAAGTTCCTTGCTGAAAGCAAATAATTTATGTTCAAATGGCAAATAGACGCCTTCTTGTAATGAAAGTGTTCTTTAGACCGGATATAAACGAAGTGTTAGAGTGAAACTTTCAGAAATAGCTATCCGTAAATGACGATAGATGCACCACATGTAGGTTATCGTTATATCCACTGTGCTAATGCATAAATTATGATAGTTCCCATATGTGAAACGTTGCCGTAGATTTACGCCAAAAGAATTCACTCTCAATCTCAACGTTTTACTTGTTAATTGCTGTATGGAGCTTTCGAAAGCTTACATCCCTTTGATACACTGATATTATTTTCGGAAATAAACGCATTTCTCACAGGGATAGTTCATGTAGGATAAAAATCTGCTTATGCAGGGTATAAGGTTGATTAATGAGGCACACATCCAACTTTTTTCTGTGGAAGTGATAGCCAAGCAGAAATGAGCAGATAATCCTGGTAGAAATGCAAGTTCTGCATTTGGGGCCATTTTAGTCTGAAAATGATAAGAAAATAGTTTCAAAGAAAAACGTCTGCATGGTATTGATTAGCGGCAGGAAAGCTCATCGCTCATCCTTTCGTCTGTCATCCCCATGTCAGATCTACCGTTGTTACAAATTAGCGGAAACAACTCTTCAAAGCACACGGCTTTGTATTACGCTCTGGCATGTCTATGGTCCATGCCACGAGCCTTTTTGTCTCCAAGGCGACCATAGCCTCTTCACACTCCAAACCTAATTGTTGTGCGCAATTGTCTTTCAAGAGTTCATCGCTGTACGTACCTGCTTGGTATCGACACCGCTGAACAAATGAAGAAGTGCTGCTGCTGTAAACAGTCACCGAAGTTCGTCACAAGATAAGTCGGTTCGCTGCAAAACTGGCATTCCTCTATTTGCATAAGAGCGTTTTCAAAACGAGAGCTTGGCTCTGGGCGCGTGAAACTTTGATTAGCTGCTCATCGGCAGTGTTTTTCAATGAATTGTTGTCAGACGGCACAAAAGTATAATTCAAATCAGCTGATGTATTTTCCAGATTTGTTGCCAGCCATCGCGTGATATTGCGTAAATGTGTTAAATGGCTATTTTTCAAAGCTGTTTGAAGCACGGTGAAATTTAGCGTAACGCGTGTTATCGGTTCCTTTCAAACTCGGTTTGAGAGAAAACAGTTTGCCTTTTATCTCTTGAATTACAAATAACCTAGTAGTTTCGGTATTTTTCAAGCTGAAACCTCTTTTCGCATTAAAGTGTTTTTTGTAAAAATTGAGGCAAGAAAGCTGGACTCTCCGCTAAAGTTTTCGGCACACGTCATAAATGATGTGTTTTGAAAATTTTGATTGTTCAGTAGAAGCCTATAGCCGCTCTACGTTGCATATAATTTTATACTGCAGTTTGCATGGAGTTTTCTTGCACATTTTAGTTTTACGCGCTCTGTATTATTCACTTGCTGCAAGCCAGCTATCCTTTTAATATGTTGTATTTGTTCTTTTTTAATAAAATGTTGGAAGTTTATTTCTGTGGAGTTCTTCCCTACAAGTTACATCTACTGAAATTAATCCAAGGTTATACCTTGCAGACTTACGTAGACACATTCATTCAGCATTCCGTTTGCTGTTCAGCTGATATAGCTGATATAGCATGGGTTACTTAGGCGAAATTTCTTAACTCTGGGTGCACAATGCTTATAAGTTGAAATTTTTCACATTTTTGATAAAACCAGATTAAGACAGTTTTCAGCCAGAAAAGCATTGAGCTTTAAGCGATGGACGGCACTTGGTACCTAGAAGCGTAAACAGGGGCGGATCCAGGGAGGTGGCAATCGCCCCCCTTAAAACCTACGAAAGTAACTTTATTCACCATGATTTTTTACAATTCGAAAAACAGCATTCGCGGTATAACGCTATTTTGTCGTCCATTGTTTTGTCACAGCAGTGTTGTGAGATATACAGACATATAACCAGCTTGGGACACCAGAGAGGCGACAAGTTTACTGAGGGGAGGGGAATTTTTTAAACAATGCCCAATAGCTGTAAACTATGTCCAACACATTTGTCCAAGGGGTTTCGCCCCCTGCGTACCCTCGTTACGACCCTGGAGGTTTACTGTACTTTATCCCTCTTACAGTAGCGAAGCCGTTATGAGACTTGACTGCCAAACATTTGGAAATCGCCCCCCCAACCTAACTTGCTGGATCCGACCCTGAACGTAGTCATTAGCCATCAGGAACAACATCTCTAACCGCTGCAGTTCGCAGACTGACACAAAGGCTTTAAATCAAATAAAAACTAAACGATGGAAATTTATTAGAAAGAGGAAAATGTTTTGGTAATTTACAGGAAATTAAACAAAAAATTGTCAAAAAGGAAGCTACTGCGCTTAACATGATTCAAAAAATTAGTAATTGTGGCTCACGGCTGGGAAGCGAAAAGAAGACCTTGAAAGCTTTCCTTCTGCTCCTCTGTGTAGATACATGTCTTCATATGTACTAGAAAAATTTCTTTGAAATTTGGGTACAAGCAGAAATATTTGGGTAAATTAGAACACTGTCATTATCACAGTTGGTGTTGTATGAACTACTGAGCAGTAACGTGCAATAGACACCACAAACAGAAGACGTAATGCATTAGTATAAATTGACCAATCAGAACGACCGATCTCGTCAGTGAACTCTGTTGTTATCTGAAGCCTCTTCGAAGTTGAACATGATGTCTGCTAGATTTTGAACTTTTAAACTTTTGGCAAAACATTATAATTTCAACAAACGGCGTTCGATAAGCAATCTGGAAGAAAGGTGCAGCGATGCCCTTCCAGCGGACCCTTCTACTAGAGATTGTCTTGAATAAAGGTGGGAATGATGTGAAAAAAGCATACTGCAGATCGTGCACTTATAGCATCGAGAGGTTTACTAGCGCTTTTGCAGGAAAGGTTTATGGGCAAATGGTGGCATTGATCCGAAGTAAAAGCTTGAAAGCAGACGTTTTATTTGTCGGCTTATAGTGGACACATTAGTGCTTTAATGTTTTGTGCATTCTTACTGCGTAATTCCCAGTAATATTCCATTCGTGATTCAACGTGATGTACTTGTTTGCGAATAGTCGGACCGTCGACATGTTAGCCTGCAAACCTACATAACCGCGGTCGGTCGTTATTTCCTGTGGCGCATTCGAACGCCCAACGCTTTGGTTCGTCATTCTATTCTAAATTTGACTACATACCGAACAGTTGCGTTACGTGTTTCTGACTTCACGCTCAAGTGTATTGGCGTTTTTATTGTATATCTGAATATAACCGAAAGAAGCAGTCAAGAGTACTACTGGAG
>Ga0210059_1013686_pt1 | contig 12105 bp, 7 predicted proteins | sample Ectturendosymbi2_FD_188042 | JGI IMG/M metagenome (GOLD analysis project Ga0210059, IMG submission 188042) | Ecteinascidia turbinata endosymbiont from Florida, USA - Sample 2 (SPAdes) (version 2) | ecosystem: Host-associated > Tunicates > Ascidians > Unclassified | place: Key West, Florida...
AAACTATACATTTTTATTCTGAGACGTTTCGGATTAATCTTAATCCATCTTCAGTCAAAAAAATAATAAAGCAACTCTTGGCAGTGCCAGCAATTCAAAAGCAAAAGACTCTGTGACAAAAGCAAAAGACTCTGTCATTTATTTTTATTATGAAGAATATACAAACATCGAAATAATAACGTTATCATCATTAATAGGCCTACATAGTGTTGCCTGACAAAATTGTGAAAAAATCAAACAACATATTGCAACCGCAAACAACAATTTCTTTCAAAAAGAAACACATTTAATTTGGATTGTACAATAAATTTTTAATGCAAATCATGTACCTTGTTGTGTTCGAAACAAAAACGCAATTCCATCGAAACATTAATATACCCAGTTTTTTTCGGGTTAAAGTGCACAAATGTCCCTTTCTATACTCATCAACGCTGACTTATTCTTAGTCATTGAGGCTCGGGAGGTATGAAAGGACGAGTTTCACTTTGCTGAAGGATCGCTCGCAGCTTGCGATAGATACTGCCATCGTCAGAGTTTTTGCAAAGCAATTCGAAGAATGCCAGGACTTCAGGACGCGATAATTTTAAAGTTGCACGGCTTGAAACTTGCATTTTGCAGTCTGGAATATTCTCGTACATTTGCTTGCCAACTACATATGAACTAAACACAGCTCCTAAATTGTCACCCATACATTTTAGTTTTTCATTGTCAGGACTGTACAAAGGCCTTGGACATTGAACAGAAAGCCAAATTTTGACAGAAAAAGCTAGCTCTAAACACGAATAATAAATCCCTTCTTTAATGAGTTAATATTTTTGTTCAATCGGTACGGTAAAAGTACTAAATGCTGATTTTTCGAGGACTAACTAATGTTCTCTACCGTAGTCTCTGGACTGGGGCATTGTGTTCTGCCTATTAATCGGACACTAATGGCCATCGAAGAAGTTTAAATTAAAACCAAACCTAAAATGTAAACCCAAAACCTAAACCCAAAATTTAACATAGACTCAAAACCTAAACCCGAAACCTAATCCGTAAACCTAACCCCTAAATGTTTAAGCCAAAACCAGTGGTTTTCAACATTTTTCAAGTGGCGACCCATTTTGAAACTCAATTTGACCTGTCGACCTCCTTCCGAAATTTTCTAGTCGGACATATGAAATGCAGCTGTGTTTGCACAAAAAAGTTGTGTTTGCACAATCGAAAATCACAATCATTCAAAAATAACGTACGATATCACTATGCCTAACAAAAACTCATTTATTAAATTTATACACACATGACAGCATCAGTGAGGGAGACCCACCTGTGCCGTATACAAATAACTCCACAGCACGACTCATTCAAAACTAGAATAACTCCCAAGTATGGCTACCGCAATCACATAGCGAATTTACAAGCGCAGCACATTCTTAGGTCAAAAAGTTATTCGTGTGTTGCCGAACGCAACCCTACTGTAGTGGCTGTAATCACACTTAAAACAATTTTGGATGAAAGAGTAGGCTATCATTTTTGTCAGGTAACAGTAGCACAGCCAGAATGAGACCGAAATGGCCATAACCTTCCCTTTGCCCAAAACAAACTTGTTCAGATTTTTGCTGGTGCTTTGTATCAACTTTCAGCTGATTTAGAAAACAGACGGAAGTAACAGTCGGACTCAGTCTCAAGACGACGTCAGTGACTGACGACGACCTTGACTGGCCCATTCTGAAAAATATTAGTAACTGTGCTGCTGCCAGGTAATCCTACTATTTTGGCTACGACTAAACATGATTCCATGTACGAAATATAAAATCTGAAAGTAATTATGAATATATTTATCAGAAGCTTCTCGCAATCTCTAGAAAAAATGAAAATGACCCCAGCTTGAAAATCACTGCCCTAAACTAAACCTTAAACATATTGAAAAAGTAGCCTACATAAAATCATTCTCATCAAAGGCGTGATCTCTACAAGTTAAGCCAAAGGAAATTGTGAGAGAACCAGCAAACACTCGTACAGCAAGCATAAACACTTACCTAACCACCTAACTATGTCCACGTTGCTACCAGAACTCAACGTTATACGTGGGCAATGGTGGATACAGTTCGAATTGCAAAATAGTCGCAGCAGAGCTTTTGCCATTGATGGAAAAATATATCCTACACTGTCATGATTTAGCAAATCTGTAAAATCGGATCGCAACTAACATTTTTGATATGTTTAGAATAATCACATCGAAACAACAAAAATTTTCTCAGTCCGATCCAGTCCTGATCCGCCAATTTTCAAAAAAATGGAGTCCGATCCAGTCCTGATCCGGCCAAAACTGGCTTCAGTTCTGGTCCAGTCCGATCCAGTCCTGTCCGTGCTCATCTCTGCCCACAGGTGTCAAGCGCAATTTCTTACTTGCGAAATTTCTGACTTCCAACCGTGTACCCATGCACAGAGTAATATTCTACATACCAAATACGTCGATAAAACTGATTATTAGGGCTAAGGAATTCGTGTTTAGGAAAGTATGTCGAGTTAGGGTTGGGGTAAGGGTGAGAAAAAGAACAATAATTGAGGTCAAAGACGAAGTCCGAAAATTTTTGATGGTTAAAGTTATCCCCGTGCTATAGCTTGTTTTGGGTATCTGACATCAACCAAAATGTTTTAATTTACACAACATACATTAAAAAAGTAAATGGAAGACTTTATTTCTGTATTCTGAGAAGCAAAATAACTGAATAATAATAACAGGTCAGAAATTTCGCTTGACACCGGTCCTCCAATTAGTATTACCCTTTTTCTATTTTCACAAATGTTGAAGTGGATTTCACTGGAGTTTGTTACCATGAATGGAACAACCTTGGTGTGAGAGTGATAGTGCCTAAAATTCGGCCTAGACTAGCAAGAAATATTATATTTACTTTTAGTGTACTGCCGTTGTATCATTGCTCACTGTAAAATATTGATTGTTTACACGATTCTGATGACTTCATTTTATATCCGCAACCAAGACCTACTACACTAGGCTAGTAACACTAACCCAGTAACCGATATCCATCTTTTACAGTACACCTTCTGTGATGAAAAGAAGTTAGATTCATACCTTGTTTCTTTAAGGCAGTAGCTATAGGGTCTCCAGCAGACTTTAATGTAAAAAAATTTTCATCCACTACCTGTAACGTGACACTAACAAATGATGAGTGTGTGCTAGATTGCACTACGCTTGCTAGTACTGAACCTAGGCTAAAGCAAACCCTAAACTGTGAATGTAAACCTTAAAGTTGTTGAAACTGTTTAAAAAAGCAAATAAAAACTGGTCCCAACCAAAATCTAATTTCTAGCAGCTATTGACGCTTCGTCTCAACTATGTTCACAGCGTTGTTAGCAACACAGTGTTTTGAGGATGATGTATCCATAACTATGAATTTTATAAGACATGTTTTAAATGAATTAATGGAAGTTTATCCAACCTCTAAAGTTCATTCTGGCAATCATTTAAGATCTACCCTTCATTTCAATTGAATGAGATGCTTTGAACTCAAAAAGAAACCTGAAGTCTTAGTAAGCTAGGTCATGTCAACCTTAAAAGTTAAAAACTGTTTAGAAGACTGTTAAAGTGCAGAAGTTCCATAAGAGACACTTAAAAGACAACCCATATGCAAGTAATCAAAGGCAGTTTCTATCATATCATATTACAAGTATTAATCTTATGATGTCATGAACTACCATTTCACAAAATTGTTAAATAGCAGATAGTATGTGTGAATGTCACTTGTGATGTCATAGAGCAACCACAAGAAATTTGTTTAGAGCCAACTCTGAAGTTTTTGCTTGCATTTATTTATGATGTTTTTGTTTTTATAGAACTTCATAAATGTTAGTCTTGATAATAATATGTTTGGAAACATAGCCATGTCTTCTATCTAAACTAGCAAAAATTTTTATGAATTTTTTTTGGCATCTATCCCAAATAGGGCGAGCAATGTAGGGGGGCAAAACGCAAATATCATGAAAAGTATTGGTTTTATTTAAATTCAAATTGCATATTCAGAAAGCCCAACCTAGAAAACATAGCGGTAGACATCAATTTCATTAGGATTGGACTAGAAGATCTAGAGTTATGCTCATTTTTGTGTTGCTCATCAATGCAAGTGCCATCTACTGGTAAAAATACAAAAACAGTGATAAATCAAAAACTGCTCAATTAATATACATAAAATTTGATGTCGATTTCCATATATTTTCAATGACAAAAAATTCATACAATAATACATTGAAAAGGAAAACACATGTTCTCTGAATTATAATGAAATGATTTGTTACTGTGACAACCTCAACATTTTATTCAAGCTGTATCACATGCCACACGGCAAACAAATAATTTTTAAAAAATGAAGGTCCACCAGCAGACTTACAGCCAGTGGTGTGATGAGGTTAGATGGCACCTGGGGCAAGAAGCAAGTTTGGTATCCTCATGTTCGAACTTGAGGTCTTTTGGAAACAAATGTACTGTATTGAAGAAAGTACTGTGACATTGTATTGTTGGGAGTTTTCAGTGCCCTCTGCGGTCAATCAGCCAATCTCGCAGTGATTTGGCATCTGGGAAATTATTTCCCCCTTGCCCCCCTCATTATGTCCTTGCCTACAGCCAATACCTTCCTTTAATCAATCTGCCACCCTCGTGTGTGTTTGGTTATCGTCCCAAACTGAAGAAGCTCCCTTGGCTATATCACATTTTATGTTAGTAATAAAAGCCTTTAGCTTATATGAAGCTGTAATAGAAGGATTTCGCTCACTGTAATGTAAAAATCTAATGTTGAAGTAGGTAACAGTCTGATGTCAACGAGACTGACCCCAGTAGCAACACTGACACAAATGAGATGTGCTACTGGTAGCTTAGCTTTGTAATTTGCATTTCAAATGTGAAAGTACTGTAGCACATAGCATAGTGTAAGTATGGAACGGCTGTAAATGTAAATAAATACCACAAGATCGCTGAGATCAGAGATGAACATTAAATTATACTGGATGCAAAATAAAATGTTTTTCAGATTAGATCCGCCCTGTTAAATTTTTTCAAAGAAGATAGTGTTGCCACCTCTCCGGTGGTGTTGCGTTGATTGTGTGATTCACCCCGAACGGGATGTGCAGGAAGAATAACACCATCCCATCATATGTGTAGCGCGAGCAAGCAATAGTAAGAGAGATTGCAAGCATGATCTCTATTGTTGCTTGTTGCCACGGCGCGAAGCTTTGCGCACATGCCGCTCGGGATTTCTGATCACAAAAAAATGATGCTATAACCAGGATGTTAAGGTCGTGCCGAGTTCAGCCTTCACACAAAGAACGTGCGATCGGGGTGTGGTTCGTTGTAAAAAGGAGAGGATGTTGTTGCAACCTCTCCAGTGGTGTTGCGTTGATTGTGTGATTCACCACGAACGGGATGTGCGGGAAGAATAACACCATCCCATCATATGTGTAGCGCGAGCAAGCAATAGTAAGAGAGATTGCGAGCATGATCTCTATTATTGCTTGCTGCCACGGTGCGAAGCTTTGCGCACATGCCGCTCGGGATTTCCGATCGCAACAATAGGATCCGAACTAGATTTGACTGATATTTCATTTTCTTTGCAAAGTGAACTACGCTGTTTCATTTTTTGAAATGCTTTTCATTTTCTTCACACATACCACATAACGTTGCTGCAGTCTACTCAGACATTTAATCTAATCAGATAATAAAAATGTGGCCACCTGGCAGTGACACACGTCACACAATCAACCATGCTGAAAGTGTTAAAATATTTCATTCAAAACATGCTTTTGCCCCCTGTAAATTTGAAATTATACATTTGCCATCTTAGTTCTAAGGAAAGAATTTGCACACAGATCACATAATTTAGCCTAGATATACTTTCAAAATATTGGTGAGATTGTGTTTCAAAAATGTTTGAAAAAACTAATTCGGGAAAAAACACTTATTGTGAAATTAATTCTGCCCTTATTATTTCAAACACAGGTAGTCAGCAAGAAACTGGTGAACCCGCAATAGCTAGCAAGTTACGGTATCTCAGTAATGACATGCAAGTATCAGAACAGTAATATAAAAGAGCTTGAAAGCTTAAGTAATAACTACTTCGGAACTTAGTACAAACAAAAACTACAAGTCAGTTTGCTATAAAATCCTCAAATTTAATAGTATCAGTAAGATAAGTAATTGCACTAGGGTGTTTTATTAGCGTTTTCTTTTGAGATTTTGGTGAGTCTTACTTATACAATCAATTAATGCTTGTTATTTAATGTTGACATTCAAGATTTTTTAGCTATTTCTATGATCAAGTAAGGAATGAGATAAATATTAATTGTATTAATGGAACGCCGCAACTCTAACTCACCTGGATCTAATAGGGGCAATGCTGGCCATCAAGGTGGACCTGCTAATTTGGAACATGATATTTTACAAAACTTAGATGTGCCAATGGAGATGCTAGAAAACCAGGTATGCAGATGAATTGATTGAATCAGTTGATGGTAATAGAAAATTTATCTGTTTTACCATAATTAGTATTGCACTGTTATCAGCAAAAGTCTCCAACAAAATTCTAATTTCGTAGGCTTAGTGACACTTACTGCATGCTCCTAACATATACATATATATGTTGTATTTTAATGTTCTTAAGGTGAAGCAATGGTTTATCAGATGTTTGGTATAAACTGGATATATACTTCTAATTTTTACTTGTGTGTTTCCAATGGTATTACAAAACAAGTAATGGTTTGCTTGAGACATACAGTGATCGGTTTGTAGGTTCATCTAGAGCAGGGGTGGGAACCTATTTACTACCATGGGCCGCATGAATTGTGCATTATCGCTGGTGGACCCCAAAATCAATTAATTTTATCCTAAAATTTTACCTTTATTTAACTCTGAGGAAGAGTTAATTCTCCTGACATACTATCTGCTTATCATGGAGCTTCGTTTTGACATGATGTTGCACTCTATCTCGGGTAATGAAAATCCCGATGTGGGCCATACCAAATGTTCACATGGACCGCATTTGGCCCGCAGGCTGCTAGTTCCCCACTCCTGATCTAGAGCAATTCAAGTGAACTGGTACAGTGTGTAATAGTTTTGTAGGTGAATATCATGGTTTTTCTTGTGATTACAGGGTGAAGATGATTTGCTGAATCTTCCACGACCATCAGGAAACAGAAATGCTGATCCTGGTCCATCCCAACCCAGGTCCTTGAGAAGAATCTGTATTCGAGGAGTACATAGACTTAGAAATAGAGGCCGAGCTGGAGATGGGGTAAGTAATCCGTTACTGAGTAATTTAGACATGGTCTTTAATTTTGAAACTGTTTAGTGTTGGGTACAAGTGCTGTATGCTTCCACATATTTTTTGAGCAACCTGTCCAAAGAAATTGAAAGTCACCTGAGTATGTCAGTCAACAGCAAGCCTCTACATATGACAGGATAACTATGACTGTTAAAATAACTAACACCATTTATTTCTGGGAGTTTAACCAGCTACCACGCTGTCATTCGTCATTCTGACAAAATGCAGATAGCACTGAAACAAAAAAAATTTGTAGACAGCATAGAAATACATGAAAGCCACCACCCCTTACACAGGGGCACTAATTGTGAGCAACAAAAATATGAATGCTGTGTTACAAAAGAATAAAATTTTACAAATTACAAAACTCTATCATAAACATTGTGAAGTTGCCCAGCAGTGAATAGTATAACAACTTAAAAAAGTCCTTCAATCCTATCTATGTACCTTAGCTATATTAGTAATTGTAGCTATTTTAAAGAACATAGCTTTCTTAGCTTATTTGGTGACCACTGCAATCTTGGTGATCTTCCAGTTTGTACAAGGCACTTTTGCCACTTGGTGTCCATTTGATCCAGTTCCCTGTAAGCCAACAGTGGGCAATAGACATGCCCTTTGTAGGTAATAATGATCCATTATGCTGCCAGCAAGTATCTGAAAAAGCATCTTGACGCTTGCTATGCAGTGGTGCCAAAGTATCCACGCAAGTTACTCTGTGAAAGCATTGTTACTACTGAAAAAATCTGCTCCACTACAAGTAGAAACACTGTTCTTCAAAACTATTGAAGAAGTAAGTGCAGGACTTAAAACTACTTACATGTGCAGTAACTTTACATTGATGAGTTTGAAATGTAATCATCAATGCAAAGTTACTCATCGCAACTAAAAAGCACTGTGACCACCATCAACTACTGTAAAATTGGGCCCAAAAGAAATATCTCATTCACAATCACCTTAAAATCCCAACCTCATTTCCAAACTACAAAATTCTGAAAACTGAATGAACCGTTTTTAAGTAGAGTTTGACCACACCAATATGTATTGGACGACACTATGTTGATGCCAATGTGTTGTATTGGCAAAATAATGCCGGTGTATATCAGCATTATTGGCACCTCCTAACACCATTCCCAGTGAACAAGTTTCAAACACTGGTGGCCTGTTAATGATGACAGAAGATGTTCATTGCAAGGAGACAATGCTTAAAAACTGTGGTTCTTAGCTGTTCTATTTTCTTGTGAGTTTGTTTAGTTGTACATTGTAATATTATTTATATAACTGAAGTTTAAGTGATACAAAAATGTCAGTATCGGCACAAAAAGGTCATGTAGGTCGAATTCTACTTTCAAGCATCTGTTATTTCTTACAACTAGAACATCTAGACTACTTTCTGCTTATGTAAATAGTGAAACTTCTTAAACATGTTACTTTGGTCTAGGAGCCTAGAAGAAAGAATAATTCTACTTTCTCAAGTAGAATAGTAGCCTATAAGAATTCTGCTTTAAGTTAATTGCTTTCAGACTTACTCTAATGCTGTGTATGCTCAAAGGGTTGTATAATAGGATGAGTTGATTAAGTTATTGTTTGTGAGAAATTTTGAACCAGATCATAGTGTCACATATGATTTCAGCTGAGACATCACTTGTACTTATTTGTATACATGCAATATGCTGGACTGCTACCTGAAATTGCATATTGTTATGATAAAAAAAATTAATCTGTCATTCAATAAAGGGAAAGAGGTTAAGTGAAACTCCAGTACTAGGTGCTTGAGGGAAAAGCAGCTTTATTTAAGCAAAGCAGGATGTTTTGAATGGAAGTCAAGGTATCAGAAATAATAATTCAACAACCAAAAACTTTAAAATAAATTGTTCATCAAAAAGCAAATTTCCAAGATTCACTCTGTTCCTAAATCAAGGTAATTAGGAAAGTGAGAATGTTCTTGCTTTAGAATTAGATCAATCTGTAAGTTTTATCAGTCTAACAAAATGCGGTGCAAACGTATTTTGTACAGTTCACATGATTTTATGATGACCAGATAGTATGAGCACCACGGAGCTGTAGGTAAATTGATAAAGAAGATATTTGCTTAGTTACTTTTAGAAATTTGTGCAATTCTACATAACAGCCCAATGACTCCACATATGTAGGTGAAGCAAGTGGTCTTCAGTTTTTTAAGAATCACACATCGAAGTAGTACCAGTTTTTTTGTGTGTCGTATGCGGTTATTGTTCCAACTATCAGTGATGACATCCATGATCTTTGTAAAATCATGTGTGTTTGTCTGTTCAGGCAAGGTATTTTGATGCTCCGTCAGTTTCGCACGACCATGCTGCAGCTGAGATTCAAGTTGTGTCAAGTCCGGATGGCTTATCTAGCGATTCTATGCTGGAAGACCACGAAATGTCAGAAGGAATGAGCAGCATTTCTGATTTGGAAGGTAGAATTCCCATCCCAGGTGAAGTGAGTGGAGGGCCATCACATGCTAGCCATTCGTCAAGATCATATAGGATTTCGAAAGGCAATAAAAGGTAATGCTTTGCTTTTTTTCTAATCCTTGGAAGCCTCTAACACGTAGCTGTCTATTGAATTGAAAATCCAAGTTTTTATGTTTTGTTCATTTCCTCCACCAGTTTCAAAATCAAAATATATAACCAAGGCATTTGACAGTTTTCAGCAGACATAAGTTTGCCTGAGAAGGCAGCAGACACAAGGGCTGTAACGAATTGCTTGCGCTAAATATGTAACTGCAACGCGAAAGGTTTCCTGAATATCATTAACACCATTCGCGAGTTTGTGCATCTAGGGTACGTAGGTCGACAGATGTGCTGCATGTGAGTTAAGTGTGGTAAATTTATGTGTCTATGATAACACTCCTGATGGACTGTAACGCAACCACCGAAATTAAGTTTCATCTAAAGAAGACGTCAGCCAGTTACCATAATCAGGTTGGTATAATTCAGAGTGCACAGCCACGTCGTCAGATCTTAACAATATTTCTGCTTTGCATATTGACTTAGTTGTGAGAATTGTTCGTCGAAGTTGGCTTGACCATTGCAAAACTAGTTTTTTTCAGGCATAGAACAATTTTTTTTAATGACTGAAAAAAATTGAATCAATTCGGTCATAATGTCCAAAAATATAGACTGGTGAATACTGTTACAGGTTACAGCAATTTTAATACTACTATGGGACAAATGACCAAAATGTCCTAGCCAAAAAAACTCAGTTGCAAAATCATGTGGTTCTTACCAGGTGTGCAACCAGGTGGGACATTTGCCCCCTCTGAAACTTTCAAAACATTGCATAGTAATTTTTGACATTTGCAGAAACTTCCAAAGAATAAAGATGAAATTTTATATTCTAATCATTTTTAAGAAAAGTCTTATTTGAATTTTTCTTTGTCCTGCTGGTTAATCAACTCCTTACGAGACTTATCTTGAGACAGGCCATCTGATCAAAAATTTTGTAAATGATTGGTATTTAACCACACATATGCTGGAATTGTCAAAACTTGGGAGATAGTTTAAAATATTGGCGTTTCTAAGGCATTTATATCCTTTCATTCATGTACCACTTTATTCTGAGACAGACCTTGGCCTCATGAAACTTAAAACATTAGGGTAGGCTACTGTTAAACAGTGCAAACTGCTGGAACTTTCAAAGTGATAAGAGAAATCTTGACATGTTGGTTGTTAAAAAACTTAGTGGCTACGTCAAACAGCTTGTTCTTCTACGACCTTTTATTTTTGTTTAGGGAAAAACGGATCACCATTATCAGTGTAACACGTTTCTTTAAAAAAACGTTGTTTAGTTGCATTTTCGCTTCGAAAGCTGATAGTTTTTAATTTAATTTGGCGTGGGGACTGTTTCACGTTTTAGTGTCTTCCTGGGTTGGTACCAGTACCACGGCTTGGGAAAAAGGGCTCAGTAAAGTGTGATTTCTGATATCGGAAATGCTGTGTGTGTGCACGCTTTGATTTTGTTTCTTGCCAATCTTCTGAGGAAAAGAGTTTGCATAGACTCTCGAAACGTCAACAAAATACTGTATTGTTATCACACCAGTGGGGCAAAGTTTGTAGCCAGTAGACTATGCCTGGTGACAGAAACAGCATACTACGTTCACATTGTGTTAGCTTTACGTTTGACTGGGATTACTGTAGGCTTCTATTTAAGGATTTTTGCGTTTTATCTTCAGTGCTTAACCGTTGGTGGGGTTTCACAGCCAAGCTTTAAAGTTGCAAGGAAAATTCGAATTTCACAAGGGCCTCAAAGTTATTACGTGTTAGGTAATCCTGGCAAAAGTGGCGAGCCCAAGCATTCGTAATAACGTTCAAGTTGCATTCCTGCCTGCATTCCTTACAAGAGTGTTTCAGTTGGCAGACAAGTCTCGTATCTACGATTGAAACAATAGCATCTCAGTGATTAAATATATCCTAAGATGCATATCAGTCCCTTGTATCTGACAACATCACCCGTCACCACTCGCAGTATCGTTTCCAGAAATTATCTCACAGCCAATACGAGTATACAGGGTGTTTCACAATTGTTGAAACAAAGCGATTGGGCACAAATCCAGGATTTTAAATGATACCACAATGATGATTACATTTATTGAAAGGTGAAAAGATAACATTTTATAATCTGCAACTGTTTGTCCTCAAATCAGAAATAATATGTCAAGAAGAGTCCTAGAGTACATGCTCCTTGGCTCCTTCGTCGCAGAGATTTGCTCGGACTCCGACCGACTGACTCTTGAACCCTAGTGACATTGTCGGGAGTTCGAATCGTTATT